>Ga0265780_10000314_pt1 | contig 76013 bp, 63 predicted proteins | sample P1T30metagenome_FD_192432 | JGI IMG/M metagenome (GOLD analysis project Ga0265780, IMG submission 192432) | Plant litter microbial communities from East Loma Ridge, Irvine, California - P1 T30 | ecosystem: Environmental > Terrestrial > Plant litter > Unclassified | place: USA: California...
CGGCCAAAGTGGCTTGATTACTTTTTGTAGTGGCCAGCGAAATGGCCTCGGTTAATGTCAGCTGTTTTTTCTCTTGAGCGCGACTTTCGGCGAAACCCAAAATCAAAAGCATTCCTAACAAAAGGGAATTAGTTTTCATAAACTAAAAGGGCTTTAATTGTTTTTTTAATATGATTTGTCAAATCGGTTTTTATGTAGTTGTCAAAATCTTCTTCTGACTGAAAATTAAAAATTTCTTCGTAGTAATTTCGATTCATCTGAAAATGAAAAAACGGTCCCATAATCGTCGGAGGCAAAAGTGCGATATTGACGTCTTTTGAAAAAACGCCTTGGTCTTGACCTTCATTGATTATCTTTTTTAAGGAAAGCAAATTTTGCTTTTTCATATCGGTAAAAACTTTAAAATCGATGATGCGTTTATTAGATGAAAATTCAAAGTGGAGAATCTTGTACATGTGACGATTTTGATTCAAACGCTTGATGTATAAATCGATTAGTTTTTCCACCTTTTCCATCGGAGCTAATTCTTCAATATAAAGATTTTCCAATTGCATTTTTAAGTCAGAAGTGCGGAAGATAATTAAGGCTTCTAATAACTTTTCTTTAGATCCAAAATAGTAGGAGACCATCGCAATATTGATGTTTGCTTTTTTGGCAATTTCTCTGATGGAAGTTCCATCAAAACCTTTATCAGAAAAAAGTTCTTCGGCTACTTGAAGAATTTGAATTTGCTTATCATTAAAATCGCTCATTATTTTTATTTGTAAATCGAATACAAAATTAAACACTTGTTTAAATTAAACGATTGTTTAAAATTTATTTAACGAAATTTTAACAAAAAACGTTGTAGAAAGTGAGTATAGATATAATCTATTGTATGGCATTATGGTTTTATTAATCAGATGATTAAATATGATTATTTGAATATAAAGTTTATGTTAAAGTATTGCTTTAAGTTAAAAATTGAATTCTACAAAACTAATCTTTCGTAGGTTCTATTGTAGCTAAGTTGATGGCAAAATTTCAAATTAAAATATAAATTTACACAATAAATCGGTATATCCCTCTCCGCGAATATTTTATTTTTAGCGTAAATTTTGCCAAATTTTTCGACGTTTTTTCAGCTTCGTTCACTTGAATTTTAATTGATTTTAGTTGAATTTTTAGATCTATTTGGTGCAAGATATTGATTTCAATTATCCCTTGATAAGAATCAAAATTTAAATTTAGGGAACTTGAAAGCGTGTTTTTCGGCGTTTTAAAAGAAGCGTTTTTTATGTAAAAAATCCGACTTCGTAAAATTTTTAGAAGCAGTTTGGTAAAAAAAATTAGGAGCTTTTGCTGTGAAATTACCGTTTTTTTTCTAGCAATTATTTCTTTGAAAATTAAAAATTTACTCGCCGTTTTACGCTTTAGACGTGCTTTTCAAGACGTTTATTTAGGTTGGTTTTTAGCTAAAGAAGAAGTGTATTTTAGTCGATATTTGGCATAAAAAAACCCCGCTAAAATAAATCAGCGGAGTCTTTTTGGGGAAATTAAGTATGTCGAAAATTAGTATTTCAAGCTCGCAGTCAATTCAAATTCGTCGCTAATTACATTGTCTCCTAAACCTTCAAAGAAGTTTTTAGACTTGTATTTGATACCAAATTTTGTCCTGTCCACTGCGAAAGTTGTAGTTACAAGATCTTTTCCAACCGAGATATCAAAGTTCACTGAATTCGTGATCCCTTTAATTGTCAAATCACCTGTTGCACGGTATAATCCTTTTGACTTTTCGTCAATTTTTTTAATTACTAATTTGGCAGTTTGATGTTGTTCAACTCCAAAGAAATCGTCAGCTTTTAAGTGTCCTTCAAGCTTCTCTTTTCCTTTACCTGCCTCAAGGTCTGTTACTTGAATAGAATTCATGTCAGCAACAAAGTTTCCGCCCACGAGTTTCGATTTTTTGAAAACCAAAACACCACTTTTTAAGCTTATTGTACCTTCGTGCTGTCCTGTCACTTTTTTCCCAACCCAGTTAATTTTACTGTCGTTTATATTTACTTTTTTCTCCTGAGCATTTGCTGAGAAAGTTCCTGCCGCTATTAAAAGCGCAATTGCAATTGTCTTTAAGTTTTTCATTTTGTGATTGTTATTTAGGTTATAATTATAAATTGATATAAAATTCTTCGTTTGATTTTCTAACTTTCTTGAAGTGTTGCGCGATATCATCTTCATGACGATATCCCAGTGCAACAATTAATGTAGCATTTAAGTTTAATTTGTCTAAGCCTAATATTTCGTTTACTTTTTCTGGTTCAAAGCCTTCCATTGGTGTGGCGTCAATTTTTAGCGATGCCGCTGTATTTAAAAGTGTTCCCAATGCGATATAAGCTTGCTTCGATGTCCAGTTATTGCGTGTCTCTAATGGAAGCGTAGAAATCTTTGACTTCATGAAATCTACGTATCCTTGAATACTTTCGGCAGAAATCCCTCTTGTTTCAACGATATTTGCTCCAAATGCTTCAATTTCAGCGTCGCCAAAATGAGTTTGATTTGCAAACACTAGCAAGTGTGATGCTTCCACAATCTGGGATTGTCCCCATGCAACAGGTTGTATTTTTGCCCTTATTTCTGGTGATTCAATAATTAAAACTTTGTACGGCTGAAGTCCATATGAAGATGCACTAAGTCTAATAGCTTCTTTAATCGTTTGCAGATCGGTATCAGATATTCTTTTTGATGCGTCGAATTTCTTTGTCGCATATCGCCAATTAAGGCTATCAAGTAAATTGCTCATTTTGTTTATTTAATTGTTCTAAATTTTTCTAATAGGATATTTAGTTGTTCAAGTTCATCAACTGAAAGATTTTTGGCAAAAAGAGCTTCGTGCGAATCTACTTTTGGATTCACTTCATTTAATAAATCAAGTCCTTTTTTTGTAATCACAATTTCCATTTTTCTACGATTGTCTGGACAAATTTCTCGCGTTAATAGCTCTTTTAAAAGCAGTTTGTCTACCAATCTTGTAGTGTTACTGGTTTTTGCAATCATTCGCTCCTGAATAACTGACATGTTAATCGCGTTTCCATTTTGACCTTTTAAAATTCTTAAAACGTTAAATTGCTCGGGCGATAAGTCGTAACATTTTAACACTTCGTTGAATTTTTCTCCAATTATATTTTGGGTATACATTATGTTTAGCATCGTCTTTTTTTCGATTGCCATAGGAGAGGTCGTTTTGATGATGTCTTCTATTCTCATAATTGTAAATACAAAATTTGTATGTACAAATGTAGCGCTATTTTTAATTGTATATACAAATGTAGATTAAAATTTTGTTAATTTTAGTTTCAAAGCAATAGAAAGCTTAATTTTATTGGCTTTAAAAAGAAATCATTTTTTAAATTATGAAGAAAATAGCAGCACTTTTGATTTTGATTTTACTCATTTCTTGTAAACCAGAAGATAAAAAAGAAGAAAATTCAGTGCCAAGGCCATTAAAAACATATTCTGAAGGAAACATTTCGGTGAATTCATATACATTTTCTGCTTTGGAACATTTCTTAAAAAAAGACAATGATACGACTTATGTTGTGAATTTTTGGGCAACTTGGTGCGTTCCTTGTGTGGAAGAATTGCCTAATTTTGAAAAACTAAATGCGACTTATCAAGACAAAAAGGTAAAAGTTTTATTAGTAAGCATTGATTTTCCGAAGATGGCTGAGAGTAAATTATTGCCTTTTATCAAAGAAAAAAACTTGAAATCTGATGTTGTTCTTTTAAATGATCCCGATGCAAATTCTTGGATAAATAAAGTAGATTCAACTTGGTCAGGAGCGATTCCTGCAACGGTAATTTACAAAAAAGACAAGCGTCAGTTTTATGAAAAAAGCTTCACTTACGAAGAATTAGAAACTGAAGTAAAAAAGTTTTTGTAGAAGTTTTAGAGTTTCAAAGTTTCAAAGTTTCCTAATTATAATCTAAGAAATCTAAGCTGACTAATAATCTAAGAAGTCTAATAATCTAATAAGTCTAAATAGTCTAATCTAAATATCTAATAATCAAATATGAAAACAACAATCAAAATTTTCGCTTTCGTTCTGCTTGCTAGTTTGGCGAGCGCGTTTACGTATAAAACTGCTTTTGCGGGTTACAAAGTTGGTGATATCGCAACAGATTTCAGCCTTAAAAACATTGATAATAAAAAAGTAGCCTTAAAAGATTTTAAGGATGCTAAAGGTTTTATTGTGGTTTTTACTTGCAATCATTGTCCGTATGCGCAGGCGTATGAAGACAGAATCGTGGCTTTGGATAAAAAATATAAAAAATTGGGTTATCCAGTGGTTGCAATAAATCCAAATAATCCTGAAAAACAAAAAGAAGACAGCTTTGAACTGATGAAAGTTAAGGCGAAAGAAAAAGGATTTACATTCCCGTATTTACTTGACGAAGGACAAAAAGTGTATCCGCAATATGGCGCTACAAAAACGCCTCACGTTTATGTTTTACAAAAATCTCCTAAAGGAAATGTCGTGAAATACATTGGTGCAATCGACGATAATTATGCTGAAGCGAGCGCGGTGAAACAAAAATATGTTGAAAATGCAGTAGATGCTTTGTTGAAAAACAAGGAAGTTTCGGTAAAAGAAACAAAAGCTATTGGATGTTCAATTAAAGCGTAATATTTTTATAAAAATTTAAAGATGAATTTATCAAAAGAACAATGGTGGTCGCAATTGCAGGAAGACGAAAATGCTGTAATTCTTGACGTTAGAACAGAAGACGAGTTTAACCGAGGCTACATTCCTGGTGCTAAAAATATTGATATTTATAAAGGCCAAGGATTTATTTATGAAGTGGAAGAACTGGACAAAACTAAAAATTATTATGTCTATTGCCAAGCCGGAATGCGAAGTGCGAAGGCGTGCAGCGTAATGAATGAGCTGGGTTTTGCAACAACTTTAAACTTGGTTGGCGGTATGTCTGAATGGGACGGACCGGTGGAAGGTTAGTCAATTTCAAAATCATAAAAATGCAGGTTTCAAGTGTCTAAATGTTTATATTTGGAACTTGATTTCTGCATTTTTTATTTATAATTAATTTCAAAACAATGAAAAAAATATATTCGTTATTGCTGTTAGTTTTGGTTTTTGCTTCGTGTCAAGCCCAAGAAAAAAAGCCACAATTGGTTTCTTCGGAAGCTTTTGAATCAAAAATTGAATCGGGGAAAGTGCAGTTAATCGATGTTAGAACTCCAAAGGAATTTAAGCAAGGGCACTTGAAAAATGCCAAAAATATTCATTTGTACGATCAAGATTTTGGGACTCAAATAGATAAATTAGACAAAAAAGAAACGGTTTATGTGTATTGCAAAGCGGGCGGAAGAAGTGCCGAAGCCGTTGAAATCATGCAAAACCACGGATTTGAAAACATTGTAGAACTTGACGGAGGCACAGATTCTTGGACAGAAAGCGGAAAAACGTTGGAACAATAATTATTTTGGCAGATAAATTGTAAAAATCGCTCCGGTTCCTGGAATTCCATCTGCTTTTATGAAACCGTTGTGGTTCTCGACGATTTTTTTGCAAATGGCAAGACCAAGACCGGTTCCGGCATAATCCATTTCAGTTTCTAGACGTTTGAAAAGCTGGAAAATTTTCTCTGAAAATTCTTGCTTGAAACCAATTCCGTTATCAGAAACTATGATTTTGTGGTATTTTTTATCGCTTAAAACAATGTCGTTGAACTTTTCTTCGGCTTCAATTTTTCCGGTCGAAATCTTGATCACCGGCGAGGTGTCTTCCTTGCTATATTTGAGCGAATTTGAAATCAAGTTTACAAAAAGCTGATGAATTTGGAATTGTATTATATTTACTTTTGGCAATGATTTTACCTTGACAATAGCACGTTTTTCTTCAATGTTTACTGATAGTTCTTGAATAACATCGGCCAGAACTTCGTTTAAATCGCTTTTCACAAATATTTTATTATCTTTAATCGTCCTTGAATAATTTACCAAGTCAATCATAAGATTTTGCATTCTATTCGCTGAAATTCTAATTTTTTCAAAATAATCTTTTCCTCTTTCAGATATTGTGTTCGACTCCGTTTCGTGGATTCTTGAAATAAACATCTGAATTTTTCGCAACGGTTCTTGTAAGTCGTGGCTCACGATTTGGTTGAAGGATTCTAGTTCAGCGTTGATAGAAACTAATGATTTGTTTTTTTCTTCTAGCGACAGCTTGCTTGTATATTCTTCGGTAACGTCAATGCTAACGCCAATTTTTACGAGTTCTCCTTTTGCATTTTTCGTAAAGTCGCCAGTGGAATTAATATATCTTATTTCTCCATTCGGACGGATAATTCGGTACACGAAAGAGGTTGCCGTAAAATCTTTCATCGAGTCATTGTGGATTTTCATGATTTCCTCAATGTCTTCCGGATGAATATATTTTGAAAAATAGTCAGGGCCAATGTTTTGGGCGATGTTGTCCAGGCCTAAAATCCTAAAAAAGTTATCGGAATAAAAATATTTCCCTGTATTTACATTCACTTTCCAGTGACTTATTCCTGCTACCCTTTCAGCATTGTCTGCAATTTGATTAGCAAAATTCAATTCTCGGTTGAGTTTTTTTGCTTTTTGGAAGTCGTGATTCACTTTGGAAAGCGAAAAAAGGAGAACGACTAAAACTATAATGGTTAGTGAAAAAGCAGTGATGGTAGAGGTTTCAATATCATAACGGTGATTTATATTATGAATCTTTAGCTTGTTAACCTCTTTATCTATAAGGTGATAAATCATTCCTCGAAGTACCTCAGTTTTTGCTGACCCTTCCACAAGTTTGTTATTCAAAATCTTTGAATTCACCTCTTTTGATTCGGCAATTTTAAGAGTTTCATCAAAGTTTGCAAACCGTTTCTGAATTAAATCGGTTAGCATTTCAATGGCCTTAACCTCATTGATATTATTGGAAACGCCAACTTTTATCGAGCTCAACGATTTAAAAATGTTGCGCTTTATTTGAAGATCATCTTCAAGAAATGTACTGTCTTTGGTAATTATAAAACTACGCAAGCTATTTTCTCTCTGAATAATTTCTGAAGAAATTTTTTCTAGCTCAAACTGTCTTTTGTTAGATCCAGAAATTAAATCGACAGAGTTGTTCAGACTGCTCATCTGCAGGTGAAAGAGAATGGCAACACCAATTACCAAAATAAAAGAAACTCCCAAGGCTGTTCTATAAAGCAGGGTTGGAGTGAAAAACTCTTTTATTTTCATAAGTTTTTAAAATTATATACTGAAGAAAAATGTGTCTTTATTGAGTTTTGACGTATGAAATTGCCAATTTAAATTCACCACTTCTTTTAGTACTTTTTTCAGCTTTGAAAAATCGTTAGGCTTTTTGATGTAAATATTTGCACCGCCTACAAAAGTCTCTTCAATATCTTTGTCAGATGATGAAGTGGAATATATGGCTATGGAAATATCTTTAAATTTTTGATTTGATCTAATGTCTTTCAAGCATTCATTGCCAGTTTTGCAAGGCATATTAAGATCAAGGAAAAGTATGTCTGGCAGAATGGTATCAGGACTTTCAAGATAATCCATCAGATCTTTTCCGTTTTTAAAAATCGTGAGTTTGTTGTTGATTTTCAAGTCATTAATTGCGTCGTTGAAGAAGTTTCTGTCGTCTTCGTCATCGTCGGCAAGCATAATATGTATCGGCGTATGATCGTCTTTAATCATTTAAGGGGGAATTTTAGTGCCAAATATAATTAAAATTCGCTATTCTTTAGAAATGCCACGACGTTTGTCAACAATTCTTTTAAACATTGAAGGCGTTAATCCCGTGGTTTTTTTAAATTGACCCGATAAGTGAGCGACGCTACTATAATTCAATTTATAAGAAACTTCTGTCAGTGTTAAACCATCTTCAATAATCAATTTTTTAGCACGCTCGATTTTTTGCATGATAATATAATTCTCGATAGAAGTATAAGTGTGCTCTGAGAAAATATTTGAAATATATCCATAGCTCAAATTTAATTTGTCTGACAAATAAGAAGAAATAGTTGACGTTGGTAACTTGTCTTTTTCATATACCATTTCCACAATTGTATCTTTTATACGTTGAATTAGCTGACTTTTTTGATTGTCAAGTAACTCAATTCCGTAGCGATTTAAAGCATCGCGAAGTGCTGCGTAGGTTTCATTTGAAATTGCTTCTTTAAATTCAATTTCGCCTAAATCTAAAAGCTGGTATTTAATGTTGAATTTTTCAAGCTGTTCTTGAATAATTACTCTGCACGCTTGGTTAATATCATATTTAATATAAAGCTTCATATTTAAATGCTTGGTTAGGGAGTATAAATTTATTAAAAAATGTTTTAGTAAAGCAATTTTTCAGTGGTATTTGCAGCTGAATTATAATTTATATTGGTTCTGTATAATTTAGTTTTTGATTATCAATTCTTTAGACAAAAAAAAAATGGAGTACCTATTATTCAAAATAGTACTCCAATTCTTTTTTGTTGACGTAATCAAACTTATTCTGGATTCATAGCATTTTCTCCCGATTGTGTTTTTGGTTTTGTCAGAGTTGATTAGATAAGAGTCGCTTAATTGATTCCTCATCAGGATTCTTAAATTCTCAATACAAAATTATGTTTTATCCTAAGCAATCGATTACAGCATTAAATATTTAGTTTATATAATTCTCATTTTTGACGTTTTGAGGTAAGTTTTATAAATAAAATAATGCCATGCAACGTTCCTGCCAAACCATTTGCGAGCATTACCGGGAGGTCATTTCTAAAAATTCCATATATGACCCAAGTTATACTACCCGTTAAAAGCATCGCAAAACTAACCGCCGATAGGCTTTTTGTTGACCGAGTTTTTATCACTTTATAAGCTTGTGGAAGGTTAGCTCCTGTGGTTAAAACTGCCGCTACTAACCCTAGAATTTGAATATAGTCCATAAAATTCGACTTTTTTAACAATTAAAAAACGGCTTATATGTATGTCAATAAGCCGTTTTCTTTTGAATTTAATCAAAAAACTTATAACGCATTCTTCAGTTTTGAAGAATCATAATATTGCTCTTTCACGTTTTTAGATTCACCTTTTGGTAAATTGCTCAGCGAATCACTTTCCCTTTTTTTGTTGCCTTTGTGAAGCCATTTATCTTCAAGGTCGGCTGCCTTATCACATACAGAGCTCCATTGCCCCGTTTTTTCTAAGATTAATTTTGCTATTGCTGCGGCAGCAACTCCAGCAGCAATTCCGATTATAATTTTTTTTGCGCTCATCTTATTGGTTTTTATTGGTTATTTTTTTGCGTTATTTTTTGAACTTGAATAGTCCATCTTTGAATTTACATTATCCGCACCTAAATTTTGTTTTGAATTTTGAACCTGCGGATTTGCAGTTCTTGTCGAATTTTGATGCTCGTCTAATGCGTCTCGCTGGCGATTGTCAGTCTTTACATTATGATCAAATTGATCTTGGCTTCCAGTTTCCACTTCTTGCCGATTTTTGTTCTTATTATTTGTTTCTTCCATGACATCAAGTTTTATAGTTAATAAATGATATGCTTTTTTTTTCAAATAATATAGTCTAAGTATATTGCTATTCACCCTAAAGTTACGCATTACATACGCGGGAATTATTAATTTTTCTATAAATTTTGATTATCCGCCCACAATTTCTCCACCATTTATGTGGATAATTTGTCCGGTGATATAAGTTGCGTCGTCGCTGGCCAAAAAAACATAGGCTGGAGCCACTTCACTCGGTTGGCCGGCACGTTTCATTGGAGTATCTTGCCCAAATTCTGTTAAATCTTTACCGCTGAAAGTAGCCGGAATTAATGGTGTCCAAATTGGCCCTGGTGCAACGCCGTTTACCCGAATTCCTTTTTCAGCAAGCATATTTGAAGCCGATCTCGTGAACGAAACAATCGCTCCTTTTGTGCTAGAATAATCGAGTAGGTGAAGGCTTCCGCGGTAAGCGGTTACTGACGTAGTGTTAATGACGCAATCGCCTTTTTTCATATATTTCAAAGCTTCAGTAACGGCATAAAAAAGCGGATAAATATTGGTTTCAAATGTGGTATGAACTTGTTCGCTTTCAATCTCCTCAATTTTTTTCTTCGGAAATTGCATCGCGGCGTTGTTGACCAAAATATTTAAGGAGCCAAATTTATCAACCGTTTCTGCGATCATTCTTTGACAAAAAGCCTCACTTTTCAAATCTCCTTTTAAAATAATACATTCAACTCCTTCTGATTCCACCATTTTTTTGGTTTCTTCGGCGTCTTTAGTTTCAGACAAATAAGCGATTGAAATATTGGCGCCTTCTCTCGCAAAATGAACGGCGACACTTCGGCCAATACCGCTGTCTCCGCCAGTTATCAAAGCCGTTTTTCCTTTTAATTTACTGCTTCCGAGATAATTTTCCCGAATAATTTCTGGTTCCGGATGCATTTTATATTCGTCGCCCGGCTGTGATTGTGTTTTGTTTGGAAAAGAAGTTGGTTTCTTCATGATATACATTTTGGTTGAAAAAAAAATCCCTGCTCAATAAATTTATAAAGCAGGGATTTCTGAAATAAATAATCCCTAAAATCATAATTGAGAAACCTCAACTATTTTTTTGAGATGCAAGAAATTTAAAATTCATCATCTGTTGGATATCCGTCAATTACATTTTCGTTTATATCTGGGAAAGTACAAATTGATGGGTTTCTAAATAATTCCTGGAGCCATTCTGGCATCGAAATTCTCATCAAGTCAATTTGATTTCCAGAGCCAAAATTGAAATTTGGGTTATCTGTGTTTTGATTGTTTTCCATTTTCTTGCGTCTTTAAAGATTATGAAGGCTTATCTATTTTTCTTTTCTTATGGTGTAACTGTTGTTGTGTCATTTGACATTCCAGTTGTGTCGGCCGGCATTCCAGTTGTTGGAGCAGGAGTTACCGGATCAACAACCACAGTTGTCGTGTCCATATCTCCATCAGGATTGTTTGCATCCTTGTCTTTACAAGAAATCATCGAACTCATCATCACTACCGCCGCTCCGAAGAACAATTTGCTAACTAAATTTTTCATAACATATTCGTTTTAAAAGGTTTCTGTATTCAAAGTTCGCCTTTTTAACTCCAAAATGTCTTACAGAATTTATTGTAAAAGTTACATAATGCCCAAAAAACAATGAGGCCACTTTTCCGAAGAAGTGACCTCATTGAACCTAATCTAAAAAAAACCTATTTTTCGACCACAATAAAATCAGAACGACGGTTTGCAAAATGTTCTTCTTCAGTGCATTTTATTCCGTCTGAGCATTTATTTGTTAGTCGGGTTTCGCCGTATCCAGTGGCGTTTTCAATTCTCGTAGCGTCAATTCCTTTTGAAATTAAATACGTCTGCGTAGATTTTGCTCTCGCATCAGAAAGCGTCAAATTGTATTCCTCTTTTCCCCTTGAATCTGTATGTGACTCAATTTTAATTTTCAATTTTTTAAAGTTATTCATCGCAAAAACCACTTTATCAAGCTCAATTACCGCTTGTGGCGTAATATCTGATTCGTCATAATCAAAGAAAATTGGATTGATATCGATTTTCTCATCATTTCCTTGTTTTACAACCAAATCTTCATAAGTACTGAGCTCGAAATTGATATTTTTCAACTCGTCGCCGTTGACTTTATTGGTTTGAACTTCTTCTTCATCATTGCTGTGATTTGCTTTTGAAGCCATCACTTTTACTTTAATATTGCAAGGAACTGTCAAGCGATAGGTTCCATCAGCGTTGGTTTTTGCTTCAGTAAGTTCGTCCCCAAAGGCGTTAAACGCTTTGACAATCGCATCAGCAATTGGCGCTTTTGACTTTGAATTGGTAACTCTTCCCGAAATAAATTGGTCGCAAGGTGCTTTTGCCTTGGTGAAATAATAAATATCATCGCCACCTTTTCCGCCCGAACGATTGGAAGAAAAATAGCCGAATTCATCAGAAGAATCAATGATGTAAGCAAAATCATCTTTGTTACTATTTATTGGAGATCCCAAGTTTCGAGGTTCAGAAAATTTCATATTTCCATAGAATTTACTTTCATAAATGTCTAAGCCACCCCAACCAAAATGCCCGTCGGAAGCAAAATACAACACGCCATTTGTGAACGAAGGAAACATATCATTGGCGGCCGTGTTGATTTCTGGACCAAGATTTTTTGGAGGACCAATTGTTCCATCTTCAGCAACTTGGCTCACATATAAATCGGCTCCGCCAAAACCTCCAGGCATATCCGAAGCAAAAAACAGCCATTTTCCATCTTCGCTGAGCGCCGGATGTCCAACAGAATACGTTGGGCTGTTAAAGAAAATATCTTCAGAATGAGTAAGTTTTAAATCTTCTACCGTTCCTCGAACGATTTTAAAATTGTTTGTTCCTTCTTCGTCATTAACCAATTTTTTCTTTTTCAGAATATTTGTCGTGTAATACACTTTTTTCAAATCTTTAGAAAAAGCCACCGTTGATTCGTGGTACTTCGACTGCGCATTCGGAAGAAAAATTTGGTCGTTGAAGAAAGATCCGTTGTCCACATTTCTTTCTGATACATAAAGTGTCAAAAAAGGTTCTTTGTTCCAATTGTATAGTTTCTGGTCAAATTTTGTCGTGTCTTTTGACGAAGAATACACAATTTTATTTCCGAAGAAAGCAGTTCCAAAGTCAGCCTTGTCAGAATTCGACGGAAGATTAAAAGTGGTGTACTGCGATTTTGCTTTCGTCAAACTATCCATTTGGCGCTTTTGATTAGCATAATGCGCAATTTGTTTTTGATCGCCTTTTTTAGCCAAATATTCTTTGGTGGCTTTATCAGCGCGATCATAGTCTAAAATTGCCTTTGTAGATTCAATATATCTTAAAAAATGTTCTTCGTCGACACTGGTTCCTTGAGCGTCATAAAGGCGCTGGTACCACTTTGATGCGTTTCTCATGTCATCAATAAAATAATAAGAATCGCCCGCATTTTTCAGCGCCTGCGTGGACGGAGATTTTTCTTTTTCAAGATATTCCTCATAAGCCTTCGAAGCTTCAACATAAGAATATTCTTTGAAGAGCTTGTTTGCTTTGCTTAGCTTGTTTTGCGCAAAACCGGTGGCAATGCTGAAGCAAAAACAGAGTATAAATAATTTTTTCATAGATGCAGGTTTTAGAAAAATCGAGGGGATTTGATTTGATTTGATTTTTTGTTTAGTTGAAAACGCAAGACAATTTCGTGCGAGCCGTCGTTGTATTTGTTCAAGTCTGTGGTGGTGTAATCATAAGAATAACCAATGAATAAGTCTCTGGAGATTTGAAATCCGGCCAAAGCACTCACCGAGTCATCCCAACGATAGCCCGCGCCAAGCGTAAATTTTTCTTGGATCAAGAAGTTGGCAGAAACATCCACAGAAATTGGCGCTCCGTTCACTCCTCTGGCCAAAAAAGCTGGCTTGAACTTGAAATTATCAGAAAAATCAAAAACATAACCCGCCATCACATAATAGTGAAGGCGCTCAATGTTCACCGATTGCTGTACATCGTCATAATAATCGCCTCTGATAAAACTTGGAACAGACGCTCCAACATACCATTTATCTGAGTAAAGGTAAGCTCCGGCTCCCACAGAAGGCGTGATTTTATTATCAATATTGGTGTTTAGCAAAACATCGGTTCCGTCATAATACCTTCCTTTTGACCAATCTACGTTCAAAACTCTTGCCCCGGCTTTTACGCCAAGTGCCAGTTTCACGTCATAACTTAAAGGCAAGGTGTAAGAGAAATTTCCGTCTAAATAAATTTCATTGGAAGGTCCCAAATTATCATTTACGGCAGAAAAACCTAAACCAACACGCTCATTTGCCAACGGCGTATGAATGGCAAAAGCCTGTGTTGACGGCGCTCCGTCAATCCCAACCCACTGCGAACGGTGGATTAGGATTGCTTCTAGAACTCCTGTTGAACCTGCATACGCAGAGTTTACGGTCATCGGATTATACATATATTGCGTATATCCAGGATCTTGTTGTGCATTACTTTTAATCGAAATGAATAGAAAAAGGAATGCGATGCTTGTATTATATATCGTGATTTTCATACTCTTAAAGTTTTAAATTGAAATTTCCTCTTAACTATCGGATTAAGTAAATCCATCCCGTTTTCGTTCCAGAACCATCGCCCATATCAAGAATGTAATAGTAAGTTCCGGTTGGAAGCTTATTGTCTTGATTAATTGGAGAATTTACATTTGCTGTTCCATCCCAAGTATTTTGGTAGGCACGAGTTCGGTACACTTCGACACCATATCTGTTGTGAACTTGAAGTGTGTTATTTGGATAATTTTCAATACAGTCAATTCTGAAAAAGTCATTATCACCATCATTATTCGGACTAAATTCGTTGTAAACGACGAGACAAGTTGGTTCAACCCAAGCCCAAGAAATGTTGTTCGTGCCACTAAAATCTTCTGGTGTCGAAGTCGCAATTGTCGCATAATTCATGTATTCTCCAGATTGCAAGACTCTTACAGTAACTTGTAACGTTGCTACTTGTCCTGCAGGCAATGTTGGGATTGTCCAAATTCCTGATGTTGGTGAGTAATTTCCAACCGAAGCGTTTGAACTCACATATTGATATCCAGAAGGTAAAGCTTCGTTCACAGTAATATCTGTAAAATTGCTCTGTCCCGCATTGGTAACCGTGATCGTAAATGTCACGTTGTCATCAATATTTGGATTGAAATTATCAACTGTTTTGGTAATCGTTATATCTGAACAAACCGTCACATTGATGTCTCTTGTTGCAAAATTATCGCCAGAACAACCTGTGGTATTTGTAAACGTGACACTGATGTTTCCAGTTCCAACAGTTGTCCAAGTTACCGTGGCAAAATTATCAGTCAATTGACCACCAGCTGTAATATTTCCGCCAGTAACGTCCCAAACATAATCTGTCATTCCTGCAACGGTGGTGTAAGTCACTTCTTGAGAGAAACAAGCTTCTGTTCCACCGCCAGTAATTTCGGCCAACCCATCGGCAAGGAAAGTAACTGTGATTGCCAAACGCGTACCGCTTTCGCAAGTTCCGTCGGTTAAAGCAACATAATAAGTTCCTGCAGTTAATGGTGTTGTAGATGCAATTGGAGTGCCTCCAGTCGCAACATTATAGAAAACAACATTGGTTTCATTCACTTGCAAATCAGCAACCGTTGGGCCATCGGCTTGACAGAAATCTTGCGTATTATCTGCCGTTGTTGGCGTTGCAAGATTTGTAATCGTAACCGTAATCGCCAATCTTGAGGCGCTTTCACAAGTTCCGTCAAGGATTGAAGCATAATAAACTCCGTTTGTCAAAGGCGTTGTTGGTGCTAAAGCCGTTCCGCCTGTTGCAGTTGTATAGAAAACTACGTTAGCTTCATTGACTTGTAAGTTAGCAACCGTTGGATTTGAATTTTGACAGAAATCCTGAGTCGTATCTAAAGTCGTTGGAGTAGAAGGATTTGAAATTGTAACTGTAATTGCCAATCTCGCTTCGCTTTCGCAAACACCATTTTGAATTGCAACGTAATAAACTCCAGGAACCAAAGGCGTTGTCGAAGGAATCATCGTTCCGCCAGTTGGAGTGGCGTAAAACACAACTCCCGTTTCATTTACTTGAATATTCGCCACAGTTGGATTGTTTCCTTGACAGAAATTTTGGGTCGTTGAAGTGGTAGTCGGCGTTCCAACAACCGTGATTGTAACCGTAATTGCCAATCTCGTATCACTTTCACAACCTGTTCCGTCTAAAAACGCTACGTAATAAACTCCGTTTGTAAGTGCATCTGTTGAAGCAAGAGGCATTCCTCCGGTTGGCACGTTATAGAAAACAACTGAAGTTTCGTTTACTTGTAAATCAGCAACTGTTGGATTTTCTGCTTGGCAGAAATCTTGCGTTGTATCTAAAGTTGTCGGCGCCGCAGGATCATTTACAATAACTGTAATTGCCAATCGGTTGATGCTTTCGCAAATTCCGTCTAAAAGGGCTACGTAATAAGTTCCTGAAACCAAAGCATCCGTTGGAAGCAATGCTGTTCCGCTTGTAATTTGGGTATAAATTGCAATTGTAGTTTCATTTACGTCCAAATCAGCCACAGTCGGATTGTCGATTTGACAGAAAGTTTGCGTCGTTTCAGTCGTCGTAGGCGCTGAAGGATTTGAGATTGTAACCGTAATTGCCAATCTCACTTCGCTTTCACAAACACCATTTTGAATTGAAGCGTAATAAATTCCAGGAACCAAAGGCGTTGTCGAAGGAATTATCGTTCCGCCAGTTGGAGTGCTGTAAAACACAACTCCCGTTTCATTTACTTGAATATTCACGACAGTTGGATTATTTCCTTGACAGAAATTCTGCGTCGTAGAGGTGGTAGTCGGCGTTCCAACAACCGTGATTGTAACCGTAATTGCCAATCTTGTATCATTTTCACAACCAGTTCCGTCTAAAGACGCTACGTAATAAACTCCGTTTGTAAGTGCATCTGTTGAAGCAAGAGGCGTTCCTCCAGTCGGCACGCTATAGAAAACAACTGAAGTTTCGTTAACTTGTAAATCAGCAACTGTTGGATTTTCTGCCTGACAGAAGTCTTGCGTTGTATCTAAAGTTGTCGGCGCCGCAGGATCATTTACAATAACTGTAATTGCCAATCTGTTGATGCTTTCGCAAATTCCGTCTAAAAGCGCTACGTAATAAGTTCCTGAAACCAATGCATCCGTTGGAAGCAGTGCTGTTCCGCCCGTAATTTGGGTATAAATTGCAATTGTAGTTTCATTTACGTCCAAATCAGCCACAGTCGGATTGTCGATTTGACAGAAAGTCTGCGTCGTTTCAGTCGTCGTTGGTGCCGAAGGATTTGAAATTGTAACCGTGATTGCCAATCTCACTTCGCTTTCACAAACTCCGTTAACCAAAGCAGCGTAGTAAACTCCGGCTGTCAGTGGCGTTGTGGAAGCAATTAAGTTTCCTCCAACTAATTCATCATAAAAAATGGCTCCGGTTTGATTCACTTGAATGTCAGCAACCGTTGGATTATCAATTTGACAGAAATTTTGAGTTGTATTATCTGTCGTAGGATTTCCAACAACGGTAATTGTAACTGTAATTGCTAATCTCTCGATGCTTTCGCAACCGTTGACATCAACAATTGCTGCGTAATAAATTCCGTTTGTAAGTGCTGCTGTCGGCAACAAAGGCGTTCCTCCGGTTAATGTTGTGTAGAAAATTACGCCAGTTTCATTTACCAATAAATCAGCAACGGTAGCATTTTCTGCTTGACAGAAATCTTGCGTAGTATCTGAAGTTGTTGGCGTCGCAGGATCGTTTACGATTACGGTAATTGCTAATCGGTTAACGCTTTGGCACAATCCGTCAAGTGTGGCAACATAATAAGTTCCAGAAACCAAAAGGTCTGTTGAAAGCAATGCTGTTCCGCCTGTAATTGAAGTGAAAACTGCAACAGAAGTTTCGTTGATTAACAAGTCAGCGACTGTTGGCGCATCAATTTGACAGAAAGTCTGCGTTGGATTTGGAGTCGTTGGCGTCAACGGATCTGTAATTGTAACCGTAATCGCCAATCTTGCTTCGCTTTCGCAAATTCCGTTTAACAACGACGCATAATAAACGCCCGCAGTTAAAGGCGCTGTTGAAGCAATTAAGTTTCCTCCAACCAATGCATCATAGAAAATTACACCAGTTTGGTTTACTTGAATGTTCGCAACCGTTGGATTATCTGATTGACAGAAATTTTGGTCTGTTGAAGTCGTAGTCGGTGTTCCAACGACAGTAATTGTAACTGTGATGGCAAGACGAACCGAACTTTGACAACCAATTCCGTCGATTTGGCTTATGTAATAAATTCCGTTGGTAAGCGGTGTTGTTGGTGCTAACGCAGTTCCTCCAGTTGGCACATCAAAATAAACAACACTCGCTTCGTTTACTTCCAAATCAGCAACTGTTGGATTATTGGCAGCACAAAAAACTTGGCTGGTATTATCTGTAGTTGGTGTCAGCGGATTATTGATTATAACCGTAATTGCCAATCTGATTTCGCTTTCGCAAGAACCATCTTGAATCGCAGCATAATAGGTTGTTCCGTCGATCAAAGGAGTTGTTGAAGGAATCAAGTTTCCTCCTAATAAAGCGTTGTAGAAAACTACATTAGCCTCATTAACTTGAATATTCGCAACCGTTGGATTGTTAATCTCACAGAAAGTTTGAATAGGTTGTAAAGTCGTTGGCGTTGCAGGATTTCCGATAATTACAGAAATTACCAAGCGATCATCGCTCTCGCAATCGCCGTCGATTTGCGCAGCATAATATAGTCCAGGAGTTAATGGCGTTGTTGTTGCCAATGGAACTCCACCCACTGGAAGAGTGTAAAAGACCACATTTGGTTCATTTACTTGAAGATCCGCTACGGTCGGATTATTCGCTTGACAGAAAGTTTGAGTCATAGAATCAGTCGTTGGTGCTGGCGGATTACCAACGGTTACAGTAACAGCTTGAAGATTTCCTGCTGTATTTAAACAAGTAGTGTCGCTCGTGACAGCTACATAATAAGTATAAGGACTTGCAATTGGAAGCAATCCTGAAATTGACAAAGTGCCGTCTGCGTTTATAGTATAAGTAACACCCAAAACAGTGCTATTTGTGATCGGCTGTGTTGTATTATTTGTAAAATAATAAGAAAATACAGGATTTGCCAAAGGACTTGTTGGTGCCAAAACCGCAGTGCTGTTCAAACAAGCCGTTTCATCATCAATCAAAATATCTGTTGCAAGAGAAGACGATTGAATTGTAAAGGTCACTTGAACTCGGTCAGCAACTGCAGTTTGGCAAAATTCTGAAGAACTAACTCCAACAAAATAAGTATAAGTTCCCGGTGCTAAATTGGTTAAATTTAAAGTTGCGCCGGTTTGCCCTGGAACCAAAGTTTGTGTCGTTCCCGTTAAGCTATACCAATAAAATATAGGATTTGTAAGCGTTACCGTAGAATTTAAAACCGCCGTAAGCGAAACCGCACCCGTTGGCGCACAAAACGATGTGTCTGTACCGCCATTTATTTGCACGGAAGCAATTGCATTTTCAGCAGCTGTTTCGGTTACGGTTACGGTTACCGGACCGCGAGCCATCGCTTCGCAACCAAAACGAATTGGTTGTATATAATAAGTATAAACGCCTTCGGCCAAATCGCTTGGGATTGTGAATGAGTTTCCGGTAGCAACAACGTTTCCGACAGTTGCAGCGTCATACCAAACAAATGTTGTACAAGGAACAGATGCCGCTTGAAGCGTAATAGTTTCTCCTTGACAAGCCGTAATTGCATTATTTGGATCAGCATTCGCAACTTGAGTATTTGCAGTTCTTCTAACATCGTGAACTCGCAATTGATCTAAAACATTAGCAACACCTCCAAAACGAATTCTCAATCGGTCAAAAGATTGTGTTGGAACAAAAGTCAAAATTGCTTCTGCACCGCCGCCCAAAATTTCCAAATTCAATAAACTCGAATTTGTGATAACTGGGCCAGCATTCGCATTATTTAAAAGCGGTTGGAAGGAAAGTCCCGCCAAAACATTTAAGTTCAAAAGATTTGCAGGTTGTGAAATTCTTACTGTCAAAGTATCGCCAACAACCGAAGGTGTTCTGAAAATTACCGTTAATTCTGCAGCAGTTAAAACGCCGACTCCGGTAAACATTGTGGCAAAAGAGGTTTGTGAATTGTCAATTGCGTTTACAGCATTAGTTACGCCAACTGTTGTGGTTAAAGCGCCAACGCCCAAATCGACAGCTCCAAATAAAACATCTTCAGCATCAGGACCGCACGCAATTTGAGCTGCAGGAACTTCATAATAAGCTTCATAAACTTTTGCGCTTTGAGCCAAACTTACTAAAGAAGCCACTTGAATTCTGACTCCGTCATAAGCTTGAGGTCCGGCGCCATTGGCAGGAACAAAAGTATATTCGAAATTATTTTGCCCTGGCAATAAATTCAATAAAGAACCTGAAACAGATTGCAAAGTACCAACATCTACAGGAACTCCAGAAGCATTTCGTTTTGTTCCAACTACAGAATAACCTCCAATTAAAGTCACGCCGCTGTATTCAGAACCCAATTTCAGCGTAACTGGCGTACCAGCAGGAATCGTTTCATTCCATTCTAAAATTTGAAAAGTGGTTCCAATACCAAGCAAGCCAAGACCTGTGGTTATCGTAGAAAAAGTTTGAAGATTTCCGTCAACGGCATTTCCTGGATTCGAAACATTTCCGCTGATTATTGATCCCCAACGTTGTGTGTCGGCAAAATTTCTTTCTGTCAAAGGAGGACAAGAAGCCGGATCAACAACAGTAACAGTCACGGTTCCAGAAACAGAACAAGTTCCAAGCGTGGCCACTGCGGTAAATGTAAAAGTTCCGGCAGTTGTGAATGGTCCTGCAACGTTTGAACCCAAAGCGGTTCCGGTTGAATTAAACCAAACAATTGTTCCGGTTGAGGTTGAATTTAACGTAACAGAATTTCCAATTTGGGTAACCAAAGCAGTATTTGCAATGGCCAAAGTTGGTTGTGGATTTACAGTCACCGCCACAGGAACCAAATCTGAAATACAAGTCGAATTCACATTTTGCTGTTGGATGAAGTAATTGCCGCTTGCTGTAATATTCGCAGCTTGCGCTGGAGTTATGACAACGCTCGCCGAATTATAAAAAACGTAAGTGGCCGTTGGATCGAAATTTAAAATAGCATTTGCCAAATTAACAGAGCCGCAACCCACTAAATTTGGATTTACCGGAACCGAAAGCGTGCTTCCGAAATTCACGGTCACTTGTTTTAAAGTATTCGCGGCATTTTCGCAAAGACCATTTACGGTCAACGAAATAAAATAGTTGTAAGGCGAATTTACAGCGGTAAGTCCGGTGATGGTTAACGCGCCAGTTGTTGGATTTTTAATGTAAGTTACGCCTGGATCTCCAGAAAATCCGCTGACAATCTCAACTGTTTTGTTTTGATCCTTATAATAACGAATCGTCGCTCCCGCAATTGTAGAAGTCGGATTTAGTGTAATCGCTCCTTGGCAAGCAGTCAAAGTTGAAGGAATAGTAATATTATCAGCAGTTGGAACCGTAATAACAGTAATTGGAATTGGAACTCTTCGAGATTCTTCTGAACATCCCACTTTTGCGGCAGCAACATATAAAATCGTGCTTGCTGTAATTGGTGCTGTTTGATAAGGCGCGCCAGAAGCCACAGTAATTAATGGAGTAGTGGCGGTTGCTGATGCGTAATATCTAATTTCGTTTCCGGGAGCCGTTGTCGCAGTGAGCGTTACCGTGCTTCCAGAACAAATAGTCGCGTTTTGAGAAGATGGCGCTGTCAACACCGGAACTTTAGGAACACGAACAACATCATACAAATCTATACTTTGTGTGAGTTGCACATTTAACAAGGAATTGTAACGGATTGTAATTCTATCCGCAGGTGCGATCGGGGCAAAAGGGATGGTGGCAATCTGATTTCCTTGCAGTAATGTCAACAAATCTAGATTTAGTAACGTACTAATGTTGCGAGTTTCAACAACTGTAGGGCCATTGTAAGCTACAACTTGAATGTTGTTGGCGACGCCTAAAGCTAATAATGAGGGATCGACTTTAAGCCGAATATTAAATTCTTCAGTGGATTGTGATAAACCTTCAAAATAAATGGTTTGCTGAATGGATCCAGCCACAGAAAGGATTCCAAGACTTAATCTTGAAAAGCTATTTGGGTCGGCATCCAAAACATTTTGGGGGTTTGTAACTCCGGCGCCTCCAAGACCTAAAAGATCTAAATTCAGTCCCGAACCGCTGAACGATGTAAACGCTCCATAACCACAAGGATCATTTCCAGAAACATAAAAAGTGTCAAAAACCCGGAGCGTTCTTGTATTGAAAAGTCCAAGGACGCTTCCTAATCTGTTTCTTACACGAATCCTATTATAAGGAGCTGCGGGTGTGATGGCGATGTAAAAATCACCAGTTTCATCGGTAATAATTCGTAAACGTTCTGTCGCAAATTCGCCAATATCTTGACTATCACCTTGCAACAAAACATTATTGTTGTTTTTGGCTTGAACAGTAAACTCCTGATTTCCAATTAAAACACCTCCTAAAACGTCTGACAATAAGCCTCCTAAACTTCCCCCAAGCAAGCTGGGAAGCAGATTGTCATCCGTTTGAATTTTGACATACGAGGTTGTGTTCGCAGGAAGTAATGAAGGATATTCAAGCTCGATATAACCAGAATAAGCACCAAGGCCTAACGCTAGTCCAGAACTTGCTTTCACGGATGCGGTGGTGGATAAATTACCATCGATCGCACTTGACGAAAGGTCAGTATTGCTTTCTGAGGAAATTCCGTTTGCATAAACCCTGGTAACCTGAGCGTTAGAATTATCAGGATAAAAAAGCAACAATAATAAAACCAGAAAGTACTTATAATCGTACACTTTTGGTAAAGTAAAATTAATTTTCATAAGCAGGTATTTTAGAATAATGATTTAGATTAGAGGCAATTTTTAAAAATAATTCTTACATAATTTATGTTAAATTGGTTATTATGAATAATTTATGATGCGTTCGTGTTTCAAGTTTTAAAAAAATTATATATTTGTTAGCAAATTTGTTTTTAACAAATAATCCGCTTTCAAGCTTACCCCAAAAGAGCTTAACCTGAGTCACAGTTTTGTGAATGCCAACACGACTTCTTCAAAAAAAAGAGATCGGAGCTAATGCTGTTTTGAAAATTTTTTACAAACGACATGATTATTGATGTGGTAAATCAATGGCTGTCAAGAGGTTAAAAACTGATTTCATAAACCAGCTTTATGTCTATTTGCTGAGATAAAGTTACATTACATTTTGCGAATATGCAAGAAAAAAATTCACAAAACGCGATTAAAATAATAGATAGATTAAAAAAATCGCTAAAAATCAAGACGGATATTGAATTATCTGAGTTTTTGAGTATCCGTCCTAATACAATTTCAACATGGAAAAAAAGGAATTCGGTAGATTATGATTCAATAATCGCTATCTGTGAATTATATGAAATTGATCTTAACCAAATTTTTTTGGATTCAGACGCTGGTGGCAATTACCTCGGTGAAACAGCATTAGTTTCACGCGAGAATCAATTCCAATACTCAGTTGAAAAAAACGTTGCAGCTTTTGTAGAAACGCTCCCAAAATACAACTTCCCGTTTTTTACTGCAGCGACTTCTAGAGTGTTTCAGGTAAGTAGCAACAATATGTTTCCGGTGATTGATGAAAATACCTTTGTTATTTGCGAACATGCTACTCTAGATTCAATATCCGAAAATGCTATTGTTGTTTTAATTAGCGCTGAAAAAGGGTTATTTATCAATAGGATTTTTAAAGACAAAGAAGTCAAAGGGAGATTTCTGTTGAAAAGTGATAATGACTTTTTTCAGGAAGTTGCTATCGCAAAAGCGGAAATAAAGGAAATTTGGAACGTCCGAGGCGTTTTATCATACGATATAAATAATCAGAATAAATTTAAGTTTATCAACGACAGTTTGAAAACGATAAATAAATTTATCGAGCAAGAGAAAGCTAGATAGGGTTAGTGCATTTTCAAATATATTGACTTACCGGTATCATTTAGCGACTTGAACAAACTCTGTGTAAAATTTGCATGGCGATAAATTTTCTGACTAGAAATGTAAATTTATATCGAAATTGTATAACATCTGAACGATATTATGTAAATACATTTGGCATTTGTCCGTTTGTCGCTTATGAATGTTGCAATTTGTTCTATATTATTTCTCTGTACTCAAACAATGTTCGCACAAAGTTTTGGCGTTACGCAGGTTTTAATTTATCCTTCTCCAGTAAATTTAACCGAGGCACAACATTATAATTGGTACAAACATCCCACAGAAAAAGGCATTTTTATCATTAGTTTTGAGCAGAATCTTGACGGGTTTAGAAATGCATTTGATGAGCTAAACGCACTTTTAACGGAAAATAATATTGATTTTAATGCTCATTTTTACGATAAATCACATTTTAGTAAACGAGTAAGCAGTCAGTTTACTTATGATGAGCTTCATGAATCCATCATTGACAAGGAGTCAAAAGTTTTTAGAACTTGGAACGTTGGAACTGATTTTTTGACCTTGCTTTTAAGTCATGATTCGTATGTCATGATTTTAGGAAGTAAAAATTCTGAAAGCAGTGATTAAAATTAGATCTTTGCTTTCAATTTTAAAAACATTTGAAATTTATTACAAATCGTGTATATTTGTAATGATTGATAAATAATAACACACAATTAAACCGTTTAATTACCCTATGAGTCCATCAAGTATGCAGATTTTCCTTGCGGATGACGATCAAGACGATCGCCTTTTATTTGAAGAAGTTCTAAATGAAATTAATATTTCAAAAGAGCTCACAATGTTTAAAAACGCTATTGAGCTTATGGACTATCTGAATTCTGAAGAGGCTATTTTGCCCCATATTATCTTTCTAGATTTAAATATGCCATTCATTTCAGGAGCCGAAGCGTTGAAAGAAATCAGAAGCAATCCAAAATTTAGAGACATTTCTGTCGCTATCTATTCCACTTCGTCTCTTGAAAAAGACATTGAGGAGACATTTATCAATGGAGCAAACATTTATATTACGAAACCAAATGATTATAGCACGTTAAAGAAGATCATTAAAAACGTTCTAAATATTAACTGGCATTACCATACTTCGGGACTAAATAGAGAAACTTTCTTTTATAATGTATAATTAAAAAGCGCAAATAAAGTTTGCGCTTTTTTTTGGTCTGTATCAAATTTAGAAGCAACTTACATTTCAACGTAAATCGTTCATAAATAGTGCAATTCTGTTACTAATAAGTGATAATCTGTAAAAGATCCAATATCCTTTTACAATATCTTTGTAAAATAAAATTGTCATACTATGAAAGTCTTTCTATCAACCACAGTTTTCTTTATGTGCGCATTTGCAATGGCACAAGATGTGTCTTTCATTAATTCTATTTCTAGTACTGATAGACAAAATGCTCGAGTGTCATCTGATAAAATCGCTTCATTAACCACTTTAAATTATAGATTTTATAAAGCGGTTGAGCAATCTTCTGATTCCACATATACCATTATTTACGCTCCAGAAGCAGTTACGGATATAGATTTAGAAGCCAAGCAAGACTGGAATGAATGTTTATTTGTTGATTTTAAATTGGAGAATGATGGCGATTTAAAGAAACTTAAATTTAGTTCTATCAGAGGAAAGTATTTGGATATTTTCCCAGCTTGGAAGAAATTCTTCAAACAAAAAGCTCATTTAGAATATACGATTACTGATCCAGAGAGTCGTGAAATAGCTGACAATCAGCGCGGGTATCATTTTATTCTTCAAGAAGGTGAGAATCAAAATATTCCGCGTTGGAGTATTTTGAATAAATCTTAACAGCTAAATTTCGATCGCTTCTTTTAGTTGCTGTAATATTTAACTGAAATTGTGTAAAACGTTTCTTATCGATCCTTACTAATTTTACAGAATAAGAAATAAAGAAAGCCTATGAAAGCTACAGTTAATTCACATTTAAACGGCGCACTTTTCTTCATGGCCATTGCAATTATTTGCACGTCTTTTGCATCTTGCGATAAAAAAGATAGCTGTCAAGATTGTGCAGAACAGCGAGCGAATGAGGAAGCTTCAGTAAATACAGCAACATCAGTAACGATGGAAAACGATACAGCAACGGCCAATTATCAGACCGAAGTTAAATCTACTGCCACATCGTCAAAAACGTCTGGATCGGGAAGAACAAAGAATACAAATTCAAATGTTTCTTCAGAACAATATGATTCAAACGTGAGCGTGATAAATCCTAATGATAAAAGTAACAGCGATAGTAAACGAACTTATGGAAGTAGCGGAACCGGCGGCGGAAGTGGAACAAGCGGAAGTGGCGGTGATGGAAACGGAAGCAGTGGCTGGAACGCTGACGCGAAGAAAGATAAATAATACATTCAACCAATAATAACAATCAACCAACCAACCACTAAAAAAGGTATATTCTAACTGAGAATATACCTTTTTTTAATTTAATAATGTTGATGTCTTTTTAACAGGGAAGGTAGATTGTAAACGTAGCGCCCTTTCCAACTTCACTTTCTGCTGTAATAAAACCTTTATGATTTGTTACGATTTTTTTGCAAATGGCAAGCCCAATTCCAGTTCCACTGTATTCTTCACGATCATGAAAACGCTTAAACGGATCGAATACTTTTTCTTTCGCTTCACGCGGAAATCCAACGCCATTGTCTATAATAGCGATTTTACAATAGTTTTTTGATGCATTTGCGCCACTTTCTTGGATTTCACTCCCTTTTACTTTAGTGCAAGTAATTTTAATTAAAGGCTTTACATCTTTTTTAGCGTATTTTATGGCATTGCTGAATAAATTATTAAAAACTTGCGCAAATAATGTTGGAATTGCACTGATCGTCGGTAGTTTTTCTGTTTGAATAACGGTTTCAGATTCTTCAATCAGCTCTTTTAAATCACCCTCTACCTTTTTCACCAAATCGTTTAAATTTGTCTTCACTAAAATAGCTTCGCGCCCATTGATTTCAGAATAGCTTAAAAGGTCATTAATCAGCTGTTCCATTCGGTTTGTGGAAACTATAACCCTGTCAAGGTTAGACTTTGCACTTTCAGAAAGATTTTCTGATTCACGACTTTGAATCATTTTTCCAAAAATTTGAATTTTACGCAAAGGCTCTTTTAAATCGTGGCTGGCAATCGACGCAAATGAGTTTAGTTCCTCATTTTTGTCCTTCAGCGCTCTATTCATTTCTAATATCTCACGGGTTTGGTTTTCTACTTCTTTAGAAAGTTTATCCGCAAAATTCTTTTGGTCGTCAATGTCAATGCAACTTCCGGCGTAACCTAAAAATGTCCCTTCTGATGTATATCTTGGCACGCCTCTTGACGATATCCATCTATATTTTCCATCGGCATTCAACAGTCGGTATTCCATCGAAAAATATTTCTTTTCGTCAAAAGCTTTTTCATACACTTTCATTGAGTTTAATCGATCGTCTTTGTGAATTCCTGCCGCCCATTTCCCTCCAACTTCTTCCTCAAACGAAGTGCCCCTATAATCGATCCACCCTTTATTTACAAAGTAAACCGCTTTGTCAATTCCAGAAAGCCAAAGCATCACTGGCGCATAATTTGCTAAATTGCTGAAACGGGCTTCACTCTCGCGAATCAGCTCGATTCCTTTATGCTCCGTAATATCTTCGAAAGCCAATAAAATCAGTGGTTCCGAATATTTATCATTATCGATCTGACTGGCGTTTAATAATAGAGTAGCGGGAGCGCGATTAGGAAGAGCGATTGTAATTTCAAAATCAACCAATTTCTGTTTCAACGGAAGCACATTTTTCATCTGCGCTTTAAAGTCATTTATATTCCAAATTCCGTTGGCGATATCATAGAAAATACGCCCTTCTACATCTAATTCGGTGGTTTTAAAATATTTGTAAAATGATGCGTTTGCGCTCTTCACGCGCATATTCTTATCAAGAACGATAAGCGGTTCGCGAATTGTATCGACTATAGAATCTGAGTACATTCTGGCAGAAGTCAGCTGGTCTTGCCGATCCATCAGTTCATCGTTGACGCTAATTAGTTCTTCATTGTTTGATTGTAATTCTTCTGCCGATGTTTCGAGTTCCTCATTTAAAGTTTGTAGTTCCTCAGAATTGCTCAAAAGTTCCTCGTTCGCGCTTTGTAATTCTTCATTCGATGCTTCTTGATCTTCGGTGACACGCCTTATATCTTCTCTAATTTCTTGAATTTCAGCTGTAAGTTCTTTTATTCGAATTTGTTCAGCGGTTTTTCTTTGCTTGGCGCTTAGTTCTATTTTCTTTTCAACTTTATGAAATAAAATCAGTGAATGTGACTCATTGCTGTCATTCAACGGAATCACTTCAATGGTAACCTGATAGTCAAAATCTTTCAACGGAATTGCTTCTTTTACGATGCTTTCATCTTCGCTTTTTGATTTAAGTAATGCATTCCGCATCTCGAATGCCAAGCCTTCACGCGCCATTTTTAAAATATTAAAATTGGGTTTTCCTGGAGACGGAACTAGAAATGGGCTTGTGTCTCCGTGAAAATGAACAATTTCTTTATCTTCATTAATAATGACTGCTGCAGGTGTATATTTTGTAAAAAGAATATTATGAGCAATTTTTTGAAAATCTGCTTCAATGGGTGTCTTTTTCTTAATAATGCTGTTTTTTTCTGGCGATACCACTTCAATCGGTTCAAAACTCGAAGGGATGAAACGCCCTGGGATCATTTTTCGAACATAGATTTTTTGGTTCTTAATAATCGGCTCAAATAAATTAGAATAACTACTGGCTGATTCAGATTTGCCTAAGAATAAAATACCATTTTCTTTTAACGCATAATGAAAAGTAGTCATGGCTTTTTTCTGCAAAAACGGATTAAGATAAATCAAAACGTTCCTGCATGTGATCAAATCCATCTTCGCAAAAGGCGGATCTTTCAAAAAATTATGAACCGCAAAAACGCACATTTCACGAATTACCTTGCTGATATGATAACTGCCATCAGCTTTTACAAAATAATTTTGGAGTCTAGTTTCCGAAACATTCTGGATGTCTTGTTTGCTATAAATCGCAGCTCTGGCTTTTGAAATCACATTCTCTGAAATGTCAGATGCAAAAATCTGAACCTTTACATAGGGCGTATTTTCCATTAAGTATTCGTGAATACAGATGGCCAGCGAGTATGCTTCTTCGCCAGTCGAACAACCTGCTGTCCACACTCTTATTGTATCGTTTGAGTTTTTATTATTGACAATTTGTGGTAAAACTTCTGATGTGAAGATTTCAAATATTTTGGTATCCCGAAAAAAGTAGCTCACCGGAATCAAAATATCGTTGAAAAGTGCGTCTTGCTCAGATTTCTCATGACGCAAGTAGGATAAATACTGTTCTGGCTCTTCTTTTTTGGCTAAGATCATGCGTCTGGAAATCCTCCTTCGCAGTGTCGCTTCTTTATAATTTGAGAAATCGTTACCAGTTCTCAGTCTTAAGATTCGAAGGATGCTTTTAAAGAGATCTTCTTCTTGTTTGGGGACAATCGGATTTTCGCCATGCGCATAATTGGTTTCGTATGCTTTATCAATCCGCAACAAGTGTTCGGGAATTTCGCCTGCTTCTAAAATAAAATCAGCAGCACCAGCCTTAATGGCACTTTGCGGCATACCATCAAACGCAGCCGAATCCGGATTTTGAACATATGTGATGCCGCCTTCTTCTTTTATTCGCTTTAGTCCTTGTGTGCCATCAAAACCAGTGCCCGAAAAAATTACACCAATGGCAAAACTTTTATGAACTTCTCCTAGCGATTTAAAAAAAAGGTCAATCGGCATATTGCTTTTACTTGTCAAATCTCTCGCCGTTAATTTTAAAACACCGTCTTCAGTAGTTAGCATTTTATTTTCTGGGATAATATAAACCGTGTCCGGGGCAAGATTTATATCGTCTGTAATTTCATATACTGGCAAATGCGTGCTTTTTGAAAGCAATTTTGGAAGAAGGCTTTCATGCGAAGGTGCCAAATGTTGCACCAGTACAAAAGCCATTCCTGAGTTTTCAGGGATGGCTTGTAAAAATTCTTTAAAGGCATCGAAACCACCGGCAGACGCACCCAGCCCAACGATTGGAAAATTTTGAGGATATTTTGGAATCTGTGGTTTAGAGGTATTTTTAGACATAAACTCTCATTTGGTTGATTAGTTGAGATAATTGTTAAGGGGAATAGTACTTAATTAAAGTTAATTAAATAAGTTGAGAACGCCATAAAATATTGACCAAAAATAATCTTTTTGATGTTGGCCTAATTAAATAGTGGCATAAGAACTAACTTAAAAAAAGGATGCAAATTTCATTTAAAATTAGCTAAATTAGATATAAAATAAAAAAGCTGATGTCATCAAATACTGAGGATCATTTTTATAATGATCTGCTACTGCAAAAAATGCCACTCAGTAATTTGATGGCAAGCCCAAAGAATTTTAAGGAAATACCACAAAACTGGCACGTAATTATCACGGATATAGTGGGTTCTACCCAAGCTGTGCTCAGTGGTAGGCACGAAGAAGTAAATTTGATTGCTACAGGTAGCATTGTGACTGCTTTAAATATCGCTTTTTCGTTGGACATCACAATTCCCTTTTTCTTCGGAGGGGATGGGGCAACTTTCATCGTGCCTTCACGAGTTGCTGAAAAAGTGATGAGTGCGCTGGCAATTTATAAAGAGAATACAATGTCTAATTTTAAGTTAGAATTGAGGACAGGAATTGTTTCAGTTAATGATATTTATAAAGCTGGGCAACACATTTCAATTGCAAAATTAAAGCGGTCCAAATCATTTGCGATTCCCATCGTTTTAGGCAACGGGCTTTCATTTGCGGAAGCATTAATTAAGGGGGATGACTATATTTTTTCGAACAAAACACCAAATGATACGGATTTGGATTTAAATGGAATGCAGTGCAGATGGGATAAAATTGGGCCTCCAAAGGATAAAGAAGAGATTGTAACGTTGCTAATAATCGCCGTAAACTTTCGTGATCAAGCCGTCGTATTTCAGCAGATATTGGCAAAAATAGATGAATTATACGGAACACCCGAAAAGCGTCAACCCATTTCAATTGCCAAACTGAAACTAAAAAGCACGTTTAATAAATTGAGCACTGAAATGCGCGCGCGACTGGGAAAAATCAGATTTATTGAGTTGGTAAGAAATTGGCTCGTGACATTATATGGCTATGTCTATTTTCAAACAAAAAAAGGACAAGATTATCTAAAAACCCTAGTCGAAATGTCTGACACCATTGTCATCGACGGTAAAATTAACACAGTCATGTCGGGTACGATATTACAAAGAAAAGAACTCGAAAAATTATTAGATAAAATGGAAGCCAATGGCGAAATTCTTTACGGAATTCACACAAGTGGCGCATCAATAATGTCTTGTTATGTCAGGGATATCGAGGACGGACACATTCATTTTGTCGACGGCTCTGAAGGTGGTTACACCAAAGCTGCTAAAATGCTGAAAGCCAAATTTGCGTCATAAATTACTTCTTATTTTTGCTGATAAAATCAATTATTTCATCATATCGATCGCTTCCTGAAAAGAAATATTGCAATATCATGGGAACGTGTTTTTTATCCACAAAAATGGGTTTGACATCAGGTTGCAACGGACTTAACGCTTTTAAAAATCGGTCGTTTGCAACTTTGATAGAATTGTAAGTTTTGTTCCCAATATAAATCATAAACGGTGGTGTTTTTTCATCCAAAAAATAAATAGGCGAAGCGTCTTGCCATTTTTTTGGATCGTCTGACCAAGTGGCGAGATAATCGTTTTCATTGGTTGGAGGATCAGATTCCAGATAGTTTTTAATGTCTAAACCAGCGGCGTCATTTAAAATTATTCCGGAAATTGATTTTGGGTCAATTCTATATTTTGGATTCATAACGGCCAAAGCAATCAAATGTCCACCAGCAGAATGCCCGGTTAAAAAAATTCGATTGGGATCGCCACCAAATTCTTCTGCATTTTTCTTGGTCCAATTAATAGCTTCTGCAATCTGCTTGGTCATTCCGTCATAATCAGTTTCCGGACTTAAAGTATAATCTGGAATGATAGTCAAAACTCCTTTTTTTGCAAAATTTCTTCCGAAGAAACCATACGTGTTTTTGTTTCCTGTATTCCAATTTCCTCCGTGAACAAAAATCAAAACCGGTAATTTTTCCTGAGATTTTCTAGGTTTAAAAATATTCAATTTTACCGATTTCAGTTCTGTTTCCGGCAATGTTTCGGCATACGAAATGTCTTTTATTTTCTTCGTTGCGCAACTAGCAAATGCGAACGATAATGTAAAGATAATGAATTTAAAAATGCGCATTTTTTACGATTGTTTAAGATTAAAGCGCTGTTTCTCGGCTTCTATTAAAGATAAATTATTCTGCTCAAAAGTAAATTCATTTTAACCTTTCATACAGAGAAATGTCTGAATAGTACAAGTCAAAGTGAATTCTGTCTATAGTTTAAAATTGAATTAGCCATAAATTTGTATTATTATACTGGTAGAAATCTTATCTAGAAATGTCATGAAAAAAGGAACAAAATTATACAGCATCGCAACGGGAACCTGTCCCAAATGTCAGAACGAAAAAATGTATGTGAATCCAAATCCATATAATTTGGCAGATGTTTTTGAAATGCATGAAAATTGCGGTAAATGTGGCTTTAAGTACAAAATTGAACCGAGCTTCTTCTTCGGCGCGATGTACGTCAGTTATGGCGTGGGAATCGCTTTTGGTGTGGCAGCATTCGTCATTAGTCATTTTGTTTTTCAAGCAAATTTAAAAATTTCTTTCGGAGCGATAATTGGAGCGTTAGTCATATTTATGCCAGTAATCATGCGACTTTCAAGAAATATTTGGATCAACTTTTTTGTGGATTATGATAAAAATTACAATAACATCAAGGTAAGGGAATGATTTATTTTAGAGTGTTTTTCTTTTTTATCCCGACAGTATTTTGGTTGTGTTGAAGGTTTAAAACAGAACATTATCATCGATTTCTGTTCTTTTGCGTAAATTTGCAACTTCTACATATCAGACCTTTATACATAAGACCCAAAACCGTAAACCCTAAAAAATGAAACGCTCTGGTTCAGCAGATTTACCGCTTCATTATGGCCATGTTCCAGTGTGGCTGGCAGAGCGTATGTCAAAATTGGGCTTTGCTATTGTGGAAACTATCGCAATGGAATTCGGGACTTCTGAAGTGATCAGCAAATTGGCAAATCCGTTTTGGTTCCAAAGTTTTGGCGCCGTAATGGGAATGGATTGGCACTCATCTGGAATCACGACTTCGGTTTTAGGAGCACTAAAAAAATCGGTAAATCCGCACTCCAAAGAACTCGGAATTTATATCTGCGGAGGTAAAGGAAAACATTCGATGCAAACTCCGAGAGAACTTTTGTGGGTGGGTGAACGAACGGGTTTAGACGGAAACATGCTTTCTAATTGCAGTAAACTTACCGCAAAAGTGGACAACACGGCCATTCAAGACGGTTTTCAATTGTACCAGCATAATTTTATTGTGGACAGTCAAGGGCAATGGTGCGTGATTCAGCAAGGAATGAATCCGATGAGCAAAACGGCGCGTCGATACCATTGGCAATCTGAAAATTTGAAGTCGTTTGTCAACGAACCGCACACTTTTATTTATGGTGAAAACCAAGGAGATATACTGAATTTGACTGCAAGTACGGCTTTAAAAACAAGAGAATCAATCTTGGAATTAACGACCGAATCGCCACAGAAAATCATTCGAGAAGTACAGCATTTGGTAATGCCAAACCACCACGATGTTCGAATGAAAGATGTCAATATGAAAAGGCTGGGAGCAATGCTTTGGGCAACGCACGAAAATAAACCCGAAGATTTTGAGGAATTATTAATGTTGAAAGGCATGGGGCCAAGAGCGTTACAATCGTTGGCTTTGGTCAGCGAAGTTATTTATGGAACGCCAAGCCGATTTGAAGATCCCGCCCGTTTCTCTTTTGCGCACGGAGGAAAAGACGGACATCCGTTTCCTGTACCTGTAAAAATTTATGACGAGACGATTTCTACTTTGGAAAAAGCGATTAAAAGGGCAAAAATTGGCAATTCAGATAAGTTGCAAGCCATCCAAAAACTCTCTGAAATCTCAATAAAAGCCGAAGAAAGTTTTACGCCAAACGAAAATTTTGACGCTTTGGTTCAACGGGAGCGAGAGGAATCTTACAAATATGGTGGAAGGACTGTTTTTGGAGAAGCAAAACCTTTCAAGAAACCCAGTATTGACGGGAATCAGCTGTCGTTATTTTAAATATTAACAATTGGTACGGGAAAACCGTAAAGTCAAAAAAGCGTTTTTTTTTATTTTTGGGTAATCAACAATCAATCACTTTTATTATGAACGAAAAGCAAGCAGAAGAGATGATCGGTCTCTTAAAGCAAATTTGGTACAAGCTAGACAGCATTGAAGAAAATCTGGAAGACATGAATACCAAGCACGAACGTAATGCGATCCCCGAAAGTATGAAGAAAATAATGAACGATATCAATAGAGAGATGAACTCAAAAAAGAAATTGTAATCTATTAAACTGACCAATTTTTTAAACTTAAAAAGGCTCCAAGTCTGCGATTGAAAAGTCGGAGATAATTGGAGCCTTTTTCGTGAAAATAATTACTAAACATAAAGCTGGAAGACTCATAAAATTGAAAGATTTTTAACTATTGTTTAGGTTGATATTATAAGATTATTTTCTAATTTTATATCCTCTAAATGATTGAATGATGTCTGAAAGAATCCGTGAAAAGCTATCAATACTTGCCGACGCCGCCAAATATGACGTTTCTTGCTCGTCAAGCGGAAGTAATAGAAAAAATACTACTAAAGGTTTGGGAGATGCAAGTTCTTCCGGAATTTGTCATACTTATACTGAAGACGGACGATGTGTTTCGCTCTTGAAAATTCTCCTAACAAATCACTGCATTTTTGACTGCGCTTTTTGTGTTTCCCGAAAAAGCAATGATGTCAAGCGCGCCGCATTTACCGTGGAAGAAGTGGTGGAATTGACAATGAGCTTTTACCGAAGAAATTATATTGAAGGTTTGTTTTTAAGCTCCGGAATTTTCAAAAACGCCGATTACACAATGGAGCGTTTGGTACGAATTGCCAAGAAATTGAGACTTGAAAATAATTTCAACGGATATATTCACTTAAAGACAATCCCCGGAGCAAGTGAGGAATTGCTGACCGAAGCCGGACTTTATGCCGATCGAATGAGCATCAATCTTGAAATGCCAACTGAAGCGGGTCTGAAACTTTTAGCTCCAGATAAATCGCACGAGGAGGTGAAAAAACCATTGGCATTTATCCAACAAGGAATTATTCAGGTCAAAGACGAAAAACGCATTATAAAAAGTACTCCAAAATTTGTTCCGGCAGGTCAAAGTACCCAGATGGTCATCGGCGCCACGCCAGAAACCGATATGGAAATTATGTACAGCGCCAACGAATATTACAAAAATTATGACTTAAAACGAGTGTATTATTCGGGTTATATTCCAATTAGTTATGACGATCGAATGCCGTCAATTGGAAGCCAGCCTCCGCTTTTGCGAGAAAATCGATTATATCAAACTGACTGGCTGATGCGATTTTATGGCTTCGACGTACACGAAATTTTGAATGTAAAAAATCCCCATTTGGACGTGGATATTGATCCAAAATTAAGTTGGGCGTTGCGAAATATGGAGCATTTTCCAATAGATATTAATACCGCAGACTATAAAATGATTCTTCGAGTTCCTGGAATTGGAGTGGGTTCGGCTAAGAAGATTTTCCAAGCCAGAAAATTTGGAAGATTGCGTTCTGATCAATTGAAAAAAATGGGAATTGCGTTTAACAGAGCCAAACATTTTATCAGATGTGCCGATAGTATTTTTCAGCTGAATGATCCAAATCCGGTTCATATAAAAGGTTTGATTTTATCAGAAACAAATAGCAAATATTTAAAAGTTCCGCAAAATCAACTCTCACTTTTTTAGATGATTACATATATTTTCGACGGTTCGATGGAAGGTCTCTTAACGTCTATTTTTGAATTCTACGAACGCAAGCCAGGGAAAATGCAGTTGGTGAGTAAAGCTCGATTTCAACCCATGCTGTTGGAAGAAACCCTTGAAATTATTTCTGACGAAGAAAAAGCAAAACGTGTTTGGACTGGCTTAAAAAAGAAAATTAGTCCCGACTGGCAATTGCGTTTTTACAAAACTTTTTTGTCAGAAACTGAAGAAAGTTTTCAGCATCTTTTTGATTTCGCGTGTTACGTGTTTGACAATCCAGCAGGAGTGGAGCGCAATTACGGCCACGAATCGGTGATGGCGATTTCCAAAATGGATAAAAGCGTGAACAGAGAACGCCATCGAATGAAAGCTTTTATCCGTTTTCAAGAAACGAGTGACGGTATTTTTTATGCGCCAATTGAACCTGATTACAACGTTTTGCCATTGATTTCTAGCTTCTTCAAAAAACGTTACGCCGATCAAAAATGGATTATTTATGATTTAAAAAGACAGTACGGATTATATTATGATTTGATTAGGTTAGAAGAAATAAAATTAGATTACCAGCCAATTGTAAAGTCGAGTCCGATGAGCCTTCCGAGCGAGGTATTGCAAGATAAAGAAGAATTGTATGCCTTGCTTTGGAACGATTACTTTAAATCAACGAATATTCCAGCTCGAAAAAACATGAAACTGCACATACAGCACGTTCCAAAAAGATATTGGAAATATTTGACCGAGAAAAAACAATAGCCGTATCGTTATTGTAAAATGATTGAATGTTATTGCCTTCTAATCTATTGAGCAACTGATTACACTACTGAATTTTAATTGTTTATGAAGCGGTCTTGAAATTATTTTTTTGATTTTGGATAAAAATGAACACTAAAACTACTCCAAGTAACGCCATTCCTACACCTGCTAAATTTGGCGAAGCATAACTAAATCCGGCGATTAGAGGTAATCCGCCAAGAAAAGCACCCAACGCATTGCCAATATTAAAAGCGGCTTGAATTGCAGCCGAAGCAATCATTTCTGCCCCAACAGCGGTTTGAATCATTAACATTTGGATTGGAGCGACAGCAGCGAAAGCTATTGCTCCGGTTAAGAACACCAAACACAGTGAAACAATTTGTATCGAAGAAAAGAAATACACACTAATTAAATCTAAAGCCATCACCAACAATATATAAATTACAGTTGTAGCAGCCGAAAATTGGTCGGCTAATTTCCCTCCAATAAAATTTCCGACAACCATTCCCAGTCCGGCTAAAATTAAAATGTAAGGAACATCTTCTGACGAAAATTTAGAGATATCTGTGAGCAAAGGCGCAATGTAGCTGATCCAGCAGAACAGGCCGCCAAACCCAAAAGAAGTGATGGCGATGATCAGCCAAGCCTCTCTTTTTTTAAAAAACTGCAATTGGCTTTTTATTGTTTCTTTTGCCCTTGCTTCCAAAACAGGCATCCAAAAATAAAGCGAAACGAAGGTTAACATTCCCACAGCAGCGATGATGATAAAGGTGTAGCGCCAATCGTAATGGTGCCCGACGTATGTCCCAATTGGAACTCCAGCCAAATTTGCAATCGTCAGACCCGCAAACATGATTGAAATCGCTTGTGCTTCCTTTCCTCTATCGGCTAAACGGCTCGCTACAACCGCTCCCACGCCAAAGAATGCGCCGTGTGGCAATCCTGAAAGTAATCGTGACGCAAATAATATTTCATAACTGGGCGCGACAATCGAAAAAGCGTTGAATGCTGTTAGCATCATTGCTAAGAGCAGAAGCATCTTTTTTGGCGGATAATTTCTGCCTAGGATTACTAACAAAGGCGCGCCAATTACGACTCCTAAAGCATAAGCTGAGATTAAATATCCGGCAACAGGAATTGAAACTTTCATATCCGCGGCGATGTCGGGCAACAGACCCATCATCACAAACTCTGTAATTCCAATAGTTAAACCGCCCAATGAGAGCGCGATAAGACTTTTTTTCATTATAATTTTTAAAAATAAAAATTGAGTTTAAAACAAACTTGGGGCAAACCGTTTACGATTTATGGCGATAGGAATAAAATGCCACGGCAAGAGCCAATGCGCTCCAAAGAATTAGTTGCAAAGCTACCAAATCCCAACCACCATATTTCCAACATTGCACGCCCACAAAAGTTCCAACAGCCCCGCCAATAAAATACGAGGTCATATAAATCGTGTTGATTCGGCTGTTTGCTTTTTCATCTAAGGTGTAAATCGTGGCAATGTTAATAAGCTGCGTTGCCTGAACGCCAACGTCCAAGAGTAAAACGGCAATGATTATGGCCCACACCGAATGCGGAAAAATATACAGCAAGATCACGCTGACAAGTAACATTCCAACAGAAAACAACTGTGATTTGGCAGCGTTTCCACCATCGACCAATCTTCCAAAATAAGGCGCCAGCAAGGCTCCGGCTATCGCCAAAATTCCAAACAAGCCGATCGTATCTGTTCCAAAGTTAAACGGAGCACCACTTAAATGAAACGTCAAAGTCGTCCAAAATGAGCAAAACGCACCAAAGATCAAGGCTCCCAACAACGTGCTTCGTCTTAAAATTGCAAAGCGTTTCAATTGTTGCAAAGCTGACTTTAAAAGCGAAACATAATTTCCCGTAAATTCCTGCTTCACATCTGGGAGCGAAAATTGAACCATCACAGCAGTTGCCAAAACCATCACCGCCGAAATGGCATATACATAATGCCATCCAAACCATTCTGCAATTGTTCCTGCAAAAACCCGGGCAGCCAATATTCCAATTAATATTCCAGAAAAGATGAAGCTGATGGTTTTTCCTTTGTTGACTTTTTCAAGGCTTGCGGCCATTGGCAAAATGACCTGTGCGGCCACACTGCAAACACCAATAATCAAGCTCATTGCAAAGATTCCAAAACGACTCTGAAGGAATACCATTCCGATCAATGCCACTACAAGAAGCCCCTGTAAACCCAATATCAATTTTTTTCTGTTGAGCTTATCGCCAAGCGGTGTGATAAAAAACAAGCCAAAGCCATAACCGGCCTGCGCCAATACAGAGATCAATCCCACGTTGGCTTCTGTGGTGCCTAATGATCTTGCAATGTCCTTTAAAACGGGTTGGTTGTAATAAATATTAGCTACGCAAACACCGGCCGCAATAGCCATGATCGTGATTTGCGATTTTGAAAGTGATTGAGTTTCCATGTTGCAAATTTAAGGCAAACTTCAATGGGAAATAGGTAAATTTAACACTTTAGATAATTGTTCAATTCAGGATTATCTCCTCAACGACCTTGTAAGTATTCTTCTTCTGATTCATTTTTAAAACAGTGATTCGGTCGCAAATCCATTCCCCTTTGAAATTAAAAGCGGTCAGATCAGCACCCAGTTTTTCAAAGTCGGCCACAGGCAGGTTTTGCTCAACGGTTAAGAAGGGCGCAATTTCTTTTTTAAATTTAAACTCTTCGCTGATGTTTTCAAACATTGCCTGAATTGGTTTTGGATCATCAATTTTTAAACACAACGTTTTTCGAGTTGTTCCGTTTAAAAGCGTGTCTGCTTGATCCACAGCAATTGTAAAAGGTTTCACGTCGGCCAATGATTTTTTTAATTTGTCAAGCAAATGATTGTCTATCTCATATTTGGTTTTGAATAATGAAATATGGGCTGTGGCATATTCATTTTCAATCTTTCTTCCAATGAGTTTGTAGAGCTTGTTTTTTAGTTTCTTCGTTTCGCCTTTAACTTCTTCCGAAGGAGAAATGATGACGAAATAGTCTTGCAACTCTGGCAATTTGAATAATGTGGGCTGTTTGTATTTTACTTTTGCCATTATTGTTAGCTAAATTTAAAGTTTGTAATTGTATTTTACCAACCTTCCTTTAATCCGTTTTTAAGCGCCAGGTTGTATTTTTCAAGATTGAATCGATACAGATTTGGCGATTTGTGTGCACCTCCTTTTCTTGATTCGTCTAACTTATCGAGAATAGCATAGCCTGTCATTTTTCGGTAAAAGTTGCCTCGGTTCAATTTTTTGCCTAAAATAATCTCATAAAGGCGCTGTAACTCGGGCATGGTAAATACTTCAGGGAGCAGGTTATAGCCAATGGGTTTATAGTTCAATTGCTTGCGCAATGTCAGCAATGCGCGATCAAAAATGATCCTATGATCCATCATGAACGCAGGGAGCGCATCTATGCTGACCCACTCGCAGGCATTTGACAAGTCATCAATCTTCAGTTGTACTTTTGAATAGTCGACCAACGCATAAAATCCCACAGATATAAACCGCTGTTTGTGCCATAGCGTGTCCTCATATTCGGTAAAGAAGCCTTCAGAACGGTTTAGTTCCCCAAAGACTCTAAACTGTTGCAGGTAAATATCATTAGCACCAGTTCTGTCTTTTAAAATGCGCGACGCTGCTTCTTTTAGCGCTTCTTCTTTTTTAATATAACCGCCTGGCAATCCCCAGAGATCTTGACCTTTTACCTTTAAGAGCAACACTTTTAACGCACCGTCTTGAAATCCAAAAACAGCACAATCAATGGAAAGACCTGGTATATAAATTTCCCATGCTTTTTTTGACTTTTCTTCTAGCAGTTTTTTAATTTCCATAGCCGTGATTCCTGATCGGCAAATTTAAGAAAATGCTTCAGTAATTGCCCTCTGAAGATTCTTAAATTTATTTTTTTACAAAAAAAGCAAGACAAATTAAGAGAAAAAGTGGATTTCAATTCTTAATTTGCGCGTTCTAATTATAACCAGTTTATGAATAACACAAGTACAACCAACGAAACGCGCCCAAATTATACCGTGCCGTTAATTACCATTACACTATTGTTTTTTATGTGGGGATTTATTACCTGCATGAACGACATCTTAATTCCTTATTTGAAGAAATTATTTGATTTGACTTTTGTGGAATCCATGCTCGTTCAGTTCTGTTTCTTCGGAGCTTACTTTCTGGGTTCACTGGCGTATTTTGCTATTTCATATTATAAGGGCGACCCAATCAACAAGGTGGGTTACAAAAAAGGTATTTTAGCAGGAATCGTGTTGTCTTCCATCGGATGCCTACTGTTTTATCCTGCTGCAACTTTTTCAGTTTATGGATTATTCCTTGGCGCACTGTTCGTCTTGGGTCTTGGATTCACAATCTTACAGATTACTGCAAATGCTTACGTTTCATTGTTAGGAACAGAAGACAGTGCTTCGGGACGATTAAATATGACTCAGGCTTTTAATGCTTTTGGAACCACGATTGCTCCAATACTTGGCGGTTATTTGGTCTTCGGGCCGGGAGGTGATCACAACATCACGGCAGAAGCGACGCGCATTCCTTATCTAGTATTTGCAGGCATCTTGCTTTTAGTAGCCGTTTTGATTTACAATGTAAAACTGCCTTCTTTTCAGACCGAAGAAACTGAACAAGGTGGCTTGGGTGCATTGCGCTTCCCACAGCTGCGTTTGGGTGTTCTTGGAATTTTTTGTTATGTTGGAGGGGAAGTGGCCGTTGGGAGTTTCATTATTAGCTTTCTAGAACTGCCGAGCATCACTGGACTAACCGAAGCGGTCAGTAAGAATTATTTGGCGATGTACTGGGGTGGTGCAATGATTGGCCGATTCTTGGGTGCTATATCGTTGAACCACAGCATCAGCGCTTCTAAAAAAGCGGTGTATATGATCTTGACAGCTGCGGCAGTATTTTTATTGATTTACAGCATTGTAGACTTGAGTTTTAACCAAATGAGCTTCTTCATAATTTTCTTGGTATTGAACTTTGCCGCGTTTATGGTCGGGAAGTCAGCTCCGGCAAGAACATTGGCGATCTTTGCGTCAATCAACGTAATTTTATTGCTTTCCACGATGTTCAGCACGGGCTATATGGCAATGTACAGCGTTCTTGGCATCGGGATTTTTAATTCAATTATGTTTTCAAATATATACACGTTAGGCATAGCAGGATTGGGCAAATATACGAGCCAAGGTTCTTCTTTGCTGGTTATGGCTATTTTGGGAGGTGCACTAATTCCATTGATTCAAGGTGTGCTTGCTGATTCAACATTTGGCGTACAGAAATCTTTTATAGTGCCTGTATTTTGCTACCTGTACATTCTTTTCTTCGGATTGTATTGTGCGAAGAAATTAAAGTTTGTGGAGAAAGCCACAGGTGTTTCAGGCCATTAAACTTGGGATATCTGGTCTAAAAAAGGCAGTTGTGAAAAGCAACTGCCTTTTTTTATGTCTGGTGAATTCACCGTCATTTTGCAGATAATCAAAAGTTTATATTTTTTATAACCGGAATGATGTAGTTTATTCCGCATTTTTTTTGTAGTATTGTAAGTACAATTATAGGACTGTTTCCCAATTTCAGTCCACACTTAATACCACTCCGCTAAAATATAGTTTGCAAGGTTTTATAATGCCCTATTTTTCCAATTGATGTTAAGGAAAGCCTTGTCAATTTTAAAAACGGATGACACACTATTTAACGAATCAACGGAAGCCAAATGGGATGATGAAAAAAATCTTATTTGCGATTGTAATCCTTTTAGGGTCATTTTATTGGTACTCGTTCACAAGCGAAAGCAAAAAATAGGAACTGCTCAATGAAATCATCAGCGACGACCAATTACTGCTTTCTAAAATTTGCATTAAATCAGAAGTGATTGAACGGCTTAATGATGGCTTAAATGATTTTACCCTATTGGAACAGCTTTCTTTGAATTTCCAGAAGATAATGCAAACCGAACACCAGTTTAAGGCGGGCAAGATTCAGTATTACAACCGCAGACTGCATAAAGTAGATCACAGTACAATTATTTCAAAGTGCGATCGACAGCATGAAATGCTTACAAAGCTATCATTACCGCTGGTAGCCCCTGACAGGCAGTCGGTGATTATCAAGATTACAGAAGATTGCAACTGCATGCTGAGCGGCCAGAGCGGCACCTATCTGTACCAAAAAAGCAACGGAAAATGGAAACGGGTAAAAATGTTAGAGGGTTGGATCAGCTAAAAGTATCACATTACTACCTGAGATAATCTGGGTTTGAAGCTTTTTAGTTACAGTTCCATTCGACAGCGGCTGTGCCAGTTTATAAAGATTTATATAAATTTTGTAATGCGGTTTTTTATTTTTAATCCCAATTTTAAAATTATGATTTTGATTGTTTAACGTTTAAATTTAAAGCTATGCTATTTGAAATCTACAGCAAGAATCCCCAACAGCTGCTCAAAAACATCTTTACGGCCATCGAAGAAAACTCCTCACGGCACATGGAACACTGGGACATTGTTTCTGAAAAAGGTGTTGACTATCTTACCCAGCGCGACATAAAATACTTCTACAAAGTACTGTTGCGACCAGAAATTATTGACAATATCAAGATCCGCTTTCATTTTATGTTTAATGAATTTTCAGAGCCCACACATTATGTGCAATGCGAGTATGTGGGACAGCTGGCGGAATGTGTCTTGTATAACTTTGGCGATGTGATATCGGGACTGCAAATTTATCCTTGATCAATACCTAACTGTTTCCCATCCAAAAATCTGATAAACCTTCCTACAAATCCTGTAAGGGATGCTGTTGTTATTATCGCCAACTTTGAATAGCCCTGATTCTGATTTTCAGAACCTTCGGCATTTTTACAGTAGCAGCAACATCAAATAATTAGGTTATGGAAGTACAAAACAACACAAACGAACGCAGGGATTTTATCAAAAAGGCGGGTAAGGGATTGATCGCCGCAACTTTAATTGGAGGAATCGAACTTGGCGAAACAGCCAATGCACAACCGTCTGGGGCCGTGAAGCAAGACGCCATCGACGAGACCGTTCCGGTGAAGTTCACGCCCATTAAGGATTCTTCTGAAAAAAAGGAGGGAAGCGTTCCCAGCCCCATGCGTCCTTCCAAGCGTATTGGTTATGCTTTTGTGGGTCTTGGCAGGCTTACATTGAATCAGCTTCTTCCAGCCATCGCCAAATGCAACTATTCAAAAGCGGTGGCCCTGGTCAGTGGCGATGGGGAGAAGGCAAAGAAAGTGGCGTTGCAGTATGGCATCGATGCGAAAAATATCTACAACTACGCTAACTTTGATGAAATCAAAAACAATCCCGAAGTGGATGTGGTCTATATCGTTTTGCCAAACGGAATGCATGAAGAATTCACGCTGCGCACGGCAAAAGCGGGAAAACACGTTTTGTGCGAAAAGCCACTTTCTGTGTCGTCGGCTTCCGCCCAAAAGATGGTGGACGCCTGTCACAAGGCCAATGTAAAGCTGATGACTGCCTACCGTATACAGTATGAACCCCATAACACGCTGGTAAAGGAATGGACGCGCAGCGAAAAAAAAGGAAAAGTAAAAATCATTGAAACCTTTAATGCCCAGAACACGGCCGATCCCACGCATTGGCGTCATGTGAAAGCACTTTCCGGAGGTGGCGCTTTGCCTGACATCGGCTTGTATAATTTGAATACCACCCGCTTTATCTTGGGAGAAGAACCTGATAGCGTTTTGGCCTCCATGTACTCCACGCCCGGCGATCCCCGTTTCAAGGAGGTGGAAGAATCAGTGCTGTTTCAGCTGTTTTTTCCCAGCGGCGTCGTCTCTAGCCACGTCACCAGTTATGGCGTGCACGAGAGCCGTCATTACAAATGCCATACGAATAAAGGTGCTACAATTGGTCTCAAAAATGCCTTTGCCTATAACGGACAGCAACTCGAGCTTTCTGAAGTAAAAGACGAAATGGAATACAAATCAAACCCCACATTTGGCGCTGAAAAAGACCAGTTTACGCTGGTCATGGATCACATGTCTGACTGCGTCCTAAACAATAAAACGCCTTATACACCCGGAGAAGAGGGTGTTCAAGACCACAAAATTATGGAGGCAATCTATGAATCAGCCAAGACGGGCAAGCGGGTAAAACTTAAAAGAGTGGAAGGAACGGATGTTTTTAGAGGGGACGCGCCCAAAAAAGCAGAATAACGCCAACGGTTATATTTTCTTTTGCTGATTCCTAAGTTTAGATACGGGTTAATGTGCGTCGGTAATCTTCACTTTCAACTTTGATTTGTCCTGCCTTAAAATTATATTAAATCTTACGCCTTGGCGCTGATTCCATCGTGTCTTTTCGTAATTTTACGGTAGCGCGCACGTTGCGCATTTACAAAATTATCAATCTCAGTTAACTATGGAAAATATTAAAAAAGCGTATCTCGCCGGCGGTTGTTTCTGGGGAATGGAAGACTTGTTCAGAGTGTTGCCCGGTGTGGTTGCCACCGAAGTGGGCTACCTTGGCGGCAAAAACGACAATCCCACTTATGAAAATCATCCGGGTCACGCGGAAGGCCTTGAAATAACTTATGATCCTCAAATAATTACGTATAAAGAACTGTTGGATTTTTTCTTTCGTGTCCACGATCCAACAACTGTTGACAAACAGGGCAATGACCGCGGTTCCAGTTACCGTTCTGCGCTTTTTATCCAAAATGCAGAAGAGGAAGAGCAGGCAAAAGAGGTAATCGAAATTGTGGATGAATCAAAAAGATGGCCGGGCAAGGTGGTAACTACATTTGAACCATTCACAAAATTCTGGAGAGCAGAGGAATACCACCAAGATTATCTTGTCAAAAATCCTAATGGCTATACCTGTCATTTTGAACGGTTCGGGACGTTTTTATAACTGTTGCAGTATTTGTAGAGGGTGCAATAGTAACTTGATTACAACATTTGTACATAAAAAAGCGAGGCAATCCTTTCGAAATTGCCTCGCTACAAACAACAAACTCCTAGAAAATATTAATAGCCTTGGTTTTGTATAAATCCTCTGCTGACATCCATAGTCTCTTGAGGAATTGGAAATATTCTTCGGTATGGTTCTGTTGCCGGTTTTGCAGAATCTGGAAGCGCTTGGTCTATTTTTCCAAAGCGAACCATTTGCGGTCTTCTCCACATTTCCCAGTACATTTCAAACCCTAATTCTTTGTACAAGGTGTTCGCATCGATTGAAGCGATCGGCAGTCCCGGAACGTTTCCGTACAACGATTCGCGTGTTCTGCTTGTGCGAAGCATGTTGATATCAGCCAATGCATTTCCAAGATCGCCTTTTCTGAAATAGGCCTCCGCTCTCATCGTATAAACACCTCCTAAACGAAATAAAGGAATATCTGAGTTGCTTGATCCGTTTCCTTCTTCTGGATCAAATTCAAACTTGAAACATCTTGCACCGCGATTGATCTGGTTTTGTGCCAAAACTGCCTGTGAAGCATTGTCAAAGTTTAATTCTGGCGTAAAGATCATCGGGGTAGTACTGCTTTTTTCCATAAACAATTGTGATACTTTTATTCGGTTGTCTGGTGTCATTTCAAAAGCACCCGCTGCAGTTAATTTAGGTCCATATTGCTGTCCGGCCATAATCCCGTAGTTAAAGTGAAACCAAGGATTTGATGTACCAGGAACAATATCTGTAGCAGGAACGCTTGCCGTGGTTCCGTCGTTCATAAACCAAGTTCCGTCCGCATATTGCACATATCTGTGGAATCTTGGATCATCGTGATTTCCGTTCCAACTCGCATAAAATTCTGGAGTAATGCAAGAAGCATTGGTACCTCTGTTTGCAGCAGAAACTCTTTGATTTCTTTCCATCGAAGTATAAGCAAGGTCGTTGTCTCCGTTTCTAATCATGTCGATTTTTTGAGTTACCACAAAAATAAGCTCTGAACCCGCTTCGTTGTGAATGGCAAAATTGTCGAAATAATTGCTTTCCAAACTAAACATGCCTGAATTGATCACCAGGTTTGAATAATAAATTACTCTGTCCATATCGGTGCCACCGCCACTCAAAGCTTCTTCAGTAAAGTTAAAAGAAGATGACGCGTTGTAACGGTCTTTGTATACCGAACGGTTCAGGTACATTTGTGCCAAAAGCGCATACGCAGCCTGTTTTGTAAAACGTCCGTTGTGTGTGGACTGTGAGCCAAGATCTGCCAAATTTGGGATAATTTCTTCCATTTCCAAAATCAAGTCGTCGATTGCGTCACCGGCTTGCAAAATTTCTAAAGGCGCATTTTCAACAAGCGGATCACGGTATGGCGCCTGTCCATAAAGGTCTAAAGTGGTGTACGTGTAAAAGGCCAGCAGTCCTTTTGCTTCTGCTAAAAAAAGTTCTTTTTCAGAGATATCGCTGGCGTTGATACTTTTGATGGCTGTTAGCGAACGCGTGATTCCGTTTGTCAACGAATTCCAGTTGTCTGTAACCACTGCATTGTCTGGCGTCCAAGTAAATTCGTGCATGGCGCGCCACTTTCCTCCGTCTCCCCAGTCGCTTCCTCTTGTTGGCAAAATGGCGATGTCGCTGGCATATTCTTGCATGGCAAACATACCGCCGTTGTCCACAAAAGTTCTGTCTCCCAATCGGTCATAGGCCGCAGCCAAAGCGCCTTGTGCATTTCCAGAATCTTCTCCCAATACTTCGTCCAAAACTTTTTCGTCAAGGTCGGTACATCCCACAAATGCTACGGCAACGAATGCAGCAAGTATATTTTTTACGATAAATGTCTTATTCAGTTTCATGTTTTATAATTTTAAGGTTGCACCTAAGATGAAAGTTCTTGCAGTTGGATAACTAGCGTAATCAATTCCCACAGACTGGTTTCCGCCACTTGATTTTGGGCTGTTGATCAATGGATCATAACCGGTGTAATCTGTGATTGTAAACAAGTTTTGTCCGGTAACGTATAAGTTTAGCGACTGCATCCATTTTAATTTTTCGGTCTTAAAAGTGTATCCTAAACGTGCGGTGTTCAAGCGCAGGAAATCTGATTTCTCCATGTACAAAGTAGAAATCTGCGGTGCGTTTGAAGAATTTGCTCCTGAGTTATAATAACCCTCTGCCACATTTCTGTCAGATGCCAGGTTGTTGATGTTTAGCGCGTTTAGTCCGGTATTGTTCAATAGGTAACCGCCGCTCTGTCCGATAATTGAGAATGAGAAGTCGAAGTTTTTATAACGCATCATACTGTTTAAACCATAAGTAAAGTTGGGCAGCGCACCCTCAAAAATTTGTCTGTCATCACCACTGATTATACCATCGCCATTGGTGTCTCTATAAATGTCAGCGCCTTCTTCGTCAAAGCCGATGTGTTCCAAAAGATAGAACGAACCTGCCTCGTAACCGCTTTTATAAATATTAGCCAACACGCCAGACTGTCCCGGACCAGAAATTGTTCCTGAAAGTATTTCTGAAACCGGAAGGTCTTCAATTTTGTTGTTCAAAGTAGCTCCGTTGACATCCATTGACCACGTAAAATCATCGGTGTCCACGATTTTAGATCCAATCATAAACTCGATTCCTTTGTTTACAATTTTTCCGTCTATATTTCCCCAAACCGTGGTCGTTGGGCTTAAAACCGGTGCCGGCGTATTTAAGATCGCATCGGTTGTGGTTTTGTTGTAATAATCCACAGAACCATATAATTTATCATTCCAAAAGCTGAAATCAAGACCGATGTTGTACTGCGTCACCACTTCCCATTTTAAGTCTGGATTTGGCGTTCTGGCCACAGAAATACCGTTAACCAATTCCAAATCATCATACAGATAATAGCCGTCAGCACCAGAAAGTGCATACGCTGCCTGCGTGATTTTGTTCTGAACCTCTTGGTTTCCAGTCTGTCCCCAGCTTCCTCTTAATTTCAGTTCGTTGATGGCCGTTGCTTCTGCCAAGAAATTTTCTTTCGCAATATTCCAACCCACCGCAAACGAAGGGAAGTAGCCGTATTTGTTATTTTCTCCAAAGCGAGTGGAACCGTCTGCTCTCAAGGAAGCCGTCAAAAGGTATTTTGAATCGTAGGAATAATTAGCTCTACCAAAATATGACTGCAATTCATTTTCTTGTGAAAATCCCGAAACACCTGACTGAACTCCTGCAAAGCCAGGGTTGTTTCCGGGAGAAACGCCTGTACCTTGGTCCGCAATTTGGTCAATGCTGAAGCTGTTTCCCGACCTTTCAAATTTCTGGTACGAGAAACCTCCCAAGATTTCCACCTTGTGTTTGTTTGCCTCAAGATTATAAGTCAAGTAATGTTCGATAAGCGAGTTTTTTGACTCAATATTGTTTTGCACATAACGGCCATTTGGATTCAAGTCGGTGATGTTTGGGTAAATGGTCGTGTTTCTTTCTGCGATCGAACGGTCCACGCCCACATTCATTCGGTACTCTAAACCGTCAATGATTCTGAAAGAAGCTTCCAGATTTCCTAAAACGCGTAACGTTCGCGTCTGGTCTTCATAAATGCTCAGCAAATACGCCGGATTGTAATGGGCGTTCATGTTAAAGTTGGTATATTCTCCATTTTCATCAAACACAGAGCGCGTTGGATTGGCCATCAGCGTGTGTACGATCAACTGTCCGTTTGAGCCTCCGTCATCACTCGTCGGCACACCGTTGTCTTCTGTTTCACTGGCCGTCAAGTTCATTTTTAATTTTAATCTTTTGTTGTCTAAAAATGATTCCTCCGCATTTATTCTTCCCGAAGTTCTTTTAAAGCTGCTCTTGTTGATGATACCGTCTTGGTCCATCTGCGAAAGCGAAACATAGTAGTTTCCGGTTTCGGTAGCTTTTGCAAAAGACAGCGAGTTGTTTCGGGTTACCGCTTCTCTGTAAATCACGTCCTGCCAGTCGGTATTGCCACCGTGGTCAAACAACGGATCTGAAATGGCTGTTCTGTATTTTGAAGCCGAAAGCACGTCTAATTTGTTCGCTACTTTTGAAAATCCCAAGTACGAATCAAAAGTAAAAGACGCCTGTCCTTTATTCCCTTTTTTGGTAGTCACAATCACCACACCGTTGGAACCTCTGGCGCCATAAATGGCCGAAGCCGAAGCATCTTTTAAAACCGTGATCGATTCGATATCGCTGGTGTTCAAAAAGTTCAGCGGGTTTTTTGGAGCCGAAGCACCAAACCCTACGTTTGAACCACCCGGACTCACATCATCATTTGACAATGGCACACCGTCCACTACAAACAATGGCGTACTGCCGCTTCTGATGGAGCCAACCCCACGGATGGATACGTTTACACCCGCACCAGGCTCGCCACTTGTGGGAACAATGCGCACGCCGGCTACTTTTCCCTGCAATAAATTATCGACAGAAATATTCACGCCTTGCTTAAATTGTTCGGCGTTTAATTGTGTTACGGCTCCGGTAACGTCTGCTTTTGACTGTTTACCATACGCCACAACCAATACTTCGTCAAGCGATTCTGCATCGCTTTGCATTTTTACCGTCATAGAGGCGCTTGCCGGTACTACTTGTTTTTTATAACCCATGAAATAGATTTCGATCATGCTGCCCTCTGCTGCATTTAATTGAAACCTTCCGTCCATATCGGTTACCGTTGTGTTTTGGGTTCCTACTTCCACGATGGTCGCACCCGGAAGCGGTAATCCCTGTTCGTCCACTACCTGACCTCTAATAGGAATAGGAAGGACCGTTTTTACATTTAAGGCCGTGCGAGGAGAACCTAAAGGTGTCATTGCGTTGGTAGCCGCAAAACCAGATTCCATCGAGAACAAAGCTGCCGCGATACAGCTGGCATTTTTTAGTCTTGAAAAATTAGTCATTACATACTTAGTTTAATGGTGTTGTTTTTGAATTTCAAAGTAGCAGCCACATTCAAGGCCTCACAATTTCCTGCAACTGCTGCTTTTATTTTGGTGATGCGAAGTAACGGAATGACATCCCTAAAGTGTTTTCTTAAAAGTTATTTTTAAATTAAGCAAAGTCAATGAAATCAGGTGTTGTTGACTTTTTGTTTACCCAAAAATGATATTTTAATTGCATTTTGTTTTCGAAAAACTAACATTCGACTGCCTGACAGAGTTTATATTTGAGTGCCAAGCCAGAAGCATTTTCTGGTTCTTTATACCTTTAAAAACTACACTTTTATGAAAACTCCACTTGCGGCGCTCGCCGTTTTTATGTCGGGTACTGCTTTTTTCCAAGCCAATGCCCAAAATGATTCGCAGCCCATCAACACGCTTCAGGTCATCGGATCGCACAACAGTTATAAAAATGCCATCGAACCCGCGCTTTTTGCTTACCTGGACAGCAAAGATGCCACGCACGGCGTGAGAGGACTGCAATACGAACATATTTCAATTCCAGCACAGTTGGACCTCGGACTTCGCAATCTTGAAATTGATATTTATGCCGACAGCAAAGGAGGGAAGTTTGCAAACCCCAAAGGATTGGAACTCGCCAAGCCAGAACAGGCGTATGATCCAAAGGGAGCCATGAAGCAACCCGGATTTAAGGTATTGCACGTTCCTGATATTGACTTCAGAAGTTCTGTAGCTACTTTTGAGGCGTGCCTGCAAATGCTCAAACAGTGGTCAGACGCGCATCCAGACCATGAACCTATTTTCATCACGCTAGAGCCCAAAGACGGAACTGCCAATACCTTTGGAACTGCTCCAGAACCTTTTACAGAAGCGCTTTTTGACGAAATGGATGCCGTATTGAAAAACGAACTTGGTACTGAAAAATTGATCACGCCGGATGATGTTCGCGGCAAATATGCCACGCTGGAACAAGCGGTGCTGCGCGGCAATTGGCCGAAGCTAAAAGACGCTCGCGGGAAGTTTTTAATCGTATTAGACAATAGCGGCGAGAAAAGAGACCTGTATAAAAAAGGGCATCCGTCTTTAAAAGGAAGGATGGTATTTATTAATGCCGCGCCTGGCACTCCAGAGGCAGCCACGCTTTTTCGAAACAATCCAGAAGACCCAACGATTGCCGGATTGGTAAAACAAGGCTATCTGATCAGAACGAGAGCCGATGCTGATACCAAGGAAGCCCGCGCCAATGATACCGCCCATTTCCAAAAGGCACAGGCGTCTGGAGCGCAGATTATCACAACCGACTACTACCAGCCGAGCCGCTTTTTTGATTCGCCTTACAAGGTGCAATTCGAAGACGGAAGTTATGTGCGAAATAATCCCGTGAACGGAGCCAAGAAGTAGCAACGTCTGTATTTGACTAGAAAAGGCTCCGTAGTGGAGCCTTTTCTATTTGCCTTCGATGGCGTTTACCGTTCCCGTCTTGAGATCTACCAAGAAATGGTCGGCAGGAGCGCCTTCCAAAAATTTCTTTAGGATCGTGAAGAACAGGCGGCATTGCTTCTGCTTCAAATCTTCGTTTGGTTGTTCAACTGAAAAAAGGGCAGCCAATATTTTATACGACTGAATCCGTTCGCGGCCGATGTATTTTTCCGCAAGGCCGTCACCGCTCCTGATTCGGTAGAAATCATTGATGAGGTCGGCGCCCGTCCAATTTTTAAAATTACTCTTCTTAAAGATGTCTTGTTTCAAGATTTCTTTTTTCCTTTTGGTCGTCACATTTTCTAAATTTTCGTTCCCTTGTAGTTGTGCCATTACCGCTAATTCGGAAGCTATTTTCTGTTTCAGGAAAGCACCAAACCCTTCCGGCCAATCTTCTGGCAAAAAGCGCAGGCGCACTAATTCCTTCAGATGCGAATCGGTAAAATCGAGATAGCTGTTGGTCTTCAGAATGGTTTTGTCCCAAATTCTTTCCGGATGTTCTTTCTTCAGATGTTCATATTCCATTTCATAAAGCGGTACCAGTTCCTGGACTCTGGCCACGTTTTTTAATGCTACGGTTTCCACTTCAATGATTTCGTTCGGTCGAAGCGTTGCTATTTTATAAGCCGGGATATAAGCTGCCAAGGAAGGCGTCTGGACGTTGACCAGCACATTTCCTGCCGCTTCATGAATGCCCGTATCGTTGATGTGCATGTGGCCACCAAAATGAATTTTTAAGCCCGAAGCCGCCAGTGCATCCGCCATTTCTTTAGAAGGCACACGGCTGAGCTGCCATTTTTTGGGACCCATAAATGCGGCAATGGCCTCAGAAGCGCCATCGTTAAAATCACACATCGGATAGTGACTGAAGGCAAGCAGCGTCTTGTTTCTTTTTTTGGCTTCGGTGGCAATTTTCGTGATCCAAGGCAGCAGGTGTTTTTTAAGAGGCAGGTTGTTATAGCCCAAATCAGCGCCTTTGTAATTGGTCGGGTCTTTTGCATCGGCATTTGGCTTTGCTACCAAAGGATAACTGTTTCCGTCAATCGCCAAAAGCCATACGCCGGGCACGGGTTCCACGACATAACTGGCATCGGGCACTTGATAACCGGGGGCGGTTTCATACCTTCTATTTTTGAGCAGGCTGCTGGTCTGGGCTAACTCCATCGTGTAGTTTTCTGGATCGTAGTCGCTGAAAGGGGTGGCCCAAAAAAGGTCGCTTTCTTTTGGAAAAAAACCAAAACGGCGCAAGCTTTCCATGATGGCCGCATAGCCGAATTTGGAAATATCTTTGGTGATCACGGGTGGCAGGCTGTTCTGCGGCAATTGTTTTGGAAACAAACTGTATATCGGCTGTGTTTGGCCTTCTGCTCCTAAAAAATCATCTTTTCCAGATTCCTGCGCAAAGGGTCCCACTGGGTCATGGTTTCCCGTAGTGATGAAAAATTGGATACTGTATTTTTTGGAGTACTCCTCCAATATTTTAGAAAGGCCCCTGACGTGCAATGGCTGTCCGTCGTCGGTATAATCGCCCGGAAGTGCCACAATCTTGATACCCCTGGCCACAATATCGTCTAGCGCTGCAAAAAGCGCAAAGTAATTTTCATTAAAGAGGCGGGTGGAGTGCAGCTGCGATTCCATGGTGCGGAGCAACGTATATTTTCCGTTTACCGGATTTTTAACACCGCTGTAATCACTGTCGGAGAGTTTTCCGTAGAGATCTTGAAAATGGATGTCTGCCAGAAAGGCGATCTGAATTTTTGGCTGTTCGGATTGTGCAAAAACGGAATACGTGCAAAGGAGCAAAAGCGCGTAAAAGCAGGAGCGGTAGCTTGGCATTTTGTTTTGGTACAAAAATCGGGGAATGGCGGGGGAGGGCGGTTATTGAAATGTGAAGGAATTGTTAGATTTATGATTTTAGATTGAGGGTTTCTTATTTTAGACTGGATTGCGGGTATTGGAACACAGATGACACGGATTTGAGAAATTTATTTTGGTTGTGTTTATTGGATGGCGGGTAATGGATTGTGTGTTTGGAACGCGGATTGGTGCGGATTTGACGGATTGGCGCGGATTTCTTGTATTTGGAAATTTATAGGGATTGCGGGTATTGGAACACAGATGACACGGATTTGAGAAATTTATGTTGGTTGCGTTTATTGGATGGCGGGTAATGGATTGTGTGTTTGGAACGCGGATTGGTGCGGATTTGATGGATTGGCGCGGGTTTTTTATTGGTTATTGATTTGAAATTTAACTTGATTGCGGGGTATTGTAACACAGATGACACGGATTTGAGAAATTTATGTTGGTTGTGTTTATTGGATGGCGGGTAATGGATCGTGTGTTTGGAACGCGGATTGGTGCGGATTTGAGAAATTTATGTTGGTTGTGTTTATTGGATGGCGAGTGATGGGTTGTGTCTGAGGAACGCGGATTGGTGCGGATTTGATGGATGGGCGCGGATTTCTTTTATTTGGAAATTTAACTTGCTTGCGGCTATTGTAACACAGATGACACGGATTTGAGAAATTTATTTTGGTTGTGTTTATTGGATGGCGGGTAATGGATTGTGTGTTTGGAACGCGGATTGGTGCGAATTTGACGGATTGGCGCGGATTTTTTTTATTGGGAAATTTATAGGGATTGCGGGTATTGGAACACAGATGACACGGATTTGAGAAATTTATGTGGGTTGTGTTTATTGGATGGCGGGTAATGGATTGTGTGTGTGGGGAACGCGGATCGGTGCGGGTTTGATGGATGGGCGCGGATTTTTTTTATTTGGAAATTTAACTTGATTGCGGGTATTGGAACACAGATGACACGGATTTGAGAAATTTATGTTGGTTGTGTTTATTTGAATGGCGGGTGATGGGTTGTGTGTGTGGAACGCGGATTGGTGCGGATTTGATGGATTGGCGCGGGTTGTGTTTTTTCTAGGTGCCGAGTATTGAATTGTAGCCAGTAGCGATTGGTCCCATTAGCAGTAATGGGTATTTGGTGGGATTGTGATGCTTCTAATTGAATGCGGTGTTATTCTTTTGGGAGCCTGTTTTTTATCATTTGGATCTGGCCCATGTGGTTGGATTGGTGCTCCATGACGTGGAACCACGCGAAGTAGTTGTTCATGTCGTTGTCCTTTATCAGGGCGTCAAACCACTTGTCGTCTTTTGTTTTCAATAAGCGCAGGGTTTCCTTGCGAACGCCATCCCAAAGGTCGAGGTAGTAGGTGATGGGCTTGCCAACCAATGTCGTGCGTGCGGGGTCACCCAGCTCGAGCGCCACGCCCCATTGGGCTGTTTCCGCTTCGGTGAGTTCGCGGTTTTCTAAAGTGTACACTTGATAGTATTTTTCTGTTGCCGCGAGGTGATAGATCATCGCGCCGATGCGGTTCGCGTCGGGTACCAAAAGATAGTCGGTTTGTGCCGGCGTCAGCTTCTGCACGTTTTTGGTGATTCGTGTTTTTAAGTTCTCCAACATAAATACCGTGGTGCCGATGTTCTGGGAATAGCCTTTTTCGGGTTTCAGTTCGTACTGCGCCTGCACCGAAACGCTCATGCAACATACCAGCAGCACTGATGAAAATGTAGTTTTTAAATTCATGATACTATTTTTTAGATTGACATGTAAATTTAAGTATTTAAGTGTTTGGAAATTAAATAAGTGGGTGTTTTTTACTATGTTCTATATTTTAGTAAAAAAAAACTCCCTAATATTATTAGGGAGTAAAACTATTATTTGCTTGTTTTATGGCCAACGCTCCTCATTTTGATTGGCGGCCTTGATGTATTGCGTGTCGCGTCGATAATCAATTATGATTTAAAATTGAGCTAGTTCCAGCCTCCAAAACTTGTCGGGCAATATTTTCTGCATCATCAAGAAGTTCTTCACCAAAACTTCTGGTTAACTTATAACCAATACCTGCTGCAATTGCCTGTCCTAAAAACGGTATGTACTTTATAACTTCTTTGGCTGCAAGTGAGGTTCCGAATCTTTTTAATAATATCAATATGCCTTCTTTAATTAAAAATTTACTCGCAAAGCTGGCTATGTTGTTTTTAATCTTTGTTATGACTATTGAATCCCCAATTCTTTTTTCCAAACTTTTAGCATGCTCTTCATTAAGCCCATATATATCTTGAATCTCTTTAGATAGATTTAGAAGGATAGCTACATCCACTGCTACATCCACCCCTGGAATTGGATTAACTCCGTTAATGGCAGCCACAATAGCACGATAGTTAATAATATCAATTGCAATTTCTCTCTTCTTTTGTAGTGCAGTTTCATTTAAAATTGCAACGTCCGAGTAAAATCTTTTCTTTTGCATGTCACTCAAATTATTTGCTATATCTTCAAATAATTTATTGAAATCCCATTTATTTCTTTCTACTGAAGAAATAAGATATATTCCCTTAACAGGAACACTTTTTAAATTAACCTCTAAATCTAAAAGTACTTTTTGAAAAACATCTTGTTCTGTTAAATTATTATCTCGTTTTTCATTTCTAACAGCTTCATCCATTTTTGACCTAACAACGTATACTGGTTTCCCTAATCTCGACATTTCTTCAATCAGCCATAAATCATTCTCCAAAAAGCGGTTGGCGGTAACAATAATTGCCGCATCATAGGTCCTTAACTCACATTTGTCCACGTAGTTATCCTTTGGGAAATTAGGAGTGCCACATCCGGGCAAATCAAATAGTTCTGTACCATTGTGTATATAAGATTTTATTTCCATTGTTGTTTCAGTAGATCCAACTTCTGCCATTTTCTTTTCAAATAAAGCATTTATAATCGATGACTTTCCATTACCGCTTTGTCCAGTAATAGCAATCTTTACTTTAGCATTTTTATAATGTTTATAATTGCTTTCAAGTTTTTCTAAAATCTGATTTAGACTTTCATTCATTGTTGTTTTGTCCATTGTTATTAGTTATTTGGTTACATAATTTTTTAGTTGTAAATCTCTATTGTTAATTATATGTTTAGCTTTTTAACAATAAATTTTTTTTTTAATCATAAAATATAAAAGCGAGTCTTTAATAAATTGATAGAAACAATTAAGAATATTTAGAATTGTTCTATCATATTTTTTATTAATTGGTCATTTTAATATCTTAGAAATTATTGATTAAATAATGTAAGGTTTTAGATTCATCAATAAAGATAATATCCTCTTTCCCTTTCTGTTTTAAAAGATATTTGCCATTTCCATTATAGTTATAAATTAGTTTTGGTTTCAACTTTTTAATTCTAATAATTCCATATTGATTGAGGTTCTCAATAAAACCTAATTCAATGTCATCATCCACAAAACCTTTAGCTAATAATTTTTGCTTTAAAACCACTGATTTAAATTCTGGATCAGCATATTTATTATACTTTGACTTTCTTAATATATATATATCGTTGTTTGAAAAGAATTTAAAGTATTTCCTGTATGATTTTGATATTATTATTGGATTTTCAATAAAATCTTTTCTCCAATCAGTTGCTGTATGACCATTAATAATTGTTTGCAAAGATTTTTCTAAACTATCTACATTAACATCATCAAATAAAGCCTTCATTATAACACATTTATTCTGAAAATAGTCACTTGTTTTGTTTGCTGTTTCTCTAAATAATCTTTTCCAGCTTATATCTCTGTCGTTATCGATAACCAATGAAAAGTTTGTTGAATGCAATCTATAATCTCCTTTCGCTAGTAATGCTCTTCTAAAAAGTTCATCTTTGAATTCTCTTAATCCCGATTCTTTAAATAACACTTTAAACTTAGAAAAATATTCTTTAGTAAGATTTAAAAAATGTTGACTTGTGTTGAAATCAAAATTTAATTGGTTTTCTAAATACTTATCATAGACACCTGAAAAAACAAATAGAAATGAAATCTGACCGTTGAGATATTTATGTGATTCTGCTTCAAGAATAATGTCTTCCCAATTTTGTGACTTTTGTAAAAGGTTAATTTTTAATTTCTCCTCTCTTACTTGAAGATTATCAAATCCTTTGATATCGTTTTTAGAAAAGTCTTCATAGATATCTCCATTATAAGCTTTTGATAGGGAATCTATTCCTAAAACACTATCATGGAAATCTTTCGAACTATTGTAAATTGTATTGACAACTATATTTCTAATTAATCGGTCCCATTTTTTTAATTCTTTTAAATTCAACGTTGAATTATGATCTACAATAAATTTAAATATTGCATAAAATAGAATACGTTGCTGATACTGTCCTTTGTAATTACTTTCAAAGGCAGACTTAATTATTTCTGTTTTGTTTAAGTATTCTTCATCCTTAAGATAATCAATTACAATTTGCTCGCCAGAAACTAATAAATCTAAAATCTTAATGTAATTAATTATTGAATTTTCATTGAGAAGCTTAGCTTGTTTAAATTTATAATATGACATTTCAGAACCTTCTTTATCAAATTCTGTAGTCCATTTATCAAATTTATCAGCACTTTCTCTCACTGCATCATTTAATGAAATGAAAGCCAATAAGTTTAGAAGTTTGTCATCGTATTCGTTAGTGTCTTTATTTCGAATATTCCAAAAATAATCTGACCAATAGGTGTCAATCTTTGTAACAAAATATGTTTCTACATTGACCATCTTTATTCCCGAGCTATGTTTTAAAGAGAAATCATATTTATAATTAAAGTCAGAAAGTTCTATAAATTTTCCTAACTCAGCCTTAAGATTTTCAAAATTTGTAAGTGGCTTTCCTCTTGAATTCATTTTAATATATAAATCATCTGAAAGACCGAAATTTTTGATATCAAGAAAATTAAAAACTATACAAGGTTTTTCATTATCAGTCAAATCAGAAAAACTAACAGATGTTCCTTTAAAAATATGATGAATTTCATCTAGCATCGTAATGGCAGATTGAATGGTAATATCATATTTCCAATTAACGAAATACCAATTTTTATCTGTTATAACGTATTCGAAAGATTTATTCTTTTCAAAAATAATTGTATGATCTTTTCCTGTGAGACCATTATTAATACATTTCAAAAAATCTTCAGACGACTGTCTTGTTTGATAATTAAATTTTAGAAAAGTGCTTTTGTATTCTTCTAATTTTCCTTCTTTAAAAGCAAAATACCAGTAAATTAAATACAGGGTAGTCAATCGTTGCTGTCCGTCCAGAGGAACAAACATTTCTGATTCGATATAACCATAAATAAAATCAAGTTCTAGAGGCAAACTATTTTTAGTTTTCACTAATTCAATAGAACTTAAAATTTTATCTAGAAATACTTTACGTATTTCATTAGCTTTGTTCGTAGTTCTTCCTTGAGCATAATCCCGCTGAATCATAGGAATTTCAATCCCACGTTTCATACTTAATCCCTCAACTTCATTGTTTAATATACTCCAAATTGTAGTAATACTCATATGATTAATTTAAAAAATTGATAGATGATTTTATATTCTCAATATATGCCTTCCTATCTTCAAAAGTCCAATACGCAAGATGGGTTGGTGTAGTGGTGTAGTATTTTAAAAATACTTTTTTTGTTTCACTAGGAATAAAAAGTCCTTCCTTATCTTTTTTTAGTATCAGCTTTCTCTTAATATCAAATAACGAATTTTTAATTGCCGAGTTAACACCTCCATCTAACAAAGCTAAATTTGCAATAGAGTGGTCTTCACTAATCCAGTCGTACTCTTCTTGATCAGCAATTAAATCTTTATTATCGTTTGTAATGTCTTTTTCTATGTTTTGAAGTTCTTGTTGTATGAAATTTGAAACTTTATTAAAGCACATTTGAAAATCATCTGTTTCGACTTTTTTGTCTTTTCGAGCAAGTAGTTCTTTTATATTATTTTTTATTAATTGGGCTTCTTGATTTTCTTTTCTTGTACTGAAGAAATCCAGGTGATCTTCTAGCCAATTAAAGTAATCTCCTTGTCTTAGTTCATCAGAATTTTGAGCAAAAATATGCTCCAAAGTCCAAAGTTTATTTTTCATTCTTTCAAAAGGGAAATGAATGTTATTGTCGTTAATTTCAAGACTATTGATTACGTTGTGCAATAATAAAATTCGTTCTATTGTTTTGTTATCTTTCTTGTATCTGAGTACAGATATATCGTTACAACCAATAATACCTATAATCCTGTTTTTTACATTTTTAAGAAAATCTTTTCTACTGTTAATCTTAAAATCTTCAATTACATCAATTATCGCAATGTTTTGACTGATTAAAAAACCAATCAAGTGATTGAATTTCTTTTCGTTATACCATTCTAAAAGAATATCAAAGTTGCCTTTTAAATCATTCCATTCTTTCTCAATAAAAGCAGTGCTAGATTCTGTATCAGTAATTTCTTTTTGACTAAGTCTAAAATTCTTTACTCTATCATAAAAGTATTTAAAGGAAAAATATTTGTTTTTATCCTCTACGTTTTTATGGGAACTTAAATCAAGTAAATAATCAATCCTTGTTTCATATTCATTGGTTCCGCCATAAATAAATCCCCATACTTTCGGGTCTTGCAACACCTTTTCCATCTGGTCCCATTCTAATGCTATCGCGTTTTGTTTTAAAGACAAAATTTTACTAAAATCTTTATCTTCAATGTTGCTTGTTACATATCCTAAAGACAAATTATTTTTGCTCAAAAAAACAGCTTTCACTAATTCCGCATTTGTCAATGGAATCTTGCCTATGTTTATTCGTGTAAAAACATCAATTGCATCTGTATCATTCATAATTTGATACCAGATGAATTCAATTGATTCAACTATAGCATCAAATAATTTCCCTTGAATGTTCGCTCTTCTTTTTTTAGCTCCTGCTAACCAATTATCGATTGTAACGTAAGCGCTACTAATGTAAAAATAGTCTGGATTCTCACTATTTGAACTATTTGAATTTTTACCGATATTTTTAAGGAAAATTGCACTATTAGGCCTGGTTTCGTACTCTAAAGAAAATAATTCTATTTCACTATTATTTTTCTTAAGTCTTGATAACAAAATGTGTATTGTTGTTAATCTTTGTTGTCCATCTAAAACTTCATACTTCCCATCTTCTAATTGTTTAACAACTATAGGTTGCAAACAATACTTTTCTTTCTTAGAGTCAGATGTTGTTATAAATTCAAATAAATCATCTAATAAATCTTCAACTTGTTCTTTGTCCCATCTATAGCCTCTTTGATAGGAAGGTATAAAGAATTTATATTTTGGATTATTTTCACCTTCTTGTTCTAACAAATTACCAACTGCCATTGGTTTTAAAATATTCTCTGTCATTTTATTTTAATTTTATTTTATCATGCTCTACTCTTTCAAACAAATAAGAATAGCTACCATTAGCCTTAGTGCTCCTCAACATAACTTGTTTTGCTAAATCTATTCCACCCTTACGTTCCGAATAAAGATTTCGCTTTTCAATAAAATCAGCTATTTCTTGAAAACTTGCCGTTAAGTTGGTCTTATCGATATTTATTAAGGCTACAACAATTGCTTCGTGTAGTGTAAGTAGATTTTTCATTTATTTATTTTTAAATTTTTCAAATCTTTCCCAAAACCAATTCTCGTCAATCCCATTTTTTGTAAGCTCCATCTTGAATAATTCGTTTTGCCTCTTCAATTCTTGTGATATCTCGCTGGTAACCGTCGAGATGTCCCCGTACTTGAAGTACATTTGCAATCCTTTCGGACAGTTCATCTCCTCCGAGTACATCTCTTTCACTAATTCTTTTAGCAATGAGTTCCTTTTCCCTCTCACTTCTGCGTCGTAATGATTCGTCATCATTTTCTGCTGTGTCATTAAGGCTATCGATTTCGGCTTGCAGGATTTCTGCAGTTCTGTCAAATTCCTGTCGTTCTCTATCTTCTTGCTTTTTAAATTCTTTGACAATTCCTCTTTTAGCTTTTCCAAAGTCTCTTTCAAAGGCTGCATCCTTTTCGATATCGTTTCGGATTCTTTCTTCACTTCGCTTATAGTTGTTAAAAGCGCTGATTTCTCGTTTAATAGCTCTTCCAATTGTGCTAAGTTCGCGTTCAAAGTCATTTCCCAACCGCTCTTCAGCTGTTCTAAATCGGTCTCTAATTGAACTTTCAGATTCTCTAATTCCGTATCTAAACTGAACTTCTCTGTCAAGATTTTCTTGCTCTCTTGTAAGTTTTTCTCTTTTTGTAAGATATCTTGTTTCCAAGTCTGCTTTATTTGATTGAAATTTCTCTCGCTGTTGTCCAATTGCCAAGATTCTATCTCCAAGTTCTGCGTTAACTTCGCTTTTAATTCTTGCTTGTATTTCGTCCAATCTTGCTCGGTGCTCTCTTGTAGCATTCTCAATTCTTGATATTTCTCGTTCAAAGAGGTGTTCAGCTCTATGGTACGATTGCGATCCCAAACATCGTTTAATTGACCGTATAAGGTTACCAATTTGTGCTGATCTGCACTTGAAAGACTCTTCGAAAAGCTTTCTTTGCTCTTCATCAATATGTGGAACTCCCGCTGGATGTCCATTGGTAGATCGTATATAATCGGTGTTGGATTCGATTTCACTATAAGTCCATTTTACTTTTGAAACACTACTAATACTTTTTTCTAATTCAAATTCGGGAAGTTTAGGGACGATGATTTGTACTGTGTTAATACCTAATCTTTTTAGTTTGATTAATTTTTCAACATCAGGTTTGTGCGTAACGACAAATTCTAAGAATAATATAGGTTTATCATTTTCATCAAAAAAGACTGCATCTGGACGAATAAGCAAATAGCGCTCTTCAATCTCAGGATTTTTGCCCCATTTTATTTCGCCTTCTTCATTTTCATAAAACGTAAGTTCTTTTGCAACTCGATAGGCAATTATTGTTGTAGCATCATCTAACAACATCGCGTTTCCTTGTTCTCCTTGGGGAGGAAATTTGTAAACGGCAGGTACTTTAATTTGTTTAACCCGCATAAAATAATTGTACGCTAGCTTTTCTCTATATTCTTTACTTGCGTGAACGCATTCAATTTTATTAGTATCTAAATCTTTTATGTGATGTCTAAAATACGATTGATGCTTTGGGTTTTTCATCTTTACCGCTTGCATTGGTTTAGTACACCCCATACAATAATAGCCCTTTAAACCGCTTTCGGCTTGGGAGATATGGATTGGATTATCTTTTACATCATTCGCCCAATCATTGTCCGGTTCTTTTAATTTATAATTATTAGTATCCATTTTAAAACTTGATAGTTACTTGAGCAGGGTCAGCTGGTATTATAGGTTTATTATAGTGTTTATCCAATTCTTGCCAGACATTTGTACTATAAAAACCTTGACCTGTAGACTTTTCTTTTGTTGTGTCAAGTTTTCGCCAATGATATAGTTTTTCATTTTCTTTAATTGATTTCATTTTCGCATGGAAAATCTTATCCACTTTACAGTTATCATATCTTGATTTTAAATTCTTCGTAACATCGCTGTATGTCAATGGGAATTTTTGTCGCATATCCTCTTCGCTTATAGTGACAATTGCGCCATTTTTATCATATTTTACATTCAGACCATCTAAACTATCTGATTTTTTAAAATTGATATCAACCGATATTGCTACTGAAAAATCATCATTCCTATTTGAATTGTCTTTTACTTTTTGATTAATGAAATTTAGATATTTTTTTACCTCATCAGTTACAATTCCTTGAACTTGAACGTTCGAGTCAACATACGCCAAAGGCATTAGATGTAAATTATACTTAGACATTTTAATGTCTAATTCCCATTTTTTTATAAGAGTTATGTAATTCTTAATGCATGCAAATCCTAATTGTTGCAGTTCTCTGGTTAAGTTTTTTTCATTGTGGAAATGTATAGCATTATCACGTAATTCAATTAATGCTTCTACGCTGGCCTTTAAATTAGGACTAAACTTTTGATCAATTTTTTCAACTTTCGACATCGCCTCATAAATACTTATTGTCATGGGATTTCCAGTTCTATTGACTGAAGGTTTTTTTCGCTTGCTATTTTCTCCATTTTTTTTTACAACAAATTCCATTTTATATAAACTATTGAGCTTATAAGAATAGCGTTTTAATAGATATGCTTTAAATAATAGCTCCCAAGAATTTACTGCAAGAATAGCAAATGTTTCTTCTCTGTAATTAAAATTAGGTTTGTTATAAATTTCTATGGCTGAAAGCATGGAATTTATAGATTTATCTAAAAGGCTTTGATATGTTTTATTGGTCTTCATGTCTCAATTTTATCAATCTCCCCCATAATCCTCCCAGTCTCACTCAAAGCCACGATCATCTTCTGATAGTGAAAAATATCCTCCGTTGAAAGTTCACGACCTTTTCGATCCTTCAACCATTTTTGGGCAGGTTGATAACCGCCGATATAAAAGTTCCAGGCGTTCTCAGGCACGCCTTTAAAATATTGTGTGTCGTTGATATAGACATTTCCATTTTTATAAACAGGTTTTACCACAACATTATCACCATCCTCAGGATATTGCGTAATGTACTGTTCTACAACGTCACTTTCGAGCAAGTGAATTTGACGCAACTGACCACCCAAATGGACCAAATCAATAAACTCTAGCTTATTTTTAGGATAAGGAACACGCGGAAAATCAATCTTTAAAAACTCATTGTATTTTTCTCGGTAGCTTGGCGAATGCAATATAGCATAGATATAATCCAGAATATCAATCGGTGTCAGCTGGTTGGTTTCTACGGTTTGTTGGCTATAATCTGCCTTTTCAGGTGCAAACTCCATCTCTAATTCAGAAGCCATTTTGTTGACTATTTCCATGTTTAGATTGGGGATGCGGATTACTTCTTCTAATAAACTTTGTTGTGTTGTTGGTTCTGGATAAAGGTAGAGCGGAAATACACAACCGGTACCAAACAATTTTGCACTAGCTGTAATGTTTCCATCAATTATTTTATTTGTAATAAAACTATGTCTATAATCTTGGGTTGTTTGCCTTGGAATAATTAAACCAAAATTAGATTTAGAGAAATGTTGCATAATTTCAAATCGTGATCGACCTATGAATCCACCGGAATTTTCTGTTAGAACTGTCTCTCTGATATCAAAAGGTCTATATTGAATTTTGTAAAAAAAGTATTTATCAGAGATTATACTTTTCTTAGCATTTTCGAAATTCCAACCACTTGAATCTTCTTTTGAAGTATATGTTTTCTTTAAAGTATTTACTTCTTCTTTCTTAAAATTTTCTATCACTTTTTCTAAATCAGATTTAAAAAAATGTATAGCTAGCGAGTCACATTTGGTTTCAATTCCATTAGAATTTTGAATTAAAAGATTATTAACCTTGAATCCTTTTTCATATTCAATTTGTTCTCCAAAATCTTTGGGAACAAAGAAGTAGTAAGGCTTTTCAAATTGTAAATCATTCCAATTAATTTTTGAAATGCTTTGTTCTAGATATTTATATTTAAAATCTCTTCTTCCATACAAATCAAAATGAAAAACTTTTCCTAAGTCATTTTTTTTCTTTATCCCTGTTTTTACAAATATGTTAATTGAAACACCTTGCATAATATCAAATACGTTTTGATCTACTGTACCATCGGGGCTCATTTCTTTCTTCTTCGCATTTCCATGCAAATCCATAATATAAATCTTGTCAAAACTTTCTAGTAAATTTTTCCGCATCTGACGATGAGTTATACCATCGATAAAACTGTTGTTAGAAATGTAAGCTAAAATGCCACTTCCGTTTTTATCAATAAAATGTTGTCCAAAACGAGTGAATTTTATATAATCATCATCAAGATTTATTTTTCTTTCGTTTAAATCTTTTTTATAATCCTTGATTAAGTTTTGAATCCATTCACTTTTATTTGAACTACTCACACTATAAGGCGGATTCCCCATAACTACCATAACAGGAGCATCACGCTTAATCGCATTTGCTTGGTCGGCTTCATCAGATAGCCACGAGCTAAAGAGCGTTTGGGTGTCAGGGTGGGCTTCCTCTAAACTATTGGTTAGGAATATTCTAAAACGCTGGTCGTCGGTAGGTTTATATCCGGTTACGGTCAACAGCATGTCCATCTTTAAATGTGCCATGGCATAACTCGCCATCAGCAATTCAAAACCATTCAATCTTGGTATCAAGTCGTTGGTAACGTATTTGCTCCAAATTCCTTGCTGTCCTTCAAACTTTTTATGTATGTGTCGCACCACCTCAGCCAAGAACGTTCCCGTTCCAGTAGCAGGGTCTAAGATTTGTACTTTGTGTACTTCTACTTCTGTTATTTGTTCGCCCGTTACCTTTGATTTTGTCTTTGAACGGTCATCAAATTTAGGTACCGTTTTTTTTATTTTAATTTTACTTGTATCTGCTAAACCTTGTGTTAATCCAAACTCCGTTTTCAATATATCATCAACGGCACGAACTATAAAATTCACCACAGGTTGTGGTGTGTACCAAACGCCTCGGGCTTTTCGCAAGGCAGGATTATATTCGCCCAAAAAGGTTTCATAGAAATGGACCACAGGGTCTTCCTGCTTGGTACTTTTTCCAAAGTTTTTCATAATCTTGGCTACATCACTTGCCAAGAATATGGAAACCAATTCCTCTACAATCCACACCAAACGGCTGTCTAAATCATAACCTGCGATGTCTTGAAAAAGCTTTCGCAAGAAAGGATTACTCTTTGGGATTAGCTCTGCCGCTTCTTGTCTAGAAAACGTAGGCAGGGTAGGGTCATGATAACGTGCGGCAAACATTCCGTAGGCTATCGTTTGTGCATAGATGTCAGCAAACGATTTATTGTCTATATCGTGAATTAGCATCTGTTGAAAAGACAGCATCTGGTTTTTTATGCTGGAACGTATTTTATTCTCATCGTCATTATTTAAAGACTTTTCTATCACATCAGCCATCAGTTTGGCTTTTCCTGCCATCATCTGCGCCAATTTTGTAGGCGATTTAATGGTTTGTGTTACTTGTATTGCAAAATTCTCAATGAGATTGGTAAAGGTGGCAAAATTTTCAGAAATGGGAACGATGGTGTTATTTTCTATTTTGGCAATGGCTATTTTGGTCAATAGATCTCCATCTTTATAAAAATGAAAATCCATATAGTCGGTGAAAATTAAATTACTCAAACCTGCCTTGTATCGGTCAAATTGTTCTTTTAGTGTCTTGCTGTTCAGATCCACGCCAATGTCCTTGGCTTCAATATAACCAACGGGAATATTTTTGCGGGTCAATACATAATCAGGTGCACCGCATTGTACCCTTGCCGGTTCATTGGTTACTAATATATCAGGAAGAATTTGCATTAAAAGGGTCTGCAAATCACCGCGGTAACTGTGCTCTCTTGCACTTCCAGTAACGTATAATCGGTTTAGGTTGGCAATGTAGTCTGTAATAGTCATATTTGATGTATATCGATTCCCAAACTTAAGATTTTTTTTGTACGAAATGTTTTCAAAACTAAAAAATATTTTTTAGCGCCAATTAATTATTCCACGTACATAAAATGTTGCATAAGAATTATTTTTTTTATTTTAAAAACTAGCTACCAAACTAAAAATCAGCAACAAACGAAAAAAATTAATCAGAAAATTAACAATATTTAAAAATAATAATTATTTTTACTTTATGATTGAACCGATTATAGCCTAAATACCACGTTCATTTGTTACCATTCCCCATTTTTGACCAGTTTGTAATTATTAATTTAATACTATGCAAAAATGAAGAAGTACACCGAAAAAGAGCTCTTGAAAATGATGATTAGAGAGCGCAAGATTGAGACCATTTACTTGGACAACTCACACTTGAAACAGTTGTTCAACGTATGTGATCGAACACTGCACCGCTGGAGGAAAGCGGGCAAACTGCCTTTTGAACAGAGAGACAAGAAAGGGAAGATTTTTTACCGGTTGCACGAAATCTTGAACAAGATGCAATCACCCTCATAAAAATAGTGAACTACCGTATAACCGCCTGCGCCACAGGCGGTTTTTTTATGCTCTTTTTTAAAATAGCGTAATGTGGCAACACGTTTCTTGCGTTGTTTTGAAACCGGCGGCATGCGTTTTTTTGCGCGGTGCCGGTTGCAGGTTTGCTCGGGGTTTGTTCGAGAGAATGGCCTTTTTCCCGAACGAACCCCAAACGATCCCCGAACAATCCTGCACCAGTCAGCCATTTTTCTCGAAGAATGAACACGTCAGATTGCCATTTCGTAACAAAGCCAGTCACTACTGCACAAATTCGGACATTTGCGGACACCTTCGGACGTGGCGCTTGCCGATTAAAAAACAGCTTTTATATTCGCCTTACCAATGACCAGGAGATGGCGTGGAAAACAGAATTCTAACTTTAAATTTTACAGTTATGGGTACGTATGAACAAGGTATTTTAGGAGCATTTTCAGGATTGGTGGGACCGGTAGTGGGCGCCAACTTCAGAGGCAAAAACGTGATGCGTGGCAAGCCGAAAAAAACAAAAAAACTGCCGACGGTGAATCAGCTGGCGCAGCGCAACAAATTTTCGGCGGTTACAAAGTTTCTGACTCCGGCAAACAGCATTTTGTCTGATTATTTTGCCAATCAAACCGGCGCCAAGTCACGCTACAATCTGGCAACTTCTTATCATTTGCAGGAAGCGGTAGCGTGGGACGGGGTGGAAGCCACGATCTTATTTGACAAGGCGTTGTTTTCAAAAGGGTCACTGTTGGCACCGCAGAACTTGGCGGCCACAGCGGTGGCAGGAAGCCTGTTGCAATTAGACTGGGTCAATAACTCTTATGGCAACGCGATGGCCACTGATCAGCTCATGGTGGTGGTGTATGAACCAATCGGCGGTTTTTATGAGTTTTTCTTGAGCATCGCCACCCGCGCCGATGTGACCGCAAGCATCACATTACCGCCTTACATGGCCGGCGCACAGGTGCAGTGCTGGGGATTTATGGTGAGTGACAACTTAAAATTAAAGAGCACCAGCCAGTATTTGGGAGCGATTACACTGATCTAAACGGTAACGTCTAGACAATCAAAAACCTTATGGAGTTTTCTGTAAGGTTTTTTTTTTGGAGCAAAAGCTTCAGGGGTAATGTTTAAATCAAGAAGTTGAGAAGGCGATCGAAATATGGAAGCGATATACTAAAAAGCTAAACTCGTAAAGAAACAACAGCCTTACAGCCAGCAGTTTTGGTAGTTTTTTGTAGGTGCTTTTTTTCAAAAGTGTGTTGTTGTTAAAAATCTTTTTCCTAGATTTGGATGTATTGATATTATTTTTGTTAAAATACCGAATAAAAAACTTTGCAAACCACATTAAACCGCGCTTATGTATAAAACTACACTTTTTTTTCTGCTTTTTTCTATTTTTGGGTACAGTCAAAACATTCAATTTGCCGATGCTGATTTGCTTTTTTACCTCACCACAAAATTGTGTGTAGATACTAATGGTGACGGCGTTGTCGACGCGGATGCCGATTTCAATAACGATGGACAGATTCAAATGAGCGAGGCGTTGCAGGTAACTAGTTTCTCTTTTAATACTGACGCACACGGTATTCAAAGTTTAGGAGGGTTTCAACATTTCAGTAATTTGCAACATCTCAATGTGACGACCATTAGTGTCAGCCATTTAGATTTCAGCGTTTGGGCTAATTTGAAAACGTTAAAACTGTCTTCGTCAATTAGCAGTTTTGTGTTTAACAATCCGCTCTTGACCCGGTTTGAACTTCAGAATGTGGGATTTACGAATCCTCTTTTTGACTTTACAAACTTGCCTAGCCTTGAATTCGTGAATATCCAAAGTTCACACCTGACCGATAATTTGATTTTTGGGACGCACAATAACCTTGAAGAATTACGAATTTCTGGAGGAACGTTTTCAACCCTGAACCTCTCAGGAATGCCCGCTTTGAAGCGATTGCTGGTGCATAACTTCGTGGGACCAAATATTGATATTTCGAATTGTTTGCTCTTGGAGGAATTTGATTTCAGTTGTACGCTTAACTGTAGCAACATCATTGGACATAATGCTTCCAGCAATTTGAAAAAAATTAAAATTAGCGCTGGCGATGAAAACTATGTTTCTAATTTAAATTTTGCATTTGACAATAAGCCTCTGAGGGAGATCGAAATTTTGGGCGCCAATACCTTCTCATTGACCAATAACACCGTTGGGCTTGGCGATGTAGAGCTGCGGCACATAGCAAACTCATTGACCCTATCAAACAGTGAATTTGTTTACATTGATTCTTATCTAAATTCGCGACTGTTAATTACTCAATGCAATGCATCGACACTTAGTTTAACCGACCTTAGCGGATTGAATTTTTTTACGTTTGGTACTTGCCAAACATAACTGATTTAGATTTATCCAGTGTGAAAGCTGAATATGTGAATATCAGTGAGTTGAATTTGAATACCATAAATCTTAAAAACGGGCAATTGCAGATGATTTGGGCTTATGACGTTAATGCTGGATTTATATGTGTGGACCGTGAGGAAGCGACAGCAGTTGCAGATGGATTTGCAAACAGCAATATACAACCGGTCATACATCCGTACTGTTCTTTTGTTTTGGGAGGCGATTATCATGAAATAGCCGGAGCGATCCAGATGAATCTGGGTACCGGTTGCGCAACTATTGCCGACAGGCCTGTTTTTGATTTGCAGTTTACGGTTTCTGATGGCGTTCATACGGATACCTTTTATGGCGGTACTGCCAATACTTATTCTACCACCGTACCCGAGGGAAGCCATTTGCTGACAGCAGCAGTGGTAAACTCTGATTTGTGACGGTGACCCCGTCAACAGTTGCTTTAAATTTTCCGGCAGATGGCAGCATTTACAATCAGAATTTCTGCATTACGCCAGCGGGAGCCTTTAATGATTTAGAGATTACCATCATCCCCATTAGTGATGCCCGCCCAGGATTTACGGCAGATTATAAGATGGTCTATAAAAATGTGGGGACCACGACGCTTTCAGGAGCAGTCAGTTTTGCTTTTGATGATAATGTGCTTAATTTCGGGACGGCTTCTCCCAGTGCAAACAGTGTCACGGTGGGTAATTTAAGCTGGAATTATTCTAACCTGCTGCCATTTGAAACGCGCGAGATCAGTCTGTCGCTATTGTTAAATACGCCTACGCATCCCACTTTTCCGCTAAATAGTAACGATATACTTCAGTATACAGCGTCGATAACTCCGGTAACGACTGATCAAACAGCGGACAATAATGTATTTGTGCTGCATCAGGCTGTCGTAAATGCATTTGACCCTAATGATATTACCTGCCTGCAAGGGAACACAATTACACAAGCACAAGTGGGCGAATATGTGCACTACCGAATTCGTTTTGAAAATAATGGAACTGCCAACGCCGTTAACATTGTGGTCAAAAATACCATTGACCTCACGAAATTTGATGTGAGTTCTATAGTGCCTATTACCGCGAGCCATAACTTTTATACCAGGATAGTGAACGGAAACGAATTAGAATTTATCTTCGAAGATATCCAGTTGCCGTTTGATGATGCCAACAATGATGGCTATGTGGTTTACAAAATCAAGACGGTGCCCACGCTTGTGCAAGGCAGTACTTTTTCAAATCAAGCTGCAATTTACTTTGACTTTAACTTCCCGATTGTGACTAATAATGAAATGACAACGGTCTCCGATGCGCTTTCAGTTATGAATTTTGACTTGGTTGGAGTATCTCTTTTCCCGAATCCGGTGCAACGCCATTTGACGGTTAGGGCAGGTGCTGCTGTTGACGCCATTACTATCTATGACCTTAACGGAAGGTTGCTCACATCGATTGAACCCAAATTCAATTCGCAAGAATACGAAGTGGACGTACAGCATCTTGCTTCGGGCGTTTATTTTCTAGAGGTGCGCTCTAACGACACTAGACAGACCGTTAAATTCATCAAGAATTAAATGATAGCACCAAAAATAGAATGAATTTTTTCTGTACTATCTTTTATCAAGAAATTTGTAGGAATTAACTTTTGTCAAGATATTTTTTGTAGTATTGTGAGGCTATAGCTTCAATCATACAAATACCATTGTGAATGGTTGTGTATGTATGATTTTGTAGTATATATAAATGAGTTAGCGGTAATTTTCAAGACCAAACCTAAAAAATGGGAACATCAATCGAATGCTTTATACCGAAAGAAAAAGATTATTCAACCGAACAAATACAAAAAAAGTTTAAAGCGATATACGAAAATCTTAGTTCTGAATTTTTACAAGTAGAAATTAACGGTGAATTTATTAGACAAACAAATGGTAATTGGTGGATTCAGAGTGTGAAATCTGAACACGAACCAGAATACATACTCGGTGAAGGCGACGGTTTTGAATTGAAAGTCTATAAGAATGTAGTCGTCCTTTCTTGTATTGAACGGATTGGAAGTTTTTATAGAGAAGATCGAAATATATCATCAAACGTTTATAGAATTTTTTCAGCATTGGCTAATGAATTTCGAGACTCGAATCTAATGCTAATTGCGCCAGGCGGAGTCGGTGATACCGATAAGATTGGTGATATGGCATATTATGATAATGCAAATTTTGAAGAATTGTGCCAAAAGATGCGCGAATTACACGGAGAGCCAACAAAAGAATTAAATCAATTATCTGAAATAATTTGGTACTCTCAAGATTAAAACTACCGCTAACAGCGGTTTCGCGCAATTGCTGGTTTCTATTTTTACGTGTTCACGAAAAACGTTTATCTTTAACAGAAAATAATCAGTTCGCTGGCATCGCCACTGCGCGAAGCCGCGGAACGTTAGCGGTAATACAAAAGACGTAAACCTAATAAATGGAAAATTTGGAAAACAGTCCACAAAAATGGAAACAATTACGAGATAAAAAAATTGACCTTGGAATCATAGGGAAAGGATTTATCAGCTTATACTACAAAAAAGAGATTATAAATTATGACATCGATTTGCTCCAAAGAAAAAGATATAACATAGTGGAATTTGATTGTAATAACATAACTAGTGATATCGAACTGCATTTTGCCTTACAAGGCAAACAACACTTTCTAGACTATATGGGTAAAAGCTTTGATGCTTTGGATGATTGTCTAATAGATTATGAAATTGATAAAAATGGAGTTGTTGTAGTTTTCAGACACTTAAATAACCTTGATATGAAAACAGTACACATTCTACTTGATACTATGGTAAGACATGCCAGAAGAAAATTTGCTGTCGGCCAAAAGCTTTTAATTCTAGTTCAGGTTGACAATCCTAAGTTTAAAATAATTGAACCTATTGGTGCAGTGAATTTTTATCTTTGGAATGATAAAGAGTGGTTTGAGGGAGAAAGGTTATAAGTACTACCGCTAACACACGCTACAAGCAATTTGGGGATTTGGCTTAATGGAAAAATTGGTTTGTATTTGGAAGATTTGGCAAATCCGAAGATAAGGCTTAATTTAATCCCAAACTGCTTGTAGCGCGAGAACGTTGGCAGAAAGCGTAGAGCAGAATCGTGAAAACAGAATAAAAAATGATGGGAAATATATTTAACAAAGTTTTTATTGTACATTATATTGATGACAAAAGAAAAAAACTTTTTGCTGAAATTGATAAACTTGAAATTACTGAGTCAACTAATATTATTGAACTAATTGAACGTTTAAATAGAATCTACAGAATCGGACCTTTAAAAATAAATGAAGTGATTCCGAAAGAACCAATTGAAACAACACGAAATAGAAAAAATCACTGGGGTGAGAATTATGTGCAAAAAATTTATGAAATAAATGTTTCTATTGCATTTGATGGAGATAAAAACTTATTTGAATGCTATCCATCAACTTCAACATCAGTATACATAGACGAAAACAAAAAAGTAACTATAAATTCGAACAATTTTATTAGTGCAAAAATTATTCTTGAAGATTTGGAAACTTCAAAATACGAATCAGAAGTATCAAAACTTAAAAGTGAATTATCAACCAATATTCCAAGATTAAATTTAGAAATTGCACCTTGGAATGATTCTTTAGAAACATTAATAAAGCAATCTCTTGAACAGAGAAAAGGTTTGGTATCAAAAAAATTAGATTTTATGGAAAGTATTGGATTGAAAGTCAATCCTAAATCTAATTCATATATGATTCCAAATCCAATTACAAAAAAAACTATTCCTATTCCTGTTTCAGAAATAACGAAAGATGTAAAAAGAGAAATCATTCCAATTCTACAAGAAGAAGTTTATAATGACATCAAAGAAGTATTATATAATGTAGGAAAAGCTATTGAAAGAAAACCATCAATATATATAGACAAACACGAAGAAGACCTACGAGATGTTTTTTTACTTTTTTTAGAAACTAGATATGAATCAACAAGTGGATTAGGTGAAGCATTTAATAAAAAAGGTAAAACAGACATTCTTTTAAAATATTCAAAAGACAATACAAATTTATTTGTTGCAGAATGTAAATTTTGGAAAGGACAAAAACACTTTCTGGAAGGAATTGATCAATTACTTGGATATTTAACACATAGGGATTCTAAAACTGCATTAATGATTTTTATTAATCAAAAAGAAGCTACTTCAATAAAAGAAACCTTAAAAACTGAAATCTCTAAACACCCTAATTTTAAAAGATTCATAAAAGAAACTTATGATACTTCCTTGAGTTATGAATTTTCATTACCTGAAGACACTTTAAAGACAATTCAAATTGAAATTATGTTGTATCATTTTCCTAAAATATAAAAACGCCATCTGCCAACAGCCGTTTGGCAAGATTGCGAATTTTGTGGTAAATTCACGTTTGCGTTCCGCAAGAATTTTTATCTTTAGTGGAAAATAAACGGTTACGAAGTTCGCAACCTCGCCAAGCGCCGGAACGTTAGCCGTCATTGTAGGGCGACCGTAACCAAAGACAAACTAAGAATTAATGACACAAAAATTTCCGACAATAAACAGCACACTCTCACCAAATGAACTTGGTAAACTTATTCAACAAAAATATGGGTTAAACGACAATACAGAATGTAACATAATTCGGCTTGCGATGAACCACTTATATCTTGTTCAAGATAACGAAAGCAAATACGTTTTTAGAGTGTACACACATAATTGGCGGACAAAATTAGAAATTGAAGAAGAATTAAGACTTTTACTTCATTTAAAAGAAGCTGACCGACAAATTGCTTATCCAATAGCAGACACATCAGGCGAATATTTACAAGAAATTGAAGCACCAGAAGGAAAAAGATTTGGTGTATTATTTTCATTCGCAAAAGGAATAAAAACTGCAAAATTTTCAGCTGAAACAAGTTTTTTTATTGGACAAGCATTAGCAAAGGTTCATCAATCGACAGAAGGTTTTGAGTTAAATCGAATGACTTACAACACTCAAAACTTGCTCATAAACCCTGTTTTAAAAACAAAAGAATTTTATAATAAAAACGTTACAGAAATTGAATTTTTAGAAAAACTATCATCATTTTTAGCGTTTAAAACAGAAAGTATTGACAAACAGAAAATGAGATATGGAAGTGTACATCTTGACATTTGGTTTGACAATTTACACATTGACGATGAAAAAGAAATAACATTTTTTGACTTTGATTTTTGTGGCAACGGCTATTTATGTTTCGACATTTCCTATTTTCTGTTTCAGTTACTTGCGACAAATTTAAACGAAGAAGAATATCAAATAAAAGCAGACAGTTTTGTGAAAGGTTACGAAAGTGTAACAAAGATTAGTGACGAAGAAAAAAAACATTTACCTTTTGCTTGTTTAGAAATTATGACATTTTACATTGGTCTTCAATGCGACAGATTTGAATATTGGACAAACCTTTTCTTGAATGAAGACCATTTAAAACGAATGGTTGGAAACTTGAAACGGTGGATTGCTTACAACAAAATAGAAATAAGCACAGCTGAAAAAACAACGAACGGCTAACATGAACTGTGTAAAAAACCAAACATTTTAAGCGCTTTTTACAACAAAATTATCCTGGTACATTTTTCTGTTTTTTACCACCCCAAAGACAATCTTGAGCAGCTTGTTGCACACCGCAATTACG
>Ga0265780_10000315_pt1 | contig 75998 bp, 52 predicted proteins | sample P1T30metagenome_FD_192432 | JGI IMG/M metagenome (GOLD analysis project Ga0265780, IMG submission 192432) | Plant litter microbial communities from East Loma Ridge, Irvine, California - P1 T30 | ecosystem: Environmental > Terrestrial > Plant litter > Unclassified | place: USA: California...
TGCTGAACGCAGTGAAGCATCTCTACTGCTTCGTTGCTGACGTTCGAGATTACTGCACCATGCGAGATGCTTCACTGCGTTCAGCATGACCATACCGCTCACCACCTCACCACTCACCTCCTCACCATTTCACCACCGCGCCCCACCTTTGCGGGCGCAATGACTTTGACCCCTACGCCCCTTTACGCCCGCTACCTCGCCGCCCAGGGCCTGGTGAGTACCGACTCGCGCCAGCCCCAGCCGGGCACACTTTTTTTTGCCCTTAATGGCCCCAGCTTTCGCGGGGCCGATTTTGCGGCCGGTGCGCTGGCCGCTGGGGCCAGCCACGCCGTGGTAGATGATGAGGCGCTGGCCGCCCACGACCCCGCCCGCTACACCTATGCCCCCGACCCGCTGGCCGCCCTGCAAGCGCTGGCCTGCGAGCACCGCCGCCACTTTGCCGGCCCAGTGCTGGCCGTGACGGGCTCGAACGGCAAAACCACCACCAAGGAACTGCTGACGGTGGTACTAGCGCAGAAGTATAACGTGCTGGCTACCATTGGTAATCTCAACAACCACATCGGCGTGCCGCTGACCTTGCTGCGGCTACGGCCCCAGGAGCACGATTTTGCCGTGATTGAGATGGGGGCCAACCACCGGGGCGAAATAGCGGACTATTGCCAGTGGGCTGAGCCCACGCACGGCCTCATCACCAACATCGGTAAGGCGCACCTCGAAGGCTTTGGCGGCGAGGCAGGCATTGCCAAGGGCAAGGGTGAGCTGTTCGATTACGTGGCCGCGCACGGTGGTACGCTGTTTAGCAACACCCTCGATGCCAAAATAGCGGCGGTGGTGGCCGCCGCCGTGGGCGCCCAGGCTGGCCCCGCGCCGGTGCGGGCCACCTACCCCGGCCCCGCCGATACGTACCCCACCGCGTTCCTGAAAGCCGACCCCGCGCTGCACCTGCGCCTCTGGGATGGTACCGAGGTGGCCGCCCAGCTTACCGGCGAGTACAACTTCCCGAACTTGGCCGCGGCGGCGGCCGTGGGCGCGTTTTTTGGCGTGCCCGCCGCGCAAGTGGCCGCCGCCCTCGCCGCCTACAACCCGCAGAACAACCGCTCGCAGCTGGTGCACACCGACTATGGCAACGACCTCATCCTCGACGCCTACAACGCCAACCCCAGCAGCATGGCCGCTGCGCTGCGCAGCTTTGCCGCCCGCCCTGCCCCGGCCAAGCAGGGCCGGGTAGCCATTTTGGGCGATATGTTTGAGCTGGGCGACAGCGCTGAGGCTGAGCACCGGGCGCTGGGCGAATTGCTGGCCGAGCTCGGGTTGACTAACGCCGTGCTCATCGGCCCGCTTATGCAGGCCGCCGCTGCCGCGCACCCCGCCGCGCACTATTTTGCCGACAAGGCCGCCGCCGCCGAGTGGCTGGCGCACCACCCGCTAGCCGGGCAGCTGGTGCTGCTAAAAGGCAGCCGGGGCATGGGCCTGGAAACGCTGCGGCCGCTGCTGTAGTCATTTAACAGTTATCAATTAACATTTAACAGCTGCTCAACGACCCTAATGTGAGGTCGTTGAGCAGCTGTTAAATGTTAATTGATAACTGTTAAATGACTTAAAAAGGGCTGTTCAACTCGGCCAGCGTGGGCAAAATGACGTCTTTAGGCGACACCAGTGCTTCGCCCTCGAAGCCCCAATTGATGCTTAGCGCGGGGTCGTTCCATAGCAGGCCGCCCTCAGCGGCGGGGGTATAGTAGTCAGAGCATTTATAGAGGAAAAGCGTATTATCCTCCAGCGCCACGAAGCCGTGGGCGAAGCCGACGGGCACGTAAAGCACGTTGCCGAGCGCGGCGGTGAGCTCCACGGTGGCGTGCTGGCCAAAGGTGGGCGAATCGGTGCGGATGTCGACCACTACATCGAGGGCGCGGCCCTGGGCCACGCGCACCAGCTTGGCCTGGGCGTGGGGCGGGCGCTGAAAGTGCAGCCCGCGCACGGTGCCCGCCTTCGAGCTGCTTTGGTTGTCCTGCACCCAGTTGTGGTGAGGTAGGCCCAGGCCTTCCATCGTGCGGGCGCTGAACGATTCGAAAAAGGCGCCGCGGTCGTCGCCAAAAATGCGCGGCCGAAATTCCAGCAGGCCGGCTATCGGGTAGGTAATGAGCTGCATAACTACAGGTAGGGTATTGGGGCGGAGCTTGTGGTTGGGCTATTAGTTGCCGGCCTCGGCTACGGCGCTCAGGTATTCGCGCAGCACCAGGTTTTCGTCAAATTTTTCTTCGGCTAGCTCGCGGCTGGCTTCGCCCATCACGGCGAGGCGGGCGGGTAGTAATTGGGCCATTTGCAGCAGCTTGGCGGCTAGGTCGTCGGCCGAGCGCACCTGGCAGAGGTAGCCGTTGTGGCCGTGCTGCACGGTTTCGCGGCAGCCGGGCACGTCGGTCGTGATGAGGGGCTTGCCGCAGGCGGCGGCTTCGAGCAGGGTTTTGGGCGTGCCTTCGCGGTAGGAAGGCAGCACCACGCAGTCGGCGCGGTGCAGGTGCTCGGCCACGTTGTCGGAGGTGCCCAAATACTCGATTTGGCCCTCGGTGAGCCACTGCTCGAAGGTGGTGCGCGGCACGCCCACGCCGCCCGCCTCGTCAATGCTACCCAGCAGCTGGAGGCGCACGTTGGCGGCGCCCAGCTCGGCGCGCACCTGCCTGGCCGCCTCAAAGTATTCCACGATGCCTTTCTCGTAAAGCACCCGTGCCACCATGAGGAAGGTAAAGGGCTCGCCAGCCGGCTTTTCGGCCCGTGTTTGTGGCTTAAAGCGCTTTAAGTCAACGCCCGAGCCGGGCACCAGGCCGGTGCGGTCGGGCCGAATGAGGCCGTAGCGGATGAATAGCTCGCGGTCGTCGTTATTCTGGAAAAATACCTTGTGCGGGAAGCGAAAGGCCAGCCGGTACAGGCCCCGCGCCACCTTGCTCACCAGGTTTTCGATGAGAAATACCGTGCCCAAGCCGCTTACGTTGTTGATGCTGGGGATGCCCGCCAGCCGGGCGGCCAGCGTGCCGTAAATGTTGGGCTTGATGGTAAAATGCAGCACCACGTCGGGCCGCTCGCGCTTGTACACGCCCAAAAAGCGACGGGTTAGCTGGGCATCTTTCAGGGGGTTAGTGCCCTTGTTTTCCATCAGGATGGGCACGTAGCGGCAGCCCAATTCACTCTCTAGCCGGGCCGAATAGGCATCGGGCGGCGCGATGGCTAGCACCTCATGGCCAGCGGCTTGCAGCGCTTTTACCAGCCCGCGCCGGAAATTCCAGATATTCCAGGACGTATTAATAACTACCGCGACGCGCACAAGACCAGGGATAACAACTAAAAATCGAATAACGGCGCAAAGGTCGGGCACGAAACCGAAGCGGGCGCGGCCCGCGGCAGCGGCGCGGTTACTTTCGGGGTAGTTTTTGCGTTGTGTTGCTCCATGAAAGATTACGAAAAAGTTACGGCGTTGCTGTTCGTGCTCGGCGCAGCGGGCGTCGCCCACGCGGCCCCGCCCACGCCCGGCCAGCTCATTTACCAGAAAAACTGCGCCCGCTGCCACGGCAAAGATGGCCGCCTCGGCCTCAACGGCGCGCACGACCTCACCAAGAGCAACCTCAATGCTTTTGGGCGCACGTATCTGGTTACTAATGGGATGGGAAAGATGCCGTCATTTCAGAAAACGCTGACCCCGGCGCAGGTGGCGCAGGTAGTGGCCTATTCGCAGACGTTGAAGTAGCGGGCAGTAAAACGGAGTGGCACTCCGTTTCCGCGTCTGAATAAAACCTGACGCGAAACGGAGTACCACTCCGTTTTACAGTGTGCCGTGCAACGGTTAGGCCGCCGGAATTATCTCAGGGATAGCGGTATTGCTAAGTAGACAAAATGCAGTTACTTAGCGGTATTATACCACCCCCTTTTTCTGCTGCCCTATGAAACACACGCTGCTCTTCGGAGCCGGCCTGGCGCTGAGCCTGGCCGCCCACCCGCTATTGGCCCAAAAAGCCGCTCCGCTACCGGCGGGCGTCACCCAAACGACCTCCGTGGAGGGCATCACCGAATACCGGCTGCCCAACGGGCTGCGGGTGCTGCTGTTCCCGGACCAGTCGAAGCCCACGGCCACCGTGAATATCACCTATTTGGTGGGCTCGCGGAACGAGGGCTACGGCGAAAGCGGTATGGCCCACTTGCTGGAGCACATGGTGTTTAAGGGTTCGACCAAGCACCCCAACGTGCCGCAGGAGCTAACCGAGCACGGCGCCAGCCCCAACGGCACCACCTGGTACGACCGCACCAACTACTTCGAAACCTTCTCGGCCACCGACGAGAATTTGAAATGGGCGCTTGACCTCGAGTCGGACCGCATGGTCAATTCCTTCATTGCCAAGAAGGATTTGGAGAGCGAATTCAGCGTGGTGCGCAACGAGTTTGAGAGCGGCGAAAACTCGCCCAGCCGCGTGCTCATGGAGCGCGTGCTGAACGCGGCTTACCTGTGGCACAACTACGGCAAATCGACCATTGGCTCGAAGGATGATATTGAGCGCGTGCCGATTGACAACCTCAAGGCCTTCTACCAGAAGTACTACCAGCCCGACAATGCCGTGCTGCTGGTGGCCGGCAAGTTTGACCCCGCCAAGACCCTGGCGCTGGTCAACCAGTACTTCGCGCCCATTGCTAAGCCCAGCCGGGTGCTGCCCGCCACCTACACCACCGAGCCCACCCAGGACGGCGAGCGCAGCGTGACCCTGCGCCGCCCCGGCGACACCCAGGGCCTGGCCGTGGCCTACCACGTGGTGGCCGGCTCGCACCCCGACTACGCCGCCACCGACGTGCTCGTGGATGTGCTTACCAACCAGCCCTCGGGTCGCTTGTACAAGGCTTTGGTGGAGAATAAGAAAGCCGCCAGCGAATGGGGATTCACGCCCACTCTACACGACCCTGGCTTTGCGTATTTCTATGCCGATGTGCGCCAGGGGCGCTCGCTCGACTCGGCCCGCACGGCCATGCTGGGCGCGCTCGATGGCATTGGCAAGCAGCCCATTACGGCGGAAGAAGTGGAACGGGCGAAGACCAAGCTGCTCAAGGATATTGAGCTGATGTTCCAAAAAAGCGACGAGCTGGGCCTGACGCTGAGCGAGTACATTGCCACTGGCGACTGGCGCCTAGTGTACCTCTACCGCGACAACCTGCGCAAGGTGACTGCCGCCGACGTGCAGCGCGTGGCCACGACCTACCTCAAGCCCAGCAACCGCACCGTGGGCACCTTCCAGCCCGACAACAAGCCCGACCGCACCACCGTGCCCGCCGCCCCCGACGTGGCCACGCTGGTGAAGGGCTACAAAGGCGAAGCCGCCATTGCGGCGGGCGAAGCCTTCGATACGTCGCCCGCCAACATCGACACCCGCACCAAGCTCGGCACCGAGAAGAACGGCCTGAAATACGCCCTGCTGCAAAAGCAAAACCGCGGCAACGCCGTGAACGCCGAGTTAAAGCTGCGCTACGGCGCTGAGGCGACGCTTACCAACAAGCCGATGGTGGCCTCGCTCACGGCCTCCATGCTCCAGCGCGGCACCAAAACCCGCACCTACGCCCAGATTAAGGACGCCTTTGACCAAGCCAAGGCGCAGGTGAATTTCTACGGCGGTGGGCAAACGGCCACGGTGGGTATTCAGACCGACAAAACGCACCTCAACAGCGTGTTGGATATTGCGCTGGACTGCCTGCGCAACCCCAGCTTTCCGGCCGATGAGTTTGAGAAGCTGAAGCAGGAGCGCCTGGCCCGCCTTGAAACCCAGAAGCAAGACCCGCAGGCCCTGGCCTTCAACCTGGCCACCCGCCTCGGCGAACCTTACCCCAAAGGCCACCCGATGGCCACGCTGACCTTCGAAGACCAAATTGCGGCCATCAAGGCGCTGAAAGTGGAAGATGTGCGCGCCTTCTACAAGCAGTTTTACGGGGCCCAAAACGCCACGCTGGCCGTGGTGGGTAGCTTCGACGAGCCCGCGCTGCGCCAGCGCGTAGACAAGCAATTGGGCACCTGGAAGGCCAGCACGGCCTACACGCGCATTCCGTTGCGCATATTCCCCGGTACGGCCCAGACCCAGGCCGTGCAAACCAACGACAAGGCTAATGCCATGTTTATTACGACGATGAAGTACCCCATGCGCGACGATTCGCCCGACTATGCGGCGCTGTACATGGCTAACTATATCCTGGGCGACGGCTTTCTGAACTCGCGCCTCGCCACCCGCATCCGCCAAAAAGAGGGCGTGAGCTACGGCGTGGGCTCGTTCATCAACGCCGACGACAATGACGAAGTGGGCAGCTTTACGTCGTATGCCATCTACAACCCCGACAACTCGGCCCGCCTTGAGCAGGCCTATAAGGAAGAGTTAGAGCGCTTTACCAAAGACGGCGTAACGGCCGACGAGCTGAAAGCCGCCAAGTCGGCCGCCCTACAAGCCTTTCAGGTGCAGCGCTCCGACGACCGCAGTGTGGCCAGCTCCTGGGCGCAGTACCTCACCAAGCCCGAGGGCCGCACCTTCGCCTACGACGCCGAGTTGGAGCGCCGCATCGCCGCTCTTACCCCCGAGCAGGTAAATACCGCTGTGCGCAAGTACATCGATTACAGCAAGCTGACCATCGTGAAAGCCGGCGACTTTTCGCGCAGCGGTAAGCCGAAAGCGACCGCGCCGTAGTGACAGAGGATTGAAAAACGGGTCATGCTGAACGTAGTGAAGCATGACCCGTTTTTATGCGTTCTTAATTCTCAGTTGCAGGCATAATAGCTCATTACCGCACGGGTTGCGTAAAAATATCGCTCCAATCCAGCGCCAGGCCGGGCAGCGTGGCGCAAGGCACGGGGCCGGGCGCGGCGTACTCGCCCACGAGGCGGTAGTGAGCATTGGCCTCGTCACGCACGAATACACTGAGGTTCTGGTCGCCAGGCGCGACAATCCAATATTCGCCCACGCCAGTTTCTTCGTATAAGTCGAACTTGCTTTTCCAATCGCGGGCCGAAGTGCCCGGCGAGAGCACCTCCACTATCAAATCGGGCGCGCCCAGGCAGCCGCGGGCTTCAATTTTGCTGGGGTCACAGATGACACAGATATCCGGCTGCACTACGGTGTGGATGGCCTGGTCGGCGGTGGTGCCGCGTTGTGGTAGGCGCACATCGTAGGGTGCTACGCGTACTTGGCAGGTTTGCCTCCGCAGGTGATTATGAAACAGTGCAAAAATCTCACCCACCACGGCTTGATGCTGGTCGGTGGGCGCGCTCATACGGCGCATGATTTTGCCCCGCAGCAATTCTACCAGTTCCTCGAATTGCCAGGTGACATAATCGGCGTAGGAATACGTGCCGTTGGGGTCGAGCTGGGCGAGAGAAGTGATAGGCTTGGGCATAAGTCAAAAATAAGCCTGTGTACTACTAGAATTGGCGGGCGCGGGCAGCTATTTATTCAACGATTCCGTTATAATTGGTGTTAAATATCGGAGCGAACAACTGGCTCTTCTTTCTATGTCAAAATCCAAAGACAACAACGGCCAGGGCAGTACCCGCCACCAGGGCGCCACTGACCACACGCCCGCTCGGCGCGATACCAAGCTGCCCAGCCACTTACTCAAAAGCACCAAAACCTACGCCACGGCCAAAGAGCGGGAAACCGCCGTGCTCGTGAGCGTACCGCCGCGCCGCCAAAACGACGCGCAAACCGCCGAATACCTTGATGAGCTGGCCTTTCTGATTGAAACGGCCGGGGCCGAAGCTACCAAGCGCTTCGTGCAGAAGCTCGAAAAGCCCGACATCCGCACCTACGTGGGCGAGGGCAAGCTGGCCGAAATAAAGGCCTACGTGACCCACGAAAAGAGCAGCATGGTCGTATTCGACGACGACCTATCGCCCTCGCAGCTGCGCAACCTGGAGGCCGAGCTGAAGGTGAAAATCGTGGACAGGTCGCTGCTCATTCTCGACATTTTTGCGCTGCGGGCCAAGTCGGCTACGTCGCGCACGCAGGTCGAGCTGGCGCAGTACCAATACTTGTTGCCCCGCCTCACCGGCCTCTGGACTCACTTGGACAAGCAGCGGGGTGGTGTGGGCATGAAAGGCCCCGGTGAAACGGAAATCGAGACCGACCGACGCATTGTGCGCGACCGCATTGCGTTCCTTAAAGAGAAGCTCGAAGACCTGGATAAGCAGGCGGTTACGCAACGCAAAACGCGCAACAATACCATCCGGGTGGCGCTGGTGGGCTACACCAACGTGGGCAAAAGCACCATCATGAACCTGCTGGGCAAGGCCGAAGTATTTGCCGAAAATAAGCTATTTGCGACCGTTGATGCCACGACCCGCAAAGTCGTGCTCGACAACCACGTGCCGTTTTTGCTGAGCGACACGGTTGGGTTTATTCGTAAGCTGCCCACCAAGCTGATTGAGAGCTTTAAGAGCACGCTCGATGAGATTCGGGAGGCCGATTTGCTGATTCACGTGGTGGATATTTCGCACCCGGCCTTCGAGGAGCACATGGAAGTGGTGAACGAAACGCTGCGCGAAATCGGCGCCTCGGACAAACCTTCGTTGCTGGTGTTCAACAAAATAGACCAGTACAAGCCCGACGCGGACCCGATGCCCAACTTCGCCGCCGACGACGACCCCGACCAGGAGTTTCCGACCGACTTTGACGAGCCCGCGCCGCGCCCGCCGCTCGAGCAGTTGCAGGAAACCTACATGGCCCGCCTGCACGACCCGGTGGTGTTCATTTCGGCGCAGCAGAAGGAGAACATCGAAGCCTTCCGCGAGCTGCTGGGCCGCAAAGTGGCCGAGCTCTACCAGATACGCTACCCCTACAGCAATCAGCAGTACGGCCAGTACGACGCCGTAACGGAGTAGGCGAAAGCAAAAGTGAAAGCGGCCAGGACACTCGTCCCGGCCGCTTTTTTGTGCCATTACCCCTGACCTTTGCCCTATGCATACCCTCGAACAGCTGCGCAGCGGCCACCTCACCGGCCTCACGCGGCTCGACCTATCGGCCGGCCTCACCGAGTTTCCCCGCGAAATATTCGACCTGGCTGACTCACTCGAAATCCTCAACCTCTCGGGTAACGCGCTCACCAGCCTGCCCGACGACCTTCCCCGGCTGCGCAAGCTGCGCGTGCTTTTTTGCTCCGATAATCAGTTTACGAGCGTGCCGGAGGTGCTGGGCCAGTGCTTGCAGTTGAGCATGGTGGGCTTCAAGGCCAACCAGATACGCACGCTGCCCGCCGCCGCGCTGCCGCCGCTGCTGCGCTGGCTCATCCTCACCGACAACCAGCTCGCCAGCCTGCCGCCCGAAATCGGCAATTGCCAGCATATGCAGAAGCTGATGCTGGCGGGCAACCAGCTCACGAGCCTGCCCGAAACGCTCGCCAACTGCACCAACCTGGGGCTGCTGCGCATCGCCGCCAACCAGCTCACCGCGCTGCCAGCGTGGCTGTTAGCAATGCCCCAGCTGAGCTGGCTGGCCTACGCGGGCAACCCGTTTGGCGCAGCGGCCGAGGCGGCGGTAGTGGCGCGGCACCCCATCGCCAGCATTCCGTGGGCCCAGCTGCGCATCGAGCAGCAGCTGGGCGAGGGCGCGTCGGGCGTTATCTACCGGGCAGCGTGGCACCGGGGCGCGGCCGTGCCCACCGAGGTGGCCGTAAAGCTTTTTAAAGGCGCCGTGACTAGCGACGGCCTGCCGCACAGCGAGATGGCCGCTTGCATCAGCGCTGGCCAGCACCCCAATCTGATTGCCGTGAAAGGCAAAATAACCGGCCATCCGGCTGGCGCCGAAGGGCTGGTGCTGGAGCTTATTGACCCCATTTTTGGTAACCTGGCCGGGCCGCCCAGCTTGGCTAGCTGCACCCGCGACGTGTACGCGCCCAGCGCCGCTTTTGGCCTGCCGGCCGCGCTGCGGCTGGCGCGGGGCATTGCGGCGGCGGCGGCGCATTTGCACGCGCAGGGCATCATGCACGGCGACTTGTACGGGCACAACATCTTGTATACCAAGGCCGGCGAAAGCTTGCTGGGGGACTTTGGGGCGGCCTGCTTTTTTGACCCCAACGACGTTGCCACGGCCCACGCGTTACAGCGGTTGGAGGTGCGGGCCTTCGGCTGCTTGCTCGAAGAGCTGCTGGCGCACTGCCCCGAGGCGGCCGCCGCGCCAGCTATTCACCAAGCATGGCAGGCGCTGCTGGGGCGCTGCACGCAGCCCGAGGCGGCGGCCCGGCCGCTATTTGCGGAGATTGAGCAAGTGCTGGTTTCAATTAGCAAAGAGCAAATAGCATCGAATGAGGAGTGAGTAAGCGCTAGCCCCCGTTGGGCCGATAATTGCTCATTCATACCTGATAATTGAAGTAGCTTCGCTTTATGAAAACGCTGTATTTGATGCGCCACGCCAAGTCAAGCTGGAGCTTTGACGACCTGAGCGACCGCGAGCGCCCCCTCAACGACCGGGGCCGCGACGATGCCCCGCGCATGGGCCAGGCCCTGGTCAAGCGCAACATTCACCTCGACCTGCTCGTGAGTTCGCCGGCCGTGCGCGCCCTGAGCACGGCCGTGCTCGTGGCCCGCGAGCTGAATTATCCGCACGACAAAATCAAGGTGGAGCCGTGCATCTACGAGGCCGATTTGGACACGCTGCTGGCCGTAGTGCGCGAGCTGCCCGACGAGGCTAATTCGGTGCTGCTCACCGGCCACAACCCCACCATTACGGACGTGGCCAACTACCTGTCGCCCTCGCCCCTGAGCAGCGAAATGCCCACCGCCGGCGTGCTCTGCCTGCGCTTTTTGGTTGACCACTGGGCCGAGGTAAAGCAAGCCAACGCCGAGTTTTACTTTTTCGACAGCCCCAAAAACGAGCGATAGGAAAGGCGTTTTTAGGTGTGAATTTTGAGTTATGAGTTGGGCTGGCCGGGTAGATTTATCACTGCCCGGCCCCAAAATTGCGTACAAGGCCGACCGTTAAGCGGAAGCATTCGCCCAGCCTAACGCTTAACTCAAAACTCTTAACTCAGACCTCCTTTGAAGACTCTTCCCCGCGACCTAAGCTGGCTGCGCTTCAATGCCCGCGTGCTGCAAGAAGCGCAGTGCCCCACCGTGCCGCTGCTCGAACGCCTCAAGTTTCTGGCGATTTTTTCCAGCAACCTCGACGAGTTTTTTAAGGTGCGGGTGGCCACGCTGCGGCGGCTGGTGAAGCTCAAGAAGAAAACCCGCACCCAGCTGCAAGCCAAGCCCAAACGCGTGCTGGCCGAGGTATTGGCCGAGGTGCAGCGGCAGCAGGAGGAGTTTGGGCGCACCTTCCGCGAGCAGGTGCTGCCCGCACTCAGCGAGGCCGGCATCCGGCTGCTGAGCGCCGAGGAATTGACGGCAAGCCAGCGCGAGTGGACGCAGCAATACTTCGAGAAAAACGTGCGCGACCTGCTCTCGCCGGTGGTGCTGGACGAGACGCTGCACCAGCTTTTCCTAAAGGACCAGGCCGTGTACCTCACCTTTTTGCTCACCAAGCCGGTGGCGAAAACCAAAAAAGCCGACGCCGAGCGCGTGGTGCTGATGGAGCTGCCCACCAAGCGCCACGGCGGCCGCTTCGTGGCGCTGCCCGGCGGCGCGGGCACGCCCGATAGCCCGCACCAGGTACTGTTTTTGGATGACGTGGTGCGTGTGGGCGCGGCCAGTACGTTCCCGGCCTATGGCAAGGTGGAGGTCAACGCCATCAAGCTGAGCCGCGATGCCGAACTGGACATTGAGGAAGAAGTTTCGGGCGACCTGCTGGTCAAAATCCGCAGTAGCCTGGCCAAGCGCGCCACTGGCTACCCGGCCCGCTTGCTTTTCGACCCCGAGATGCCCAAGGAGGTGCTGCGGGCCATCAAGCTAAAAACTGGCATCGAGGACGAGGAACTGGTGGAAGGCAGCCGCTACCACAATTTCCGCGACTTTTTTGGCTTCCCCACCTTCGGGCGCAAGGACTTGCTGAACCCCGAGTGGCCCGAATTGCCGCACCCCACGCTACCGCGCACCGGGCCGCTGCTGCCCGCCATCGCGCAGCGCGACCACCTGCTGCACGTGCCGTTTCAGGCCTTCGACGCCGTGCCGCGCCTGCTGCGCGAAGCGGCCAATGACCCGAAGGTCAGCAGCATCAGCATCACGCTCTACCGCGTGGCGCCCAAAAGCGCCGTGGCAAAGGCCCTGATTAAAGCCGTGAAAAACGGCAAGCAGGTGACGGCCGTGGTGGAGCTGAAAGCGCGCTTCGACGAGGAAAGCAACATGCACTGGGCCGAGAAATTGCAGCGCGCTGGGGCGCACGTCATCTTCACGCCGGCCGAACTCAAGTGCCACGCCAAGCTGCTGCTCATCACGCGCCGCGAGGGCGAGGGCGACGCCCTGCGCCGCTATACCTACCTCAGTTCGGGTAACTTCAACGAGGCCACGGCGGGCCTGTACGCCGACCACGCACTGTTCACGGCCCAGGCCGAAATCGGGGCTGATGCGGACCAGGTTTTCCGCTACTTCCAGAGCGGCACCGAGCCCGCGCACCTCAAGCATTTGCTGGTGGCGCCGTTTACGCTGCGCACGCAGCTGCTCAAGCTAATAGCCGCCGAAGCCGCCCGCGCCCGCAAGGGCAAGGAGGCATATATTATCCTGAAGATGAACGCGCTGGAAGACCCCGGCATGATAGCCGCGCTCTACGAGGCCAGCCAGGCCGGGGTGCGTATCGAACTGCTCATTCGGGGCATCGGCTGCCTGCTGCCGGGCCAGCCGGGGCTGAGCGAAAATATCAGCCAACGCGGCATCGTGGACCGCTACCTGGAGCACGCCCGCATCTACGTATTTGCCAATGGCGGCGAGGAAAAGGTGTACCTCTCGTCGGCCGACTGGATGACGCGCAACCTCGACCGGCGCGTAGAAGCCGCTTTCCCGTTGCTCGACGAAGCTATGCGCGCCGAAGTGCGCCACCTGCTCGACCTGGAGCGCGCTGACAACGAAAAAGCCCGCGATTTCGACAACCACCTGCTGCACTCGGCCGAGGGCGAGCCGCTGGTGCGGGCGCAGGAAGCCGAATATCAGTACTTGAAAAAGCTGGCCGGCAGGAAGCGGGTGAAGAAGTAGGTAGTACCGTGGACCCTGCGGGTCCGCGAGTTGAACGAGCCACTGGTTTTCGACCAACTCGCGGACCCGCAGGGTCCACGGTACTTTACCGCCGGATGCCCGCCTTTTCCAGCAGCTTGCGGGGGGGCACGGCGAATACTTCGATGCTGGCGTAGGGCGCGCCGCCGAGCTTGGTGCGCACGATGCGCTCGCGGTCAGAATTGGTCCAGTCGAAGGCGTCGAAGGCGTAGTTGTAGCGGTAGCCGGCCTCGGCGCCCAGCCATAGAAATGATAGCAGCTCGCGCTCCCAGCGCAGGCGAAATTTGACCTCGGTTTCGCGTAGCTCTAAGCTGCGCAACGGCTTTTTGCCGGGTCCAAGGGGCAGTTCCTCGCGCAGGGCCACGATGTAGTTGGAGCCATCGACCGAGTAGCCAGCGTAGAACAGCGAGCTTTGCGAGGCGTTGTAGCGGGCCGTGACGCGGGCCGGAAATAGCGCCTCCACGCCCCAGCGGTCGTTGAAGGTGCGGTTGTAGATAATGGCCGGGTACAGGCTGAGCCGCCCGAAGGTGTAGCCGTACTGAAAGCCCACGCCCCACGAAAAGCGCGGGCTGCGTTTCCAGCCATAAAAGGCTTCGGCCGAAGCGCGTAGGTAGTTAGTATTGCCAATGTCGGTGCCCGAGGTGTAATCGCCCGAAAGCTCACCTTTTACCCGCGCCAGGTACCAGTGCACGGCATCGACGGGCCGAATGACGGCCAGCTGCACGCCAGTGCTTTTCAGGCCCTTGTTCTCAATGTTGTCGAACAGGCCGTAGCTGGTGGGCTGCTTGTCGAATTTAAACTCCTCGCGGTCGTAGTTCAGGCCTACGATAACCTTGAGGTGCGGCCGGTTCCAGGCCGGAATGTAGCCCTTGAAAATCAGGCGGCCATTGCGGCGGGCGTTGGTGTTGTAGTCGCTTACGCCGGCCACCTGGCTCGATGCGGCCACGCTAAACGGCGTAGTGCGCTCGTAGTGCAGAATAATGCCCTTGCTCGGGCCCATGCCCAGCACCGACGGGTTGGCAAACTGCTGCTTGTCAGTGAGGTCGGGGGCACCGGTAGCCGAGTCGCGGGCGGTGGGCGCAGGCGCGGGGTAAATGCGCGGCGTGTCTTGGGCGTGGGCCGTGGCCGTGAGGGCTAGTAGCGCCAGGGCCAGGTAGTTTTTGCAGCGAACAGGGATAGTAGCTAGGCACATAAGCAGGTCGAAGCTCCGCCAAACGCGGAAACCGACCTGCTTACGTGAATAACGCGTGAATGGCTGCCAGCGGGCCTTTTTAGGCCGCTTTCGGCATTTCTTCGGGCTTAGAAAGTAGCCCGGCCAATAGCCCGAATATGCCCGCTGCCACGAAGGCCGTGCGCGCCTTTTTGTTTTTGGCAAAGCCGAATAGCCACGGCGCGCTCAAGGCCGTGAGGCCGGTTACGACGTCGAGCACGAGGTGGGCCTTGTAAGGCAGCACCTTAAAAGCGCCCCACTCGGCGCGGGTAAACAGCGACGAAGCCAGCACGTTGCTGCTGAGCACGTAGGACAGGGTAGTGGCCGTCTTTTGGTCGGCGAAGCCCAGCAGGTGCGGGGCCGCCGCCACCAGCGGAATATAGGTGTAATCGGTAAAGCCGTGCTGAACGCGGGTGATGGGCTGGTTCATAAAACAGAGCAGGATAAGAGTTGGAGAACGCAAAACGCCCCGAGCGGGCACGCCAATTAACGGTCGGCTCTCCCCAAAGGATATAGTCCAGATTACGCTTAACCTGCTAGCAGTAAGTAGAAAAGCGGAGCAGTAGCACGGGCCGAAAGCCCGCGCTACTGCTCCGCTTTTCGGCCGAGGCAATTAGGGTATGGCGCTGCATGCAACACCATGCCCTACTTGCAATTAGAACGGTTTTCAAGTTGGTGTACACGAGCATGTAGAGACGCAGTACTTTGCGTCTGGCGTTGCTGAGCAGCGTATCCTAACGCCAGACGCAAAGTATTGCGTCTCTACACTCTTCAACGATTGTAAAGCAACCTGAGAAATGCTTTAAGTAGCTTCTTACAGCAAAAAAGCCCACGGGCTTACTCCGCGGGTTCGCTGGTGCCGCTCAGGAAGCCTTGGGAAATGGCGTGGCGCACCAGGGCGGCGGTGTTCTTGGTGCCGGTTTTTTCCAGGATGTTCTGGCGGTGGGTTTCAACGGTGCGCTTGCTGGTAAAGAGCTGGTCGGCAATCTGCTGGGTGGTGAGGCCTTCGGCCACCAGCTGCAATACTTCCTGCTCGCGGCGCGAGAGGGGCGAGGCCACGCTGGGCGCGGGCGGTGGCGCGGCCTCGAAGGCCAGCACGGTATCGAGCAGGTGCAGGCCTACCTCCGAGCACAAAAAGCGCTTGCCGGCCATCACGGTCTGAATGGCGGTGATAATCTCGCCCTTGTCCGCATTCTTGAGCAAGTAGCCGTGCGCCCCGGCCGCCAGCGCCTGCCCGATGCTACGGGGCTGGTCGACCATCGAGAGCATGAGTACGCGCAGGTGCGGGTACTCGCCGTGCAGCCGGCGGGCCGTAGCCACCCCGTCGAGCACGGGCATATTCATATCGAGCAGCACCACATCGGTGGGGATGGTGGGCAGCAGGTCGAGCAACTCCTGGCCGTTGGCGGCTTCGCCCACCAGCTCCAAGCCGGGCTCCTGGGCCAGCAGCGCCCGCAGGCCAGTGCGCAGCACGGTGTGGTCATCAACTACAAAAAGACGAGTCATAACGGTAGGGATTAGCGCCCAATCTTACGGTTAAGGTTAGCGCGCCAAGCGGCGGCGCAAAGGATAATAGTACGATACGCGCCCCTTCCAAAACCGTTCCAAGCGAGTTCGAACACCCGGCGCGGGCCGCCGAAAAGGTAGGCTACCCTTTGAGCAGCAACCGCTAAGCGGCGACTGCCGGTAGGGGTATACGAATTTGCAGGTGCGTGCCCTGGCCGACCACCGACGACAGGTGTACGGTGCCGCCGAGGAGCACTACGCGGTGGCGCAATGTCTTGAGGCCGATGCCGCTGGTGGGGGCGGCGGGCTCGAAGCCCTGGCCATCGTCTTCGGCGCGCAGCACCAGCCAGCCGGGCAGGGTTTCGACCTCCAGGGTGGCGTGGTGGGCGCGGGCGTGTTTTATCACGTTTTGGGCCACCTCCTGCGCCAGGCGGTACACCGCTACTTGCAGGGGCAGGGGTAGCGGTTCCTCTTCATCAAGGTATATCAGGCATTGCCAATGCAGGTGCGGGCCGCTGAGGCTGCGGCAGATGTCGCGCAGCGCCGTGGCCAGCCCAAATTCGGCTACGCTGCCCGGCATTAGCTCATGCGAAATGGTGCGGGCCTGCCGAATGGCCTCGGACAGCAGCCGCGTGGCCTCGCTGCGGGCGGTGGCCAGCAGCGGCGTGGCCGCCAGCTGCTGGGCCGTGGCCAACTGGTCGAGCTGTAGCTTGGTGGCATACAGCAGCTGTCCCAGGCCGTTGTGCAGGCTTTCGGCCAGGCGGCGGCGCTCTTCTTCCTGGGCCTCCAGCACGGCCGCGATGCGCTCTTGCTGCTGGTGCAGGCGCATGTGCAGGTTTTCGGCTTCGAGGCGCTTGAGCTCGCTTAGGTCAAGGTCAACGCCCAGCACCTGCGCGGGCTGGCCCTGGGCGTGGTACGTTACTACTGCCTTGATGCGGAGGGTTTTGATGCGGTCGGCCACCCGGATGCGGATGGTTTTCTCGAAATCAGTGGGGCTGTCGACCAGCTTTTGCAGCAGGCGCTCCACAATGGGCTGGTCATCGGGCACCACAAACTGGAGGTAAATGTGGGGCGTGACGGGCGTGCCCGGCGGCAGGCCAAATAGCCGGTACATGCCCTCCGACCACGCGAAGCGGCCCGTGGCCACGTCGTAGCTCCAGTTGCCGAGGCCTGCCACCACTTCGGTTTGGGCCAGCAGGCGCAGGGTGTTGGCGCGCTCCTGCTCGGCCTGCTTGCGGGCCGTAATGTCTTCGCTGCTCACCAGCACGCCATCGCCAAGCTTGGTGGCAATGCTGCGAAACCAGCTCGTGTGGTGCGCATCGGTGTAAAGCAGTTCCTGGTCTTCCATGGCGCCGGTTTCGATAACGCGGCGGTAGGAGGCCAAAAAGCCGGCCCGCTCGGCCTCCGGAAAGCGCGCCAGGTAGCGGCCGCCCACCATGCCGGGGCCACCGGCCGGCTCGTCGGCCTGGGCATTGGAGAAAATATATTCGAGGTCCACGATGAGGCCGCGCTCGTCGCGCACGGCCCGGAAGGCATTCAGCACCACGGTCTGGGTTTTGGCAATGGCGTTCAGCAGGTTGTTGCTCTCCTGCAAGGCCTGGGTGCGCTCGGCTACCTGCTGCTCAAGCTTTTGAGCAAACTGGCGCAGCTGCTGCTCGGCCTGCCGCCGCTCGTGGATGTCGGTGGCGCTGCCCAGCCACTCGGTGGGGCTACCATCGGGGCTGGCCACGGGCAGCGCCTGCACCAAAAACCAGCGGTCTTCGCCCGTGCTGCTCCGGATGCGGTGCTCCTGCCGGAACAGCCGCTGCTCCTGCGCCGCCAGCTGGAAGTTGGTCAGCACCTCGGCGTGGTCGTCGGTATGCACGGCTTTCAGCCAGCCAAAGCCCGTAGACTCGGCCAGCGACTGGCCCGTGTAGGCCAGCCAGCGGTGGTTGAGCCAGCTCGTGTAGCCCCGCGCATCGCTGCGCCACAGCAGGTCGGGCACCAGGTTGGCCACGGCCCGAAACCGGGCTTCCGACTCGCGCAGGGCCTCTTTGGCACGGGCGCGGCCGAGGTGCGTAAACAGGCGCTGGGTTACTTCGCGCAGCAACTCTACCTCGTCGGGGCGCCAGGCGCGGCTGGTGCCGGCCGTGGCCGCCAGCAGGTGCCGCCACGCGCCGCCCCTGTGAAAGGGTACTGCCACCAGCGCGCCCACACTAATGGCTTGGTAAGAAGCGGGTTCGGCCGCGAGCGCGTGCCGGATGTCCGCCTCGATTACGGCCTGGCCCGCTCGTAGCGTATGGGCGATGGCCGGGGGGATAAAGTCCGAAATGCGGTATTCGCCCTGCGGCAGCGGCAGCTCGGGCCGGCGCCAGCTATTGAGTAGCTGGGCGTGGTCGGCGGCCTCGTTGATGGTGAGAAAATAGCAGGCGTCGAGGCGCAGGTGCGTGCCCAGCCGGGTGCCCGCGGCCTGCACTAGTTCGGCTTCGTGCGCCAGGCGGTTGAGGTCGCTGGTAATGTCGGCCAGGCAGGCCAGGTTGCGCTCGTGGCGCTTGCGCACGGTTACGTCGGTGAACAGCACGGCTACCTGGTGGCTTTCGGGTGGCCCCACGGGCAGGGCAAATATGTCGTACCAGGTGCCGCCCGCCGTCGATTCCTGCTCGAAGTGCACCGACTGGCCCGCCCGCACTACCGCGCCGTAGCGCTGTGCCCAGGGCGGCGCATAAGCGGGGCCCATTTCGAGCATGGTGCGGCCCACGGGGTTGCCAAAGCGGGTTTGGCGCTCAAAGGCCGGGTTGCTTTCCAAAAACCGGCAATCGATGGCTGTGCCCTGGTCATCAAACAGCACTTCGAGTCGGCAAAAAGCTTGCTCCATGCCCTGGAGCAGCGTTTGGTACTGGTTGAGGACGGGCGCTTCGGCGCTGGGGGCGGGTGGGGGCGGCGTGGTGGTTTCCTGCCAGTACACCAGCCGCTGGCCGTGGTGCCAGGCGCTGGTTTGGGTGAGGTACTGCTGGTGGGCGGGCAGGTAAAACGTCTGGGGCGGCAAGTCGGCCGCGGCGGCTAGCTGCTGCAAGGCGACATACAGCGCCGCTGGGAGCTGGCCGGCGGGCAGCTCGGCGAGCTGGCGCCCCCGCGCCTGCGCCTGCGCCAGGCCCCACCAGGCGGCAGCCCGCTGGTTGAGGTCGAGCACGGCCCCCTCGGGGCTTAGCGCCAGCACCCCCAGCGGCAGCGCATCGAGCAGGGAAGCGGTATCGGCAAAAAAAGCAGGGGAAGCAGACATGAGGAAATAGCCACCAACGTACCGGGTACTCAACGCAATGGGCTAAGGCCTATTTTACTGCGTGGCCCCGGCCAGAGTTGTGCGGGTATCGGCTGATTGGTGTAGAGACAGGGAACCCTGGGCAGATGTTGTTTCCTCAAAGCTATGTAGTAGTTGGGTACGCGACCGTGCAGCTAGCGGCCCGGCGGCCGTGAGTTACACCAGCTCCTTTTGCGCTTTTAGCCGCAGCCAGTTGGGGTGGTGGGCTAGGTGCTGAATACGGCGCTGGCTATATGCCGGGGCAGTGCAAACCGCTAAGGAAACCATCGCCCTCATCAACACCATGCGCCAGCTGATGCAGTAGGCCCAACAGCAGCTGCGTACCTACCGCTTCTACAGCCAGGATTTGCTGCATCACTTGTTTCGCTACCCTACACCCGCATCGAGTTTGTGCAGTAGGCGCTGGGCGTGAGCCGCCTCACGGCGGGCACCTACCTCAACCAGCTGGCCGCGCCCGACGGCCTGCTCCAGAAGTATAAGCTGGGCAAGCGCAATTACTACGTCAACCAGCCGCTATTTGAGCCGCTGGCGCGGCTGGGGTAGCTCGATTTTTATCAAACAGTGTATTACCAGTAGAAAACTGCTACTTTCGTTTCTTGAAGGTACTACCTGATTAAAATTACTTCTTAAGAGGTTATAAAATGACACCTAGTTACAAAACTCATGCGGGCGAACTATATCTTGGTGAATGCGAAGAAATTCTGAAAGGCTCAGTCGGTCGCAGCCTTAAAGGCAAGGTGAATCTGTTAATGACTTCACCACCATTTCCTCTTAATAATAAAAAGAGCTACGGAAATAAAGAGGAAAATGAGTACCGAGAATGGTTTGTTTCATTAGCCCCGTATTTTGCAAAATTATTAGCCCCAAATGGTTCTTTGGTTATTGAGATTGGTAACGCATGGATGCCAGGTAGACCAGTGCAATCTTTACTTCCGCTACAATGTCTTTTAGAGTTTACTCAACATAAAAAGGCTGGGTTAAGACTTTGTCAAGAATCAATATGTTATAATCCTGCGCGTTTGCCATCGCCGGCTCAATGGGTAACTATTGAGCGTAGCCGATTAACAGATGCTTATACTCACGTATGGTGGCTTTCGAATTCAGATAATCCTAAAGCGGATAATAAAAAAGTGCTTCGCCCATATAGTGATAGTATGCGCAAGCTTTTAAAGCGTGGGAAATTTAATTCGGGAAAACGTCCTTCCGGTCATAATGTTAGTGAAAATGGTTTCTTAATTGATAATGGTGGCGCTATTTCACACAACCTATTTGAAATGGAAGATATACTATTAGATAAACCTGCACGATTGCCCAATGCTTTTAGCATCGCGAACACTAGTTCGTCAGACCCTTTTTCTCGTGCATGCCAGGAAAGAAATATTAAGCCTCATCCAGCAAGAATGCCAATTGGGTTAGTGTCTTTTTATGTTCAATTTCTAACAGACCCTGGTGATTTAGTTTTTGATCCTTTTTTTGGCAGTGGTACAACGGGTTGGGTTGCAGAGCAACTCGGCCGACGTTGGGCAGGTACTGAAGCTAAAGAGGAGTATATACAACAAACACAACTTAGGTTCGAGCCTGAGAGCATTCCAATACTCAAAGCTGAAAATATAGAAAATCCCTCAATCATCCTTTAAACAAACAACCCAACTTTCTCATGAGTAACTCTGTTAAATCAATTATTGAAGAGATGGCGGGCATCGATTTGTTCGAGCGCAACGCCAAAGGCCAGCCTAATACCGGTGAATTTGTTGGTAATCCTTTTTATCTCGACTATGATAAAGCACGCCTATTAGTAGCAGATTCATGGAAGATGAAAGCTAAGGGATTGCCGCAAGGCTGCTTTCTGTTAGCTTACTATGAGAATGAAAACGAGGAAGAAAAAGAAGTACAAGAAGCATTATTACTTCGTGTACTAGGGCCAACCACGTTACCAACGGATGGAGAAGTAATTTCATCAATGGTTGAGTTTTACAAAGAGCTATTATCATCTAAACAGCGCCGGCCAGATATTGACGATTATACACGTCATGAATTTTCATTCTCCGGAGTTGAATGCCGAGTGTTAGGTACATTTTATAAAGATGCTTCCGATGAGGTTTGCTACGGAGCAGATGTAGAAAATTTTTTTAGTGCGCATCATTACAGAGTAATCAAACCTAATCCAGATGTTTTGATGCGTCTAGTTAATTTTCGTAGTAAGGAAATAACGGGAGGTACACAAGATATTCCTTTAGGGAAAGTTCGATACAGCTCCAGCCGTCGTTACCAGGAAATAGAACCTGAAGTACAAGTTTTTGTAACGCCTAGTGATTTTTTAGGTAAACGTACAGCAATGTTTGGGATGACTCGGACCGGGAAATCTAACTCGGTGAAGATGATTATCAAAGCCTCCGTTGAAATGAGCAGATTGGCAGAGCATAAAGCTTTGCCAATTCGACGTAAAACGAGTGATGCACCATTGACACTTGATGAAATCAAGCCGTTCACGGAACAAGGTACGCCTCGATATCCTGTTGGTCAGATGATTTTTGATATTAATGGCGAATATGCTAACGCGAACCAGCAAGACCAAGGTACAGCCATTTACGAGATTTACAAGAATGAAACGATTCGCTACAGTGTTATAGAAAAGCCAGGGTTTCGAGTAATGAAGGTTAACTTTTATGAAGATGTTAATTCAGGATTCGAACTAGTCCGCTCCTATTTAGAAGAAGGCGCTGTTGATTACGTAGTCAATTTCTTAGCAATAGACTTAACTCCACCGGAAGACTTAGATAAAGAGCCTAATTCTTCTCTTGCTATTAGATATAAGCGGTTAGTGTTTGCTTATCTATGCTGCCTCTACCGTGCAGGCTTTACTCTTCCTGAGAATTTTGAAGTGAAATTTTCAGGAAGAGCAGAACTGAATAAGCTCGCTGGTGGTATTGACCCATCTAAAGGTATAACGTTTGACCAAGCTGTTACTTGGTGGACAACATTATGGCATAATTATGATAAGGACCCTTTCTTTGATAAGTATAAAAAAGATAAAGGGAAAGAATGGGCTGATGATGATTTAAAAGCTGTTTTAGTTATGCTAACAAGGCAGAGGCAGCCTGGTAAACCTTCTCCAATAACAGCTTATAATAAGCTGCGAGGAATATTAAATCAGCATACATCAAAAGGTGATGAACCTTTTGAGGAAGCCATTGTAAAGCATTTGCGTCAAGGTGGAATTGTTATTGCTGATTTATCACAAGGTGACCCTGAATTGCAGAGAATGTTTTCTGAAAGTATTTGTCGAAAAGTGTTTCAAGATGCAATGGATAGGTTTATTCATAGTGACCATAATAACTACATTCAATTCTATTTTGAGGAAGCACATAATTTGTTTCCCAAGAAGGACGACAAGGATTTATCTCAGGTATATAATCGATTAGCTAAAGAAGGGGCAAAGCTGCATTTGGGGATGGTGTATGCGACGCAAGAAGTCTCATCTATTAGTTCGAATATTCTAAAAAACACGCAGAATTGGTTTATTGCTCATCTTAATAATGAGGATGAAACTCGTGAACTACGTAAGTATTATGACTTTGGGGATTTTACCGAAGGTTTAGTGCGTTTCAGTGCTACGAGTGACCAAGGTTTTGTACGTATGAAGACCTATTCTAACGCGTTTGTAGTACCCGTGCAGGTTAATCTGTTTAAAGCTTAATCTGTTATGTCGTACGGAAGCTTCGGAAGCCGTCGCCCTATGGAGCAGGCTTCAAAAATCGCACACAGGTTTATAGTACAGAATCCCGCAGTAAAGGCTTTTATCGCTCGGTGTACAACACGCAAAAAACCAGAAGAGATTAATTTCGACGGCCATCAGCTTTTTCCCTTTACACCGCTGGAAGATAAAGATAATCCGATTGTAAATTTCATTACTTTTGATGGAGGCTATCAAGAAGTAGTTACTGAACCTAAGTATCCGTCAACGGCTTTTGCTTTTTTTCAGCTTGGAGCACTGTATTTTCAACGGCGCGACCTTGAAAATTTGAAACGAAAAGCATTTATCGACCCAGATGATATGGCTCGGCTTAAGCAAATGCAACGGTTTCAATTTGCGTTGCCGTTGCGCAACTATCTTCTAACTGATGAAGGAAGTTTGACAGATTCAGTACGCCGAGCACTGCAAGAGTTTCTGCTCAGTCAGCCAGATAAGGATAAAATCAAATTGTTAGATACACTACGTTGGTTCTTATTTCGAGATTACCTGCCAGTTGCCGAACGCTTAGAGGTGTATGATGATTTGACTTGTCCTCATTGTCGTAGACCAAATATTCCGTTAGTTAGGCAGAAATTGCAATCTCCAGAGTATATTTCTTCTTGCCCATATGAAGAATGTAAAGGTGAGATATTACTTGTTGATGCCCTGCGTTTGCATGAGGCAATTGACGATGAACTAGGTGCTGGTGGAATTATGGGGTATGTGACTACTGCAATAGAACAATTGCTTCTTATTCACTTTATACACCTTTTTTTAGATGTCAAACCAGCTAAGTTAGGTGATACTTTTTTTATAAAGGATGGTCCGTTAGCCTTCTTCGGCCAAACAGCGAGGTTACATGTTCCAATGTTGGAATTAGTTGCGTTTTTACAGCGTAAATATAAGTTGTATCTTGTTGGGTTAGAAAAATCTGGGCCTTTTGTAGAACATGCTGCGGATATTAGTTCTAAGCTCGAAGCTAGTTCTTTTTTGCTTTTAGATAATACATATATCTACTCTTACATTACTCCGGGAAAAGCATCGGATATTTCCCGGCCTTATGCTAATACTTCATATTATGGACAGAAGCTTATTTTTAAAGCTTCTGACGAATCAGTATATGTAGCAACTATTCCAGTTCCTGCTCTAGTTGCTTTTCCCAAAGCACAAAATTTGCCTGGCCTTGCTATTATTCTGACAAACCTAGCGAAACTTCGTTGTAGTCTTTATGATAACGCAATTGTTCCCGTTGCCTTAGCTAATAAGCTAGTTTCTCTTTCGAACCGTCCGAGTGTAAAAATATTAGCAAATTTTGCGCATAGCGCTGCCTCTTAAGTAGGGTGCCACCAAAAAGCCCCGGCCGCCACACTGGCAGCCGGGGCTTCTTATTGGCGCTGGGCTGGCTTACGCCGCGGCGGCCGGGGCCTTGGCGCCGTGGCCCGCGTCTACGATGATGCGGGCTTTGTCATAGGCGGCTACCAGGGCGGGCAGGGCGCTGGCCAGGTTGGGCACGCGCACGTCGAGGTGGGCGAGGGCCTGGCGGGTTTCGGCCAGGTGCTGCACGGCGGCTTCGCGCAGGGTGGTGCCGGTGGTGGCCTGCTGGCGCGGGGTGCCCAGCAGGGGCTTGAAAGCGGCGGTGCGGTCGTGTAGGGCTTGCAGCTGCTGGGGCGTCACCAGCTCGTCGGCGAGGGCGGCGGCCAGCGGCGCGGCCGTGTCGTAGAGGTTTTCGAGGGCGGCCACCTGCGTGGTGCCGCGCATATCATCGAGGGCCGAGCGCGAGTAGCCGGCCACTTTGCTCAGGGCGGGGTGGCTGCCGTCGAGGTAGAGCGCCTTGAGGCCCTGCACCACGGGCATGGCCGCGTCGAGCATGGCTACTTCGGCTTGGTCTTTGGCTTCGGTGTAGCCCTGGGTGCTGGTGCCGCTACGTTGCTGGGCAGCGGTGTCGAGGGCGGCCAGGGCCGCTTGCAGTGCCTGGTAGTCGGGCAGCAGCTTTTTGTACACGGCCTCCCAGGCGGGGCGCTGGTCGGCGAGCAGCGTCAGTACCTGCTGCGCCATGTTTTGGTAGTTGATTTCGGCGTCTGTCATAGCGTTGAAAATGGTAAGGGAATGAGTTGATTGCTTGACCCCTATGGACAAGGTGCCGCTAAGGTAGTGCCCGTCGCAAGCTGCACAATACCCGGCTTTAGCGGGTGGTGCGGCTCGCTACGTCACCGCCCGCGTAGTCTGGGGCCGCGAGTAGGATATCGGCGGGGCAAAGTAGGATATCTGCCAGGTCGAGCAGCGTGTCGGCTACCCAAAACAGGATATCTTTTAGCCGAAGTAGGATATCTGCGGCACGAAGCACCGTGTCGGCAGCGCTGAGTACCGTGTCGGGCACTCCGAGCGGCGTATCCAGCCATTTGGCCACCAAAAAGCCCCGGCTGCTCACGCAACCGGGGCTATCTCAAGGGTAGTTTTTATAGCAAACGCGTTACGCCGGCTTGTCGGTCGGGGTCGGGTTGGGCGTATTCAGACCCAGGTTTTTGGTTTGCTCGGGGCTGGGCTGGTTGTCGCCGCCCCCGTCGTAGCCGCCGGTGTAGGGGTTGGCGTCAAGGTCCGTGTCGCGGTCGGTGTGGTCTTCGCGGCCACCGCTGCTGCCCAGGCCGCCGCGCTGGGGGTTTTGGTCGTAAGTACGGTCTTCGTCGCCGTAGTAGTCAGCGCGGCCCTGCCCCTGGCCAACATCGCCGGTGGGGTTGCCTTGGCCTTCGGCCCCCTGGTAGCGCTGCTGGTCAAAGTCGGAGCCCAGCGACTGGCCGCTGGGCTGGCTGGTGGTGTCGGGGCTCTGGTCTTTATCAGTTTCGGCGATAACGGGCGACATATCGCGCGAGTCGTCGCGCGACGAGGTTTCGGGGCTTTGGTCGGCGCCGAGCTGGGCGGGGTCGGTGGGCTGATTGGGGTTAGCCATAGCTGAGTAGGTGCGGGAAAAGGTACTCGTGGCTATACTTTGGGCCAGGGCCGAAGGTTGAGGCGAGGTGCCCACGCTCGGGTAGCTAGTTATGCACAAGCACTAAAAAAGCCCCGGCTGCGTGCGCAACCGGGGCTTTGTAAAGCTTAAAAGCCAACTCCTAAAACAAGAAATCGAACCCAATGAAGAACAGCTTTTCTTCGCCCACCGAGTAGGTGAGGTTGATAACGGCCTGGTCGAGCACATTCACGAACGCGCCGCCGCCGAAGCCGGTGTGCAGGGCTGAAATGCCGGTGCGCGTATCGTTGCCGGAGTACACGCGGCCCGCGTCGGCGAGGCCCATCACGCCGAAAGTGCCGGGGAAAAGGTAGGCGTTGAACTTGAACAGGTGCAGGCGCGCCTCAAAGTTGCCGTAGAGCGCATCGCGGCCCGCGAAGCGGGTGCGGCGGTAGCCGCGCAGGTTGGTGGTGCCGCCCAGCGTATTGGCCTGGTAAAAGCGGTAGTCGCCGATATTGTGCTGCCAGCCCACGCGGCCCGCGTAGGTGAGGCGGAAGGGGAAATTGGGCGTCAGGTACGCCTTCAATTCGGTGGCGAAGCGGCCGTAAGTAAGCGCCTCCTTATCGAGCTGGAAGTTGTACTGAAACTCGGTGTGCCACTGAATGCCAATGCGCGGGTCTTTGGGCGTCGATTGCGCCCCAAAATCGAGGTATAGCAGCCCGCCCAGGTAATTGGTGGCCTGGAAGTCGGAACTGCGGATGCCAAAGCGGCGGTTTTCGTAGGCCGTACCCGGCCGCGTGCCGCTGGCATTGATGCTGTCGGCAATCACCGACCCGATGGGTGCCTTCTCGACCCGGAACCGGTCGAACTGCGGCCCGAAGCCAATTTTGCCAAACGAGGTGACCGGAATTTCAAACGTGGGCGCGACGTAAAAGCGGTCGAAGCGCACGCGGTAGGCGCTGTTGATGGAGCGCACGTTGGCCTGCCCACCGTCTTCGTCGCGGGCGTAGTTCTGGGTGTTGTTGCCGAGGCCGAAGAAGTTGTAGAGCAACTGCGGGCCGTAGTACTGCGCCGCCACGTGCAGGTTGGTTTTGCCCCCAAATACGCTCATAAACTGCCCCGTGTAGCGCAGATTAAACGCCTCGCGAGCCGGCGCGAAGTTGGCTGTCAGCGTCTGCTCCGAGGAGTAGGGCTCGCGCCGGAACGCGTAGCGCCGGTGCGTAACGCCGCCCCCGATGAGCAAGCCATCGTCGATGTTATAGCCAAAAAACAGGGCTGGGCCGGTGTAATTGAGGCGGTAGTCCTTGAGGTCGAAGCGGTGCGGGTGGTCGTAGCGGCTCACGTCCACGCCCGGCTCCAGGCGCAGGCGGCTCTCACCAAGCTTATTGATAATGACGTTGCCGGTGTCGGCGTCGTACACCTGGGTGCGGTGCCGGATGCCCGCCACCCGCGAGTTGTCAATGATGCTATCGCGGCTGGTGCCCCCAATAATGCGGATTTTATGGCCCTGGCGCTCGTCGCCGGTCAGGTCATACACGTCGTTGCCGCTGATGCCGTAGAGGCGGATTTCGTCGGTTTTGCGGTCGAAGGTGCGGTCGTAGAGCACCTTGCTCAGCTTGCCTTTTTTGCTGATTTTCTCCATCACCACCCGTGTTTTGTGGTCGGGCAGGCGCGTTACGGTAAATTTCTCGTCCTTCTGCGAGCCGCGCACCTCCACGATGTCGGCCAAGAGGTCGGAATATTTAGCGGCCACATCGGGCAGCAAGTCACGGCGGCTCTTGAGCTTAGCCACGATTTCGGCCCCGTGCAGGCTGTAAATCTCCTTGGGCCAGCGCTCGGCAAAGGCTTTTTCAATGACCGCATCGGTGAGTTGGGCCTTCATGATTTCGGCCTGCTTTACCCATTCCTCGCGGCTCACGCCGCTCAGGTACAGCCGGTCGTTGCTCATGCCCGTCTGGTTGAGGCCCTTGTAGTCGCCGTAGTCCGAGCCGAAATTCTGGAAGTTGCGCACCGCGAATTTGCGCGAAATCAACGAGGGCAGCACGCCATCGCCCTTGAAAAAGGCGATATCCCGGTCTTCGGGCACGGCCGTGAATATTTTGTCGCCGTCCTTGGTTTTGCGCTGGGCCCAGCGCCACTGGTCCTCGTGGCGGTCCCAGTCGCCTATCCACATATCGAAGAGGCGCGAGCGGGCAAAAGCCGGCTGGTCCACCTTGTTGTCGTTGTCTTGCAGCAGCTCTTCGAGCATCTTGTCGGTGCTCACCAGCTTCTTGGCGTAGCCCAGCGAGGCATCGTTGTCCTGGCTGCCTTTGGCGTCTTCTTCCAGCGCGGCGGGCGTATTGGCAAAAGTCTCGCGGTACTGGCCCAAAGCGGGGTCGTTGGGCACGTACACGAGGCGCGGGTTGGTGTGCAAGATGCCGGCCGCGGTGGCTAGCGGCGGCAGCACAAACGAGGCATACGGGTGCTGGGCCGAAATCTGGTCTTGCAGCACGGCCAGCGCCAGCCCGGTGCGGAAGCCCTGCGGCAGCACGGCGGTGGGGTCTTTATCAATGCCCCGTACCGTGAAATAATAGCCGTCTTCGTTGCGCACTTTCAGCGAGGCTGTTTGCTTGCCGCCGCCGGTTTTGTAAGGAATCAGCCCGCCCTCGGCGGTCTTAATATCAAGCACCGGAAACTTCACCGGCGTCGCCCACTCGGCACGGTAGTGCTCGCCTAGCAGCCAGTTGTGAAACTTGCCGTGCTCGGCATAGGTCGAGTTCACGGCCACCGTCACGGTGCTGTCCTTGTAGTTAGGGCGCTTCTCGTTGGAGGTAATTACGGGCGCGCCGATGGGCTTGCCGGCCGCGATGGCGGCGGCTGTTTCGAGGTCGTCTTTGCTCTGGTTGCCCTTGCGGGTGTTAGCAGTATTGGCGGGCGCGCCCATGCCCTGCACACGGCCGGCGTCGGGCTTTTCCTGCTGCACGGGGCCGCCGGGGCCTTTGGTTTTGGCGGTGGCGCGGCCGCGGCCCAGGTCACCGTACACCTGCTGGCGGTACACGCGGCGGGCGCTCTGGCCCTGGTCGCTGTCGTTGGGCACAAGGTACTCTACCCACACCTGCCCGTCGTCGTAGTAGTTGAGGCGGGCGTAGCCTTTTTCCTTGTCCGAAAACAACGCGTCGCCGCCTTTGCCGGGCTTCACGTGCTGGGTTTTGCAGCCCGAGCCGCTGGTGATGAAATACCCGTTTACAGTCGGGTTTTCGTAGTACTGAAGGTTGTGCTCGTGGCCGTTGGCGTAAATAATATTCGGGTACTTGCCCATAATGCCCAGGATGCCCTTGCGGTATTCCTGGTAAATGGGCGAAGGAATATCCTGGTTTATACCGCCGTAGGTGCGCGCCAGCGGGTATATCGAGCCGATGATGGGCAGCGGCACAAACGCGTACTTGAACACGATGCTAAGCGGAAACACGTGGTCGGCAAACGTGAAGTAGCCGCCGTGAATACCGTCCGAATACATCGGGTGGTGCGTCACAATCAGGATGTGCTTATCTTGGTTGTCCTTGATAACCTGCTCAATCTGGGCAAAGGCTTCCTCGGCATTATCGGCTCCGCAAGCGTCGCCAAACGGCCGGTTGGCCTGGTCGGTCAAGAACCACTGCGAGTCGATGGCAATCATCACCAGGTCGTCGCGCAGCCGGATTTCGTAGGGGCCAGGGCAGCCGTCGCGGGGCACCAAAAAGTCGCCCGTATAGGCAAAGTTGGCCGAGTCCTTGGCCATGTAGAACTCGGCGTAGGTCTGCTCGCGTAGCAGTTGCTCGCGCCCGCCCTTGATGCCCTGAATCCAGTCGTGGTTGCCGGGCACCATGTATTTCTCGCCCTTGTAGCCTTTTAGGGCGTCGAGCTGCGTGCGCAGGCGGCCCTCAGCAATCTTGCGGTCGTAGGCGCCCTCGCGGGGCATGCCCTGGTTGTAGATATTGTCGCCCAGGTATACCACCGAGCTGTTTACACCCATGTGCAGCAGCTCTTTGCGCATGTGGTTGAGCGAAGGCTCGCCGCCTTTCTCAAACGGAATGGGGTTGCCCACGTCGCCAATCAAAAACACCGAGTAGCGGATGCGGGTCGAGTCGGGCGGCAGGTTTTTTTGCCAGCCCAGCGCTTTGCCCCGATAGTTGGGCTTGTAGCCGGGGGGCGGGTTAAAGTCGGACTCGCCGGCCTCACCCAGCTCTTCCAGCTGGGCGTGGGCGGCAAAGGGTAGCGTGGCCAGTAAGCTAAAGAATAACGTCAGGCGAAAAATTAGCCTCATAGTAAAATGCAGAAAAAAAGAGAATAGCTAACGAGCGTAGCGGGAGCCGAGCGGCGGCTTATACGAAAATACGACGGCCGTTGGCCGCTGCCTACGTAAAGGCCGGGCCTACGGTTGAGGCTATTCTCAACCCCGGGTCGTTGCTTCGCGTTGAAAGCGCATTCGATGGGCCGAACTCCGCGCCCGCCCCGCGTTGTTTCTTGCATTACTTATGGCTACTACTACCCCTTTCGCCGCCGCTGCCGAGCTGCCGCCCGCCGCCCAAAAGCCGCCAAAGCCGCCCAAATCGGAGCCTTCGGCGCTGGTGCAGCAGGCTCAGGCCACCGTGGAGCCGCTGCTCAAGGACAAGCTCGACCCGCGCCTTACCTACCACACCCTGGCTCACACCGAATACGTGGTAAAGCAGGCCCACGCCCTGGCCGATGCCGCCAAGCTGCCCGCCAAAGAAGCCGAAGAACTGCTGGTAGCCGCCTGGTTTCACGATACCGGCTACCTCGATACCTACGATGGCCACGAGTACAAAAGCATGGCCCGTGCCGAAGCTTGGCTAAAGGAAAAGCAAGTGGAGCCCGCTCGCATCGAGGTGATTAAGAACCTCATTCGGGCCACCCACCGCGACGAGGAGGCGAAAACCGAGCTCGAAAAGATGATGGTGGACGCCGACATGAGCAACCTCGCCGCCGATGATTTCCGGTCACGGGCCGAACTCATTCGTACCGAGTGGGAGCTCTCGCTCGGCAAGTCGTATAGCAACCCTGAGTGGGCCGAGTTGCAACTCAACTTCATGCTGGCCCACAAGTACCAGTCAGAGGTTGGCAAAGACCGCTTCAAGAAGGCCCTAAAAGCCAACATTGAAGACCAGCGCGAGTACTTCAAGAAGACGGAGAAGAAGGCCAAAAAGAAGGAAAAAAAGGCCACTGACACCTTTGCTGAGCCTAAGCGGGGTATCGAAACGATGTTCCGTACCATGTATTCCAACCACATGAAGCTGAGTGATATGGCCGACAAAAAGGCGGCCATGATGATTCAGCTCAACGCAGTTATTCTGTCGGTTATCATCACGTATTTCGGGGCCAAGTCGTCGGTGCTCTCGCCTACGGGTGGCACTAGCTTCATTCGCAACCCCATTTTGGCCGTGCCGATGGGCATTCTGCTGCTCACGGCGCTGTGCTCGGTTACGTCGGCCATCCTCTCGGCCCAGCCCGATGTCACGAGCTTCAAGTGGCTCAAGCGCAACCCTGAAATCGCCACCAATCGCCGGGTCAACCTGCTGTTCTTCGGGCAGTTTACCAAGCTCAGCCTCCAGCGCTTTCAGGAAGGGATGCGTGAGCTGATGCGCGAAAAAGACACGCTCTACAACAACATGGTGACCGATGTGTACTACCTCGGCGAGGTGCTCGACCGCAAATACAAGCTGCTGCGCGTGAGCTACTCCATTTTCATGGTGGGCCTGATTTTGACCGCGCTCTCGTTTGCGATAGTGCTAGCGTATAAGATGTAATTCTGGTGATACGGCTAGCGCTCGCGAAACGTACCTTTGCGGTCTGGCTGCGTAGTTCAAGGGATAGAATAGGCGTTTCCTAAACGCTTGATAGCAGTTCGAATCTGCTCGTGGCTACGTACTTATCGAAGTAAAGCTTCGGCCTTATAGCAAACAAAAAAGCTCCGCTGCCTTGGCAGCGGAGCTTTTTTGTTTGGGTGATTAATTGGCCCTCACAGCCGGAATTGTGCGCCTACTTTAATCCCAAAGTTGCGCGGAGCGGGTTCGTTCGGTACTGTCGGCTCAGCATTGCGGTAGGTGAGGCGGTGGATAAAATCGACCCGGATGAACTTGAAAATGTTTTCCACGCCGTAGCCAACCTCCACATAGGGTACTTTGTCGAGGGTGCGTGGCGACTGCGGGCGCCCTTGCATATCAAGCGGCTGGCGCTGGTTTTTGGCACTCAGGCCGCCATACAGCGCGTTGGCGGTAGCCACGAGGCGCCAGTTGAAGGAGCGAATGCCCGGAATGGCATTTAGAATAATGCCCTCGAAGTGGTGGTCTAGGCGTAGCGACACCGAGCGGTCAGTCACGAACTCGTAGTAGTTCATGAGGTTGAAGGCGTTGGCGTTGTAAAAAGGCGTCTGGTTGCCGAGCGGAATCTTGAGGAACAAGGCCGGCAGGCGGTCGGGGGCATAGGCACCCTCGGCGCGGTAGTTGAGGCGGCCAAAGTGGCCCAGCGATACGCTGTGGCTGATGAGCAGGTTGTACTTCTGGTAGCGGGCGTCGCTGCTGGTAAAAAAGTCGCGCGCCCCGATGGTGTAGCGAAACGTGAATACCGGCAGGCGCTTGAGGCCAATAGCGCGGCGGCGGTTTTCGGCCTGCACCTGAGTTTCGTCGGGCGCGTAGCGCGACTCTAGCACTACTTCCGACAGCGTAACGTCAGGCACCACGCGGTCGTTGCGCCGGTACACAAAGTCGTTGAGCAGCTTGATATTCTGCTCGCGCACGGTGATGGTTTGGGTGAAGCCGTGGAACAGGTCGCGCTGCACCGAGAAGGTCATCAAATCGCGCAAAATGGGCTTGCCTTGCACGAAGCGACCCCAGCGCGTGGCGGCCAGAAATAGGTTGTTATCGGCCTGCAAAAAGTCGTTGTCGAGCAGCGCCGCCTGCTCTACGTCGTGCCGAAACTCGGCGCTGAATACCGTCCAGTGGCGGCGCTCGGCGATGTAGCTGGTGCGCAGGCCATACTTCACGCGGCCATCGCGGGTGCCGTAGGCCAGGTACGCCTGCGACACAGTATTGCGGCTGAAGGCCGGCGTGGTGCGCAGCCCGATGCGGAAGCGGCTGCCTTCGTAGTCGTTGCGGGCGTAGGTGTTAATGATGGGACCAAGCTCGAACTTGGTGTTGTTATTCCTATTGCCGATGCGCTTATAGCCGTTGATAAACAGGTCTATCCAATCGAGCGTGCTGCGCACCGAGGGAAGGTCGCGGGCCGAATCGAGCACGGCGAAGGTTTGCCGCTCGCTCAGGCTCAGTGTGTCGGGGCGGTGCTGGTCGAAGTAGCCTTCGGTAGCGCCGGCCGGCAGCATCCCGGTCAGTAGCCCGCCGGTTTCGTTGTCCTTGCCCGGCTCCATGATGGTAGATACGATGGGCTGGTCGTAGAAACTGGCCTCGCGCGGCTGATTGCGCACAAAATTGGAGTTGACGGTGGTGAAGCGCACGCGCAGAGCGGCCTGCTTTTCGTAGGGCCGGATGCCCATTACCAAGCGGGTGCGGGCGGCTAGGCCGGGGCCATCGGTAGGTGGCGTCAATTCTTGGTAGATGCGCAGGTCGCTGACAAAGTTGATGTTAGACTGCTCGCTGGCTACCACATCGATGCGGCGCAAGGCGTACTTCTCAGCCGTAATCCAGATGGTGCCTTTGAAAGCAAGGTCGTGCGGACGCTTAGGCGTGAGCGCGATTTTGTAGCACCAGTCCTTGCCCACAAATACCGAGTCTTGCAGCTCGTAGTCGTAGGTAAGGCGGCCGCCTTCGGCAATGGGCGAGATAAAATCTTTGCCCAGAATATTTTGCCAGTTGGGGTAAAAGTCAAAATTCTGGAAGTTCGAGCCCAGCATCTGGCTCAATACCGAGCCCTCGCGGGGGCCAGCGCCGCGCATCTGCTTGTGCTGAATGTCTTCGCGACGACGCAGCGGCGTGTATTTCTGATACACTTTGGAGCCCACTTCGGAGGCAAACAGCGGCAGGGGAGCGTCGGGGTCGGCGGCGGCGGCGGCGCCTCGGCGCACTGCCAGCGCCCGAATATCCTTCACCACCTTGCGGTTGGCCAAGGCCTTCGGGATGTCGGCCATGCTTACCTCGATGCGGTTGTACGACTCAAACTCGGCGGCCGAGAGGGCGTTGCGCTCGTTTTCTTTCTTGTGCTTTTGCACCTCGCGCAGGATGCGAAAAGCTGGGTTTTCGGGCTGGCGCGAATACACCACCACTTCTTTCAGCGCGACGCCGCTTTTCTTGAGGCGAAACAGGACGCTTTGCTCCGGGGCGTTGGTGAGGTGCTTGCGTTGCACCGCATAACCCATGGTAGAAGCCGCTAACGAGTCGGCCGGAGCAGCGAGCGTGAGCTTGAATTTGCCATTTTCATCGGCGGTAATGCCAATGGTCGTCTTAGGAACGAAGATAGAGGCGAACGGCACCGGCTCGCCCGACTGTGCTTCTACTACCTGGCCCGAAACCAGTATACGTTGGGCAGCGGCTGGTAGTACCCCCAGGAGCAGGGCCAGCAGCAGCAGCGGAACGGTGAATTTCATAGAAATAGGTAATAGCAGCAGGGGTGGGGATGGAGGGTTGTGCCCGCAAGTTACGCAAGTGCGTGCCCGATACAAGTAGTTCCAATGCTAAGAAAGTAAAGCTGTTGCCGTAGGCTGCAAAAGGCTGTGTCAATGAGCGAAAAACGTAGTTGAGCCACGCCAAAACGCCCCCACTAGAGAAGTTTTTCTCCAGTGGGGGCGTTGGTAAAAGCTCGGGCGTTGGCTACACTTCAACCTTGAGCGTAGCAGGCCGGTCGGTCACTTCAAATAGCTCGCCGTGGGGCACCACCGTAATCTGGCCGTACTCCTGAAGCAGCATTTTGTAGGCTTCGGCTACGGGCCTAGGCTTGCGGTCGAGGTCGAAAAGGCCGCAGGCGTTCACGTTGCCGTTCTTCTCGGCCAGGCCGGTGTCCCAGTCGAGCTGGTCGATGAGCGAGTACCACGTGAAACCCAGCACCGGCACGCCTTCCTTGCGGATGCGCAGAATGTTAACCCACTGCTTCCAGAGCCAAGTCGGCGCCAACTCGGCCTCGAATACGTTGGTTTCGGTGTGCATCACCGGCTTTTTGTAGCGCTGATAATAGTCGTGCGTGATGCTGGCCCAGCCCAGTACGTCCATGCTGGTGCACACTTCACCATTGGGCAAGATGATTTTCTCGTTGCGGCCGTAGTAGTCGTTGCCCATCACCTGGTAGCCGGGCGGCTCGCCAGCCATAAACCAGTCGTATTCCTTTCGCGTCATACCATTGTCGTACAAGTAGTTGACGACTTCGCCATCGGGCTGATGAGCGTAGAGCAAATCCAGTGAGGCAAAGCGCAGCTTATTTTCCATCTGCACGGCGGGCGTACGCTCGGCGCGCAACTCGTGCGTGAATTCGGCCGACTCGCTCTGCACAATCACGCAGTCGGGCCGGTGCTTGGCAATCTGCTGCGTGCCCATGATGCTGGCCGCCGTGCAATGCTTGAGAGCCGTTACGAAGCCCTTGTCCGACTTCAGTTGCTCATTCCAAACACCGTCCTTGCCGCTCGACCGGGCCGTGACGTAAATCTCGTTGACGGGCGTGTAATAGCGTACCCAGGGGTAGCGCTTAACCACCTCCTCGCAGTAGTCGGCAAAATGCACTACTAGGTCGGGATTCTGGAAATTCTCCAACCAGTCGGGCACCCCAAAGTGCATCAAATCGAGGATGGGCGTGATGCCGAGACGCTTCATCTCCTTCATGGCGAGGTCAGCAAACTCCCAGTCGTACTTGCCCGGTCCGGTCTGAATGCTGTAGTACGGCAGGCCGTAGCGCAACACCTTCAGGCCCATTTCTTTGACCAGGCCCAGGTCTTCCTTATAGCGGTTGTAGTGGTCGCACTCGGCTAGTTGGTCGCGGCGGGTTTTGCCGTGGTCGATGGTCGGGTACGAGCACTCGATACCGGTGGCAAACATGAAATTGTTGGGCAGGCCCGTAGGCATTCCGCTGCCGTTGTGCCCCCGTGCCCCGCCAAATTCGTCGCCTTCGTAGTTACCGTCGCCGTACTTCTTTTTTATATCCGTGAGGAAGGATTTCATTTTAGCTGTTGGCTAATAGCTGCTAGCTGTTAGCTGCTTATGGTTAAGAATGCAGAACTATGAGAAGCCAATAGCTAGCAGCTATTAGCCAACAGCTTACTTAATGCTTTCCAAAAACTTATCGGCTGTGCGCAGGCTCAACGCCATAATCGTGAGGGCCGGATTTACGCTCAGCGCGCTCGGGAAAGTTGAGTTGTCGCTGATGTACAGGTTGGGCACGTCGAAGGCGCGGCCGTTGCGGTCTACCACGGCATCGTCGCCGCTGAGGCCCATGCGCGCCGTGCCAATGACGTGGGCGTAACGGTCAAACGACCAGATATCGGTGGCGCCAGCGGCGGTCCAGATGTCGCGCATCGTCTTTTCGGCGTGGGCCGTCATGCGCTGCTCGTTTTCCTGAGCCGTGAAGTGAATGCGCGGCTTAGGCAATTGGCGAGCGTCGAGTTCATCGCTCAGCTCCAGGTAGTTGTCAGCGTGCGGCAGGCAGTCGCCCAGAATGTTAATGCCCGCAACATGGTTGAAATTACGCATGTAGTCGCGCATTTTCTGGCCCCAAAACTTGCGACCCCGCGCCGCCTGGCTAGCAAACGTAACCGGCATTACCCCAATGCTTTGCAGTAGGTAGCCGCCGATAAAATCGGCGTCTTTGGGCCGGTGCGTGTCCTGCGAAATCAAGCCGCCCGGAATGCCTTTGGTGGGCCGCACCTCTTCGGGGAAGGTGCCCCACACCTGAATGCCCGTGTGGGCCATCAAGTTGCGGCCCACTTGCCCACTGGTGAGCGCCAACTTATTCAGCATCAGCAAGCGCGGGGTTTCGACTGCGCCAGCGCACAAAAAGAGGTGCTTGCAGGCTACGCGGTGCGTTTGCCCATTTTGGATGTACACCACTGCCGATACCAAGCCCTTGTCGTTGCGCTCAATCTCGGTCACGAAGCTATCGGGCCGAATGTCGGCCCCGGCCTGCACCGCCAGCGGAATGTAGGTTACGTCCATGCTCGACTTGGCCCCGTTGGAGCAGCCTGCCTGGCAAAAACCCCGGTTGGTGCACGCCTGCCGCCAGCCCACGCCCTCCTGAAAGTAAGGGGCCGACAATGCCGCATTAGCGGCCGGCGAGGTGCGAATACCCACCTTTTCGGCCCCGCGCATCATCAGTTGCGCGGCGCTATTGAGGGGCAGAGGCGGCAGGGCATAGCCCTTGCTGCGCGCCGGCCCCCACGGGTAGGGCGTAGGCCCCGAAACGCCCAGAAACTGTTCTACCTCTTCATAATACGGGGCTAGCTCGTCGTAGGTAACGGGCCAGTCTTCGCCCACGCCAAAGTCGGTTTTCAGCGTCAGGTCGTCGGGCAGGGGGCGGGGCGTGTAGGCGGTATAGTGCAGCGTCGAGCCGCCCACGCCGGTGCCCGAGTTGTTGCGGCCCATTGCCAGCGGCGTGCCGCCCGCAGCCAGCCGCTCGTCGTTCCAAAACAGGAAGCTTTGCGCCTTTTCGTCGGTGGCAAAATCAGTGGTTGGGTCGTGCCAGGGGCCAGCTTCCAAGGCCACCACTTTTAGACCGGCTTGCGCAAGGCGAGCTAGCAGCGGCGAGCCGCCCGCTCCCAAACCAATTACTACACAATCAACTTCTTCCGAAGTGGTAGTAGTGGCTATCGGCTGCTCCTGCACGGTATCGGCCGTGACTTGGTTTTCGGTAAGAATCTCGCGTAGCAGCGGGTCCTGCACGGTAGTTTCGAGGGGTGTGAGTACCCCTTCTTCGGCGATTTCTTCGTCGGGCATGATAGTGAAATGGTGATATTGTGAATTGGTGAGTGGTAGAGTGGTGCGCTAAAGCTTTTCAAGCGAGAAAAGCTCATTAGTTCACCCCCTCACCATTTCACTGCTCCCGTGCGTCTTTTTGGTTGAGGCCGATTTTGGCCCAGCCGGGCAGGTCGGCGTAGCCCACGTAGCCGATTTCGTCTTGCGCCCAAGGGTGGGCGTAGTAGTTTTCGGTGAGCTCGGCCAGCATTTCCTCGAAAAAGCGCGTCGCGTTTAGCGTCTGCCAAGTTTCACCGGGCGGGTTGCCGGTGGCCAGGGCCTGAATTACTTCCTCTTGTTGCGCGGGGCTTATTTGTTCAAAATCAGCTTTGAATAGCGCCTGCGCAATCTGCTGAATGCCGCCCAGGCCAAGGCGGTACGCCTCGCGGTCGGGCGGCAGGGCGTCGTAGCGCCAGCCATCCGACTGGCCCTCGGCGAGGCGCTTATCCACAGCCGTGATGAGCGGAATTGGCACTTCCCGGTCGGGCTGCGGGAAGAGCCGCGCCGCTACCGCTACGAATAGCCGGTAGGTTTCGGGGGCAAAAAACTGCGGCTCGTAGGCCGCGGCCTGGCTGGTTTCGGCTAGGCGCTTGGTTAGTTCGGCGCGCGTGGCCTCCGACAAGTGGGAGGTGGGCAGCAGCTCCTGAAAAGTCATACGTTGCTCGTAAAAAAGTAAGCGAGCTATTGGCTGCCAGTTCGACCTGAAAAGCAGCCAACAGCCCGCTGAGCTTTAATAACGTACAACCTCCGCCGTAGGTTACTCGTCGCTGCTGAGCTTACCGCCCGTCACGTGCACGAGCGAGCCGGTCATAAACGAGCCGTCCTGCGAGGCCAGCAGCACATAGGCCGGGGCCAGCTCTTCAGGCTGGCCGGGGCGCTTGAGGGCCACCTCGTGGCCAAACTTCTCAATTTCCTCCATCGGCATGGTGCCGGGGATATTGGGCGTCCAGACCGGGCCGGGCACCACGCAGTTCACCCGGATGTTTTTCTCGCCCAAATACAGCGCCAGCGACTTGGTAAGGGCGTGAATGCTGGCCTTGGTGCAGGCATAATCTACTAGCAGCGGAATGCCCACAATGCCCACAATACTACCCGTATTGATGATGCAGTCGCCATCCTGCAAGTGCGGAATCGTGGCCTGCGCCATCCAGATGTACCCCAGAATGTTGGTGTCGAACGTGCGCCGAATCTGCTCCTCCGAGATGTCCTCAAACTTCTCCTGTGCCATCTGAAAGGCGGCGTTGTTAACCAGGATATTAAGGCGGCCGTGCTCGGCTACCACGTCTTTCACGGCCTGAAACGCTTGGGCGCGGTCGCGCACATCCACTTGCAGCACTTGGCACCGGCGGCCGGTTTCCTGCACGAGGCGCTGGGTTTCGTGGGCATCCACGGTGTTTTCGTTGTAGACAATGGCCACATCGGCGCCCTCTTTGGCGAAGGCGATGGCCACGGCCCGCCCGATTCCCGAATCGGCCCCTGTGATGAGGGCCACTTTGCCTTCAAGCTTGCCAGCGGCGCGGTAAGCGGCCAAGCTGGTTTGCGGCTGAAACTTCATATCGGCCTGCTTGGCAGGGTAGGGAAGCTTTTGGGCGTGGTCCAGCATGTCCTTGGCGGTGGGGCGCTGCGGCGGCTGGGGCGTATTGGATGGGGAAGTTGACATAAGGAAAAACAAAGAGTGCTGGGCTTAGCCTACGCAAAACGGGCGGCAATGGCTGGTTGGCAGGGCCAAAATGGGGGGCTGCATGCTGGTATCACTTTCCTGGCTTAGAGGCAGCCAGTTGCCAATAGGCGATAAGCTGATTTTTACTCATCTAGGATTTTTATAAAATTCTGGCACGTTGCTATTTAGTAACATAACATGCCTTAAACGCTGCCGTTTTATGTAGCTAACACAGCGCCAGTGAGTAATTTGCGCAGTATTACAAAACCCTGAATCCGCTTTCTACTACGAGTGCTATTTTATGCAGAAATTATTACTTCTCCTGCTAAGTCTGACGCTGTGGGCCAGCAGCAGCCACGCCAAGCGCCCCGCCGAAGAGCCTCCGCGCCTGAATGGCCAGTGGCAGGGGCCGCTGAAAGTGCCCGGTGGCTCCCTCACGCTCATGATTACCATCGTGCCGCTGAGCAACGGCACCTACTACGCCGCCCTCGACGTGCCGCAGCAACGTATCAGCCGCATGCCGGTCGAGGTCGAGGTGAAGGGCGATAACCTAACACTGAACGTTGAGCAGGCCGGCAGCCACTTTGAGGGCAAGGTGCTGGATGGGGGTAATAAGCTCAGCGGCACCTGGCAGCAGCCCGGCCTCAAAACCGACTTGCTACTGGAGCGTAGCGCGGCCCCGGCCGCCGCGCTGGCCGCCAAAAAGCTGCGCCTCACGCCGCCCTACCGCGAGTCGGAGGTCACGTTTCTGAACCCTATGGGCAAGTTTCGGCTCAGCGGCACGCTCACCATCCCGAGCGGCGAGGGGCCATTTGCGGCCGTGGCGCTGCTCTCCGATTCGGGCCCACACGACCGCGATGCCGACTTGCAAGGCTACCATTTGTTCGGCATTTTGGCCGACTATCTCACCCGCCACGGTGTAGCCGTGCTGCGCTTCGACGACCGCGGAGTGGGCCGCTCGGGCGGCGACTACCACCGCGCTACTACCGCCGACCTCGTAACCGACGCGCAGGCGGCCTTGGCGTTTCTGCGCAAAACGCCGCTCATCGCGCCCCAGCAAGTGGGCCTGCTCGGCCATGGCGAAGGCGCCAACGTGGCGCTGCTAGCCGCCGCCCAGCCCCAAGACGGGCCAGCATTTGTGGCCTCGCTGGCGGGCTACGGCCAGCCGGGGCGTGATGTGCTACGCCGCCAGCAAGGCGAGATTATGCGCCTTATCGGCACCGAAGGCACCCAAATAAAAGCAGCCCAGGCGCTCTACGACCAACTGGTAGACGCCGTGCGCCAAACGCCCAACAACACCGCCGCCCGCGCCAAAGTAGTGGCCTTGCTGCGCAGCAGCAACACGGCCCTCAGCGAGAGCATGGCCCGCGCCCGCGCCGTCGAATTGACCTCGCCGTGGTCACGCTATTTTCTGGATTTTAACCCCGCCACCCGCCTGCCGCAGGTAGCGTGCCCGGTGTTGCTGCTCAACGGAAATGCTGACCTGCAAGTAGCTGCCGGCCGCAACCTGAACGTGCTTCAAAAAGGTCTGCACCTGGGCCACGCCCCCGTGGAGGCGCACCGCCTTTCGGGCGTCAACCACTGGTTTCAGCCCGACCCGTCGGACTGGCCCATCGTGGCTGGCGAGCGCCAAGCCGCCTTTTCGCCCGATGCCTTAGAATATCTGCACAATTGGCTGCTAGAGCGGGCCAAACTGGCCAAAGCCCCGCTACCCGTAACTGTGCAGCGCCCCGCCACTAAGCCCAAAACGGTAGCCCCCGCCCGCACCAGCCGCAGTCGGCGGCCCGTAGCCAAAGCGTAGGGCGGCCGCCCAGTAACGTGGACTTTTAGCCCGCGAGTTATAGCATTAATGGCTCGCGGGCTAAAAGTCCGCGCTACTTACTTACCACGGCAGGCTTTCCTGCTCGTGGAAGTAGCCGCCCGTTGGCCCATCGGCGGGCAGCAGGGCCAAGCGCACGGCCGTGCGGGCACCTTCGCGCACGCCGAGCGGTGCGCCCTCGCCGCCCAAGTCGGTTTTGACCCAGCCAGGGTGGGCGGCATTTACCTTGATATTTGTGTCGGCCAAATGCTGGGCCAGCACCACCGTTAGCATATTCAGCGCAGCTTTCGAGGAGGTGTAGCCCGGCGTGGCCCAGCTACCGCCCTGCCCTGCGCTAATAGTAGCCAGTGAGCCCAAAATGCTGCTTTGGTTCACGATGCGGCCAGCCGGGGCCTGACGTAGCAGCGGCAGCAGCGCCTGCATAATCGCGTACGGCCCAACAACATTGGCCTCGTAGGTCTGGCGTAGCGAGTCGGGGCTGGTATCGAAACCGTTATCCAACTGCACGCCAGCATTATTCACCAAAATATCTAGCCGGCCAAAAGTGCTTTCGAAGAAAGCCGATAGCGCCGCGATGTCGGCGGCGTTCGTCACATCCAGCTCTACGGCGCGGGCGTCGAAGCCTTCGGCGCGGAGCGCAGCAGCGGGCGCTTCGGCCTTGCCTTGGCGAGCACCCAGCACCACCGCGATGCCTTTTTGACCTAGTTGGCGAGCTATTTCGAGGCCCAATCCTTTGTTGGCGCCCGTGATGAGCGCAACGGGTTTTGCGAGATTTTCCATGTTCAGCTAAAGCCGCGAGCCAGGCGAAAAGTTAGCGAGCACCAGGTTTCTGCCTACCAATTGAGCCCGCAATGAAAGCAGTGGTGCGCCCGGCCTTGCAGCGGGTAGCGCCGCAGCCGCGACAGCAGCGCCACAAACCAGTGCGCCGCGCCCGGCTCGGCAGCCGCGTCGTAGGTTACTTCGCTTGAGCCGCAGCGCGGGCAGTGTTCAGTTTCAGCAGCAGCGGGTTCGGCCAGGCCACCGGGCTCGGCCCGCATCACGGGGGGCTCGCGCAGTACTTCGGTGGCCTGGGCGGCGTCGCGCTGGTACACGTGCAAGCGCACGCCGCCCGCCACGGGGCTGTACATGCGGTTGAGCGATACCAGATTTTCGTTGGTGAGGAAGCACGGAATGCCCGCTGCCTCTAGTTTGGTGCGGGCCAGGTGGGCCGCCAGCGGCTCGTAAAAAGAATCGAGCACGATAATATTCTCCGCCATACTCTCCCAACAATTACGCGGGCTTTTTGGTGGCGGTGCGCAGGTCTTTAGCCGTGCGCTTAGCCCGCAAAGCTTTAAATTCAGCCTGCCACGCCCGAATGCGCAGCTCATCGCGGGCGGGCAGGTCGAGGCGCACGCGGGCCAACTGGTCGTTGAGGCGGCGGTAGGTGGCCTGGGCGTAGTCCCAATCGCGCAGCTCCCAGGCTTTATGGCGCACGCGGGTGGCCCGCAACAGCTCGCCATAGGCTCCCGCAATGGTGGCCGGCGTGAGGCTACTCACCTGAGCCGCGTAGCCGCCGAGCAGTTGCTGGTCCATTATTTTTTGCTGGCTCGGGCTTAGGGGCACGGCCCGCCGCACTCGGTTAGCCGAATCGAAGCGGGCTACTTGCTTGCCCACGCGGCGCAGCGTGCGCCCCGAGGCGCGGGCGGCCGTATCGAGCTTGCTCATTTCCTGGCGTACAGCTGCTTGCCGCTCGCGCGGGGTCGAGTCGCAGCCATACAGCCCGAATAATATAAAGGCCAGCGCGGTGAGTTGGCCAGCTACTAAAGAACGTTTCATGCCCCAACATACGAGTAGTCGGGGAGTTGGGGGCGACCCTGCTAATCAGGGCTGCCCCAAATGTTGCCTACCCCGCTAGCTAGTAAATAGGTAAGTGCTATCCGTTTATATAGTGCGAAGCGAATGGCAGGGGCCTTAAAGTAGTCCGGTTGCTATGCACCGGCCATCTTGGTTTTAGACAAAAACAGAAAAGGCGGCCGGTCGAATTACGACCAGCCGCCTTTAAGCTGCAAATAAGTGACTAAGCACTAGGGCATCAGTACTTTGTTTACTACGTGGATAACGCCGTTGCTCTGCATTACGTCGGCAATAGTAACGGTCGAAATACCGCCTTTTTCGTCCTTCAACTCGATGGTTTTGCCTTTCATCATGGCGGTCAGGGTTTCGCCCTGCACCGTTTTCAGGGTAGCCTTACCCTTGCCAGCCTTGATGGCTTTCATCAGGTCAGCCGAAGTCATGCGGCCAGCTACCACGTGGTAGGTCAGGATTTTGGTGAGGGTTTCCTTGTTTTCGGGCTTCACCAGCGTCTCCACCGTACCAGCGGGTAGGGCGGCAAATGCCTCATTAGTAGGCGCAAATACGGTGAAAGGACCAGCGCTTTGCAGCGTCTCCACGAGGCCAGCGGCCTTTACGGCGGCTACGAGCGTGGTGTGGTCTTTCGAGTTAACGGCGTTCTCAACAATGTTCTTGGTGGGGTACATCGGGGCACCGCCTACCATTACGGTTTTGGCCTTCTGGGCCGAAGCCGACTGAATGGTACCAGCACCGAGGAGGGCAACGAGAGCGAGGGAAGCGAAGGTGAGTTTCATGGAACTGAGAAAAACAAAAATTAGAATGCTTGTGCAGGCACCTACGCTCCAGGTTTGCTTGTTGGATTTTCCCAGTCCGAAATTTTCTTAAAAAAAGCTTAGCTGCTCACCAGTTCGCGGTCGGGTACGCTCTGGTCGCGCAGGGTGGCCGTGCCCCGGTCTTTGCGCGTGATGCGCGAGTAGAGGCTGATTTCTTGGTCGAACAGAAACTGGAAAAACAGCTTGGTGTAACTCTTGTGCGCCAGCAGCGGCTCGTAAAACTCGGGCGCCACGGCCTTAAGCTTGGGCAGGTTGTTCCACGGAATGCTGGGCATGTCGTGGTGCTCGTTGTGGAAGCCCACGTTGAGGTTGATGCCGTTGAGGCGGCCATAGTAGGAGTAGGTTTCCTGCTCGGGGCTCAGGGTGAGGTAGTGCTCCTGAATCCAGCGCGCACCAAGCGGGTGCAGGCCCACCGAAAACCAGAAACTCAGGAAGAGATAGCCGAGCGCCATCCAGCCCAGAAAGTACACCACGGCCACGTTGAAGGCTATTTGGGCCACGAAATTGGCCACTACGTAGCGGTCGATGGTGATAATCTCGCGGCAGCGCAAAGTGCGAATAACCTGGAACAGCGGGAAGAAAAACAGCCACACGGCCTTGCCCAGGCTATAATTCTGGATAAGCTTAGCCTCGTACCAGTCTGGCAGGTCGGCATCGAGCTCGTGCACGCCCTGAAAAACGTGGTGCTTGATATGGAAATTCTTGAAGCTGATGGCTGTCGGAAATACCGACGGAAAATTGGCTAGGATGCCCGTGGCCACGTTAGCTTTCAGGGTGCGGAAAACCAAGTTGTGCGCCGCCTCGTGAATGACCACAAACAGCGTGTGCGAGAAAAACGCGCCCGCCGCATACGCTACCAGCACCGACCAGTACCAGGCTTGGTCGCGGAGCGCGGTGGCAAGCCCCACCTGGGCCAGCACGCAGCCCAGCCCAATCCAGAAGGTGGCGGGCGTGCGGGTCATGAGCTGCTTCACCTCGGGGTGAGCGCGGATAATCTGGCGGGTACGCACGCGGTGCGGTTCCGAGGCCGCCGTGACGGTAAAGGAGCTGGGAGCAGCCATAAAAGGAAGAAAAAGTAAATTCGAGCCGTAGGCCACTAGGTAAGCTCAGCAAAGCTACGCCTCGCTAGACAGAAATTGATGGGCGATAATTCAGCCAGAAGACAGGTAATTGACTACGTACCGAAAATTTTTCAGCTTGAAAATGAAGCTAAAACGTATGCCGCTCCATCTTTTTTAGGCCCTATACTTGCATTGCTGGCCCTTTTGCCTACCTTTGTATCACCATTCGCCGCAACAGCAGCGAAACCTCAAGCGAGAGTAGCTCAGTTGGTAGAGCGCGACCTTGCCAAGGTCGAGGTCGCGAGTTCGAACCTCGTCTCCCGCTCCAAATAAAAACGCCACCTATCCGGGTGGCGTTTTTGTTTTTAGTGCGTTTATGGCCGCTTCGCGCAAGTGCTTCAGTACCGACGATGAGTTTCGGCAGGCCGTAGCTGAAAGCCTATCGGTGCGGCAGGTACTGGAACGAGTAGGGCTGGTGCCGGCAGGCGGCAACTACAAAACGGTGCATAGTCGCATCAAACTGCTGGAGCTTGATATCAGTCACTTTACCGGGACTGGCTGGAATGTGGGTGCCCATTATAAAGCGTTTGGTCGCAAGGCTACGCTGCAAGAGATATTAGTTGAAAATTCGCCTTCACGCATGGTCTGCGTGGCCGCCTGCTAAAGGAAGGGCTAAAGCAGCACAAGTGTGAGCGTTGCGGCTTAGTAGAGTGGTGTAGGCAGCCTACTCTGCTGGAGCTTCACCACTGTAATGGCATTAATAATGACCATCGCCTTAGTAACTTGCACTTGCTTTGCTCCAATTGCCATGCGCTAACGGATAATTACCGTGGCAAGAACCAGCACAGTACAAAGGTGTAACTGCTTGAGCCAGAGTGGTGGAATGGTATACACGAGGGACTTAAAATCCCTTGCCTTCACGGGCTTACGGGTTCGAGTCCCGTCTCTGGTACTAAAAACCTTGTTTGCAGCCTGCAAACAAGGTTTTTATCATTTTGGGGGACAGCATAGGGGGCAAACTAATTTTTGGGCTGCGGGCTATCCCTGATGATTTTTATTTTGGGGTATGTTTCAAATAATCCTTGCCTGCGCCGGATGTGATAATTGCGCCTTACTCGTTTCCCTTGGTGCCAATGGAAGGAACTGCTGAATTAGGATTTGATGAAATGTGAGCCATAGGGCCAGCGTAAGCATAGGGGTGGTTGTGGCTGACCATGGAGCGGGCGACATATATATCGTATCCTAGGTGCTGAGCTGCTACGGTGCAGCAGGGTCTCGCTGGTTATGACAAATCCTTCTTGCTACCAGCAACGTGCCAGCCACTACTCCGCTAGCGAAAAACCTACGTGAAGGTCTTGCCGCATTTGAATCAGCGCACAAGCGCCAAAATGAGTAGTGCCATAAGTAGCGTGGAATCATTGAATTGGTTGTTTCGCCAGCGGTACAGAGTAATAGTGTATAAAAATCAGTCATACAGTAAGTTGATAAGTAGTCATAATGTTTGAATCGGGCTATATATTATGTTTTAGTAACATATAATATCGTCATTAAAGATAAAGAAATGATTAGGTGCATAGTTCCGGCTTGTTTTTCATTGTCACATATCGCGAGGAATCCAGAGGGATTCATGCGCTTGGAACACCGTAAATACTCAAATAATCATGTTGATACGAATAGTATTTGCACTTTTTTTAGTTGATGGCATTAATTCATAATGTCCGAAAAAAAGCAACTTTGTCCTTTTTATAGCTGCTAGCAGCCAGCTACTTTTGATAGAGCTTCATGGGGCGTTCATTGGGAAGAGGAGCTTGTTCAACTGCTTACCGCAGGACTCTATGCGCAATCTCTACTTTTCCTTTTCCAGTTTTACGTCTCGGGTACTTGTGAGTGGTGCGGCTGCGCTGCTCCTGCGAGCGGGCGCCGCTGCTGCACAAGGTACCTTACCGCCCAACAACCCCAGCCAGGACCTGGACCGTAACTGGTCGTTGGAGCGCAGCTACGACGGCAACGGCAACGTGGTGGCCGAGAGCAAGCAGTTTACCGACGCGCTCGGCCGGCCCACCCAGGCCCAGGCCCGCAATGCGGCCACCAAGCAGGTGTTTGCCACGCAAACCATCCACAACACCGGGGGACAGCCGGTGCTGCAAACCCTGGCTGCGCCCATTAACAACCAGGGCTTCCGCTACCAGGACGGCTTTATCAAAGCTGGGGGTAGCCCCTACGGCCCGGCTAATTTTGAGCAAGGCAACGCTAATTCGCCAACTCCGGTTGATGCCAGCGTGCCGGGTACGCTGGGCTACTACTTCAGCCAGTTCAACGCGCAGGAGCCGCTGACACCTATTACGAGCTATCCGTTCAGCCTCGTAGAATCTTACGAAGGGCCAATGGGCGGTACCAAACGCGCGGCTGGCCCCGGCGATGAACTGCGCATGGGCAAAGGCCGCGAAGCTAAAGGCCGTGACTTTCCCCTACGTAAGGAATTTGATGACTATATGCGGCTGCGTCCGCAATTCGTACCAAACAGTCCGCTCAGTACGCTGGAGTACCAGGGCCTGAAGTCGGTGAGCATCAATGCGGATGGGCGCGAGAGCATCGTCGTCGCCAATAAAGAGGGGCAGGCCATCATCTCCTGCCTAAGCGGGCCGCAGTACCCGGCCCTGCCGGTGTACGGCTTCATTAGCGCTGAGGCCACCAATTCGCATGATGCGAACGCCCCGACCTACTTAGATATTCATATTCCGGCAGCGGGCTCCCAAAACGTGACCTTCACGATGGACGCCAATACCAGCGGGGCGATTCGCATCGTCAACCTGCTGACTGACCAAGTAACGGAATACCTCTTACCCGCCACGAATAATCCAGCGGCCGGCCCCGTGCTGTACGTGACGCTGGCCCCCGGCTTCTACCGCTTCATATCGGTGAAAGGCACGCAGTGGTCGTACTACGAAGCCCGCTACGGTAACTTCAGCTACACTTACTACGACGACGCGGGTCGGGTAGTGGCCACCGTCGCCCCGAATTCCTTTACTGCCAACGGTGCGCCAATCAATCCGGCACAGGTCACCGTGCCCTCGTTCGTTACGCGCAACACCTACGATGCCAGTGGGCGCTTGCTCGCCACGGAAAGCGATGACGAGGGACGCTCGGAGTATGTGTATGCTAAAGATGGGCGGATTCGCTTTTCGCAAAGTGCCTTGCAACGCAGCGCGGGGCGTTTTTCGTACTCGAACTACGATGAGGTAGGCCGGGTAGTGGAGTCGGGCGAATACACGCCGGGCAGCGCGGGCACGGCCGGGGTGGAGTTTGAAGGCCCCCTGATGCAGGGGGCCAAGCAAACGGCCATCTCGCTGCTGCTGGAGGCGGAGGATGCGCTTTTTCGCAACAACCAAAGCAGTCAGCCCCATCCCGTAGGGACGGCCAGCAATGGCTACGAAGTAGATTTTCTTGGTAGCGTAGGCAACTTCGTCAAGTTTGCCGCGCCCCTGGCTGCCGACCAGGGCGGAACCTACGACTTGCAGGTACGCTACTCCAACGGGACGGGTAGCCCACGTACTATGACTTTGTACGTGAATGACCAGGCCGGGCAAACCGTTACTTTTGCACCTACGGCGGGCTGGGATGCGTTCGTGACCCTGCGTCTGAGCGCTGCGCTGCTGGCTGGCAACAATACACTGCTGTTCCAATACGAGTATGGCAACAGCGGCAACATCAACCTGGACTACCTGCGCGTGACCTCGCCGCTATACCAGGAGGCAGAAGAGGCGGACTTTCAGAACAGCAACCAAAACCAGCTGGCCAACGTGGCGGGCACCAGCGGCGGGCGGGTAGTAGACTACCTGACGGCGGCCGGCAACTACGTGGAGTTTACCGTCACACCGCCCGCGGGCCAATCGGGCACGTATGAGCTCCAGATGGGCTACTCGGCCGGCGCGGGCGGGTCGCGGACCATGAACCTGCGCAGCGCCGTCGGGGGCAGCACCAATACGACCAAGCAGGTAACGTTTCTGCCCACGGCCGGCTGGGAAACCTTCTCGACCGTTCACACGACGGCCTGGCTCCAGGGCGGCGTGGCCAACACCGTGCGCGTGGCGTACACGGGGGTGGATAACGGCTACATCAACCTCGACTACCTGCGGGCCATGCCGGCCAGCAGCACCTTCCGGCAGGAAGCCGAGCGGGCGGGCATCAGTAATAGCAACAACGACCAGCCCAACACGAACCTGAGTGCGGCCAGCGGGGGGCAGGATGTCGGGTTCCTGACCGCCCGGGGCAACAACGTGCGCTTCGGCGCCACCGTGCCGCAGGCGGGCACTTATACGCTGCGCCTGCGCTACTCCACCGGCTCCACGGTGACCCAGACTATGAGCTTGCTCATAAACGGGACGGCCGTCGCGCAGCTCGCTTTTCCCGGCACCAACAACTGGTCGCAGCTCGCGACGCTCACCACCACGGCCGCCTTGCGGCCCGGCCTCAACAGCATCCAGGTGCTCTACGGCCCGTCGGACAATGGCTTCGTGGACCTGGACTACCTGGAAGTAGTGAGCCCGGTGACGCTGCTGGCGCACGACCAGAGCGTGCATGACATCCTGGAAGACCGCACCCGCGCGGGCGGCCTGAACGGGGCCAACTGCGCCCAGCGCAACCAGGTGTGGTACGACCTGCCCTTCGACGGCAGCAGCAACAGCCAGGGCAACGACAGCCAGCTGGGTGGCCGCAAGCAGGAATTCACCATCGGGGCGGTAACTAAGACCAAGAACGATAATGCCACAACCTGGTACAGCTACGACGAGCTGGGCCGTGTGACGTGGGTGGTGCAGGACCTGGTGGGCGTGGGCGTGAAAACGCTCGACTACCAGTACGACTTCAGCGGCAACGTGCTGACGGTGGCCTACCAGCAAAACCAGGCCGACGCCTTCACCCACTACTACACCTACGACGCGGCCCAGCGCCTGACCAAGGTTGAGACCAGCGCCAACGGGGCCGGCCGCACCACCCAGGCTGAGTACAGCTACTACCTGCACGGCCCGCTCAAGCGGGTGCAGGTGGCTGGCAACCTGCAAGGCGTAGACTACACCTACACGCTACAAGGCGCGCTCAAGGCCATCAACCACGTCAACCCCACCCTGGAGCCGGGCCACGACTCGCCCACGCGCAACGGGGTACAGAAAGACCTGTTTGCCCTCACGCTCGACTACTTCAGCGGCGACTACCAGAGCAGTGCCCTGCCCGGCACGCCACCCGTGGCGGGCGGGGCCAGCGTGCCTACCCGCTACGATGGCACCATCCAGGGGGCGGCCTGGCGCACGGCGGCCAGCACTGACATTCACCGCGTGGCCTACACCTACGACGAGAAAAGCCAGCTGCAAAACGCGCAGTACGGCCAGTGGCAGCGGCAGGGCGGCAATGGCAGCTACCTGCTCAACTCGGCCTCGACCGCAGCCCTGCGCGAGGGTGGCCTGAGCTACGATGCCAACGGCAACATTCAGTCGCTGCTGCGCACCAACGAGAAGGGCGCGACGGCCGACAACTTCAGCTACACCTACAAGCCCAATACCAACCAACTGAGCGAGGTGCATACCGGCAGCCCGAGCGGGGCCACGGTGCTCGACTACGACTACGACGCACTGGGCCAGCTGACGCGCCAGCGCGACGAGCAGGGCCAGCGGTACTTCAGCTACGACGTAACCGGCAAAACCACGGGCGTGTACCTCGACGCCGCCCGCCAGCAGCCCGTCGTGACCTTTGCCTACGACGACCGGGGCTTCCGCGTGAGCAAAACGGCCTACGCCAACGGCGTGACCAAAACAACCTACTACGTGCGCGACGTGGCCGGCAACGTGCTGGCCGTGTACGACAAGCCTACCGCCAGCAGCCCCCTGCTGCGCAGCGAGGTGCCGCTCTACGGGGCCAGCCGCCTGGGCACGCTCACCCACCTGTCTGATGGCAGCGAGGATTACCGCTATGAGCTAAACGACCACCTGGGCGATGCCCGCGTGGTGTTTCACCGGCCTACCGCTACCACGGAAACCGAGACAATGGAGTTGGGCGGCCTGTCGATTACGGCCGCGTTCCAGAACAACAACCTTTACCGGGCCGGGGGCGGCTACAATAGCCCCTACGCGGCGCGCCTGACGGGCACCCAGCCCGCGGGCCAGGAGCTGAAGCGCGTGCTGCCGGTCGCTAAGGGCGATACTATCACCTTCTCGGCCTGGGGCAAGTTACAGGAAGAATACTCGGCCCGCCCCAGCGCGCGGGTGCAGCCCTACCTGCTGCTGGGGGCGGCGGCCACCACCGACGAGCTGCCCCAACCTGGCCCCGAAGGCCAGCGCCGCCCAACTGGCTCCGGCCGCTGGCTGGGCCGGCTGGCGGGGGGCTTGGGCATTACGCTCGGCAAGGGCCACGTGCCGGCGCAGCAACGGCTGACCATCCAAGGGTGGATAAAGTACCGGGTGCTGGATGACCAAGGCCAGCAGGTGAGCACCGACATCGTGTACCTAAACGGGGCCACCAGCAGCTGGCAGCGCCTGCAACTCGGCGTGCGCGTGGCCCAGGGCGGCACGGTAGAAGTGATGGCCGGCACGAGCGGCACGGGCGAAGCCGCGTACTTCGATGACCTGACGGTGGAGCAGACGGGCGGCCTCATCGTGCAGGAACAGCATCAGTACGCCTTTGGTGCGCCGCTGCCGGGGCTTAGCTACACGGTGGGCAACATACGCTACCGCCACGGCTATCAGGGACTATATACAGAGAAGGATGACGAGACGGGGTTTGACAGCTTTGAACTACGCTTGTATAGCAGCCGCATTGGACGTTGGATAAGCTATGACCCAGAAAAGCAATTTGATTCCGCTTACATAGGCATGGGTAATAACCCGATTTCTACGATAGACCCCAATGGTGGGTGGGGTGGGCCTGGCCCGAAGGCTGGAGCTTTGATAGGTACTCGACTTAATAGCGCCGGAGGTAGCTATTTAGGCGGGGCCTTGCGCTCAGGTATGAGCAGTGGAACTCGCCTTGGATTACAAGTTGCGTCGAGCGTTGCTAGGGACGTTACCTCAGTTTCAAGACAAAGGCTTCCGAATGGGACACCTAATTTTGTGCCTATTCGCCCCCCAAGGAATGCTACAGCAAAATTTGATGATAAATTACGCGAGATACAAACTTTTTTCTCTGCTAGCGCTGCCTATTTCAATGAGAAAATTAATAGCGCAAATTTATCATACAACGGAAATGCTGCTAACTATTGGCGCGCTCAAAAACTATCTTTCTTTAAAGATAACGTTAAATCAGGAGCGTATTTTGATTTGAAATATCCAGAACATGGTTTTTCGCCGAAAGAGCTAGGTGGGCAATATGCTACCTATAATGGCGTAGCAATGAGGTTCGATGATTTTGGTAATTATGGTTTTGGACTTGCAGCAAAAGCATATGGATACTCTGAGACCTTTGTTGTTTCTGGAGCAGGGGGGTACCAGTGGTATGACCATCTATGGAATAGCTTTACTCCAAGTTTGATATTTCCGTCGAATCTTAAAGGTGCTGGTGATGACCCAAGAGATACTAAATTTATAATACAAGGGTATCACCACTCCTTTAAGTAAAAATTTAAGTAAGTGTCACACATATGAGATATTCTTCAATAGTATTATTTATGCTATTATTAGCTTGCATCAGTTCATGTGATGCTCCTAAGTATAATGAAATCATTTTTACAGATGATTTTGATTACGTACAAAATAATGTACTTAAGTTAGATTCTCTGCTAAAGCATAGCAATAGTAAGTGTGATGCTGAGTATTCTATAAGTTTTAATAAGGATTTCATTGAAATTAAAAATGATAAAGCCAATGGTAGATTTGCCCGTGGCCTTATTTGTCCCCAAGCAAAAATATCGACTGAGAAGCTTAGTAAGCTCATAGGTATTATGAAGAAGAATAAAATATACTCTGTATACAGAGATTATTCTTCAGGGATTAATGTATTTGAGTATCACAACAATGAATCTACGGACGGCTCGTTGTATAGGGAGCTAGTAGTTAATGAAGGTGACAATGCGCAGAGAGCAATAGCAACTCGTAAAATATTGAAAAAAAAAGGAAGGCTATTACTGCTGGGTCCTAATTAACAAATTACTTAAATATTATGTGCAATCATACCCAATGTAAAATATAATTGTAGAATGAGACTTAATAGTTTTTTTATAAGTGCATGTTTTTTTATGTGCTCGTGCTCCAGGGAGAAGGATGTAGTATATGTAAATCCCAACAAGCTTCTACAAGGCTATCACGGTGCCACGGCCCAGCACGAGTTGTTTCAAGCCAAAACTCGTGACTGGCAGCTACGCATCGATTCACTTGGCACCGAGCTGCAAGCTCTGGGCAAAGCTCCCGCTGCCACCCGCGCCGCGAAGGAGCAGCAGCTGCTGCGCTACCGCGAGGCCATCGAGCAGCAGGCCCAGCGCGAAAACCAGCGCCTGACCCAGGCTGTGCTAGCCGAGATAAACGCCTACCTCAAGCAATACGGCAAGCAGCAGGGCTACACCTTCATCCTGGGTGCCACCGAGACCGGCAACATCGTGTATGCCGCCGACGAGGCCGACATTACTGAGGCCGTGCTCAAGGGCCTCAACGAACAGTACGACCGCCAGCACCCCGCCACCAAGTAAATGACCAGCTTCGGTACCGCTTGCCCCACATGGCCCCTCCGCCTGCTCGCCCTGCCCCTGCTCGGGTTGGGTGCGGCCGGCTGTGCCCGCCCCCTGGAGCGCCCCGCCTACCTGGCTTACCTGGCCGACCCCGCCCACGGCCTCACCCACACCCAGGAGGCGGGCGGCACTACCGTCACGTGCAGCTACCGCCCCCCCGACCTGCTCGTGAGCCAGGAGCTGACCGCCGAGGAGACCACCGCTAACCCCGCTTACGTCGATTCGCTGCGCCGTACCTACGCCGGCAAGCTCTACTGCACCCTGGCCCTGAGTCGCGACAGCGCCGAGCTCGAAACCAGCCTTATCCGCGACGAAACGGCGCGGGGGCAGGCCATCAGCTACCTCAGCGAAGGCATCGCCCACGATGTGTACTTGCGCGGCCAGGGCCAGCCCGACTCGGTGCCCGCCCTGGCCGCCACCTACGCCCGGCAGTACGGCAACACCGGCCGCTCGACGGTGCTGCTGGTGTTCCCCGCCCTCCAACTCGACGTGCAGCGGGGCTTTACCATCACTTATCGCGACACGCAGTTTGGCCTCGGGCCGCTGCGCTTCGTGTTTGCGGGCCGCGCCCTGCGCGATTTGCCCGCCCTCAAGATTTAACGCGCTTTAGTTACTCGTTGCCTCTGTCCCCTTTTTACCCGTTTCGTTATGTTGTTTCGTAACCGCCGGCTGGTGCGCGGGCTCGCCTGCTTTCTACTGCTGGAAACCCTGACCTCGCTGCTGGCCCCCACCGTGAGCCTGGCCGTAACCGGCCCCGGCCAGCCCGAGTTCACCAGCTACGAGGCCAGCGCCTCGCCCGATTTGGTGAACCTGACCAGCGGCGACTTCACCTACAACGTCCCCATCCTGGAGGTGCCCGGCCCCGAACGCACCTTCTCGCTGCCACTCACTTACCGCGCCGGTATCAAGCTGGACCAGGACGCTTCTTGGGTGGGCCTAGGCTGGTCACTCAACGCCGGGGCCATCGCCCGCTCGCTCAATGGCTACCCCGACGATGCCAACGGCGAAATCATGAAGAGCACCTATACCCAAAAGATTAGCCGTGGGTGGACGGGCGGCGTACCGGGTATTCTGGACCTAGGCTGGGACGTCAACACAGGCCACCATGGTTCGGCCAGTCTTATTGGGCTGGTGGGCCTGGGCTGGAGCGGGGGCAGTGTTAGCTCCGGTAGCTTGGTGGGAATGCACCTCTCTCAGGAGGGGTTCAAAATCAACGTCGTAGAGGTAGTCGCGGCAGGCATAACCATTGCTACGTTGGGAGTAGGTAGCGGTGCCAGTGCGATGGCAGGCGCCGCGGCATCCCAACTGGGCTCAGATGCGGTTATGGGGGTGGCCGCTTCGGTGCTGCTGGGCAAAGCCGGCGGGGCTAGCGGCGCCTGGGGGCAGCCGGTGGTGAAGACGGAAAAAGGCTTTCTGCACACCAACTACTGGGTGTTCTTCAACGACGAGCGCCTCGAAAACATGTATGGCTCGCTCAACTACAGCGAGATGAGTAAGGCCATTAAGTACCCGCAGAATAACCTGCACCCCCGCGTGTACTTAGGCAATCCTGGCGGCGGCTGGACGCAATCGCCGGAGTTCAATACCTCTTCCACGGGCAATGACGAGGGTACGCTGCAAACCGGTCCGGGCGGCGACTTGTACCAGTACAACACGCCGAATGCGAACTACTGGGAAAACAACCGTAACCCCATCAGCATCGCCCACGACGACTTTTCGGTGATGGGTGGCAACGTCTCGGGCAACATTCGGCCCTATCGCCTCGAAGTGGGCAGTCTGGCCTTCCCCTTCCAGGGGCTGGAGCACCACAATCGCTACTCTACCGTACCCTATCTAGACGACTACAAGGTACCCTTCCGCTACGAGAATAGCGTTTCTAACAGTTACGAGTACCACGCCACGGGCGGCGGGGTTGGGGTGGAGGGCTTCGAGCAGACACGACCTTATACGCCGGGGGCTATTGTGCTTAAGGACCCCAGCCTCTACGTCACGAGCAGCCGCACGGCCCCCAGCCGCAAAGGCATTATCAACGACATGAGCGCCCCGGTCAGCGACCGCCGCAAACTGGTGCAGGGCAAGAACATCAAGTGGTTTAGCAACGAGGAAATCGCGCAGCTCTACGCCAACTCGACCGATGGGCCGGGCGACGGCTCGTTTCTCGAATTCAATTACCCTACCCCAGGCTCCGTGCCGAATCCCCGCCGCATTACCGGGTGGTACTGGCCTTGCTCGTGGATTACTGGCAACTGCCAGCCCCAGCCGCAGTATGATGGGCCGCAAACGTACAGTACGAAGTTTAATCCCTGGCGGGTAACGCTGCCAGGTAAGGGGGTTGGGGCTTTCGCTATCACGGCCGAAGATGGCACGACTTACCACTACTCACTGCCGGTGTACCATTACACCCAGTTCAGTAGTTCGCGCCAACTGGCGCCTTCGCAGGGCGTGCAGGAGCCGGGTAAATCTACCCAAATGATAGGGGCCAAAAATGCGCACAACACGGGCGGCGGCTACGCCACCACGTGGTTGCTCACGGCCATCACTTCCTCCGACTACGTGGACCGGGGAGAGCCTGGCTCGGGCAAGCTCGGCACGGTTGACGACGGCGACTGGGGCGGGTGGGTGCGCTTCGACTACGGGCGCTTTTCCAACCTGCACAAGTGGCGCCAGCCTTACCTGGGCGAACGGGCCTCGGAGGACAGCTACAACGATGTAGCCTACGCCGAAGGCTACAAGCAGACATACTACCTCAACTCCATCCGCACCCGCACCCACACGGCTCTGTTCGTCAAGAGCGTGCGCAATGATGGCCGCAGCCACTACCTGAGCGGCTACAACGCGAGCGGCAACCTGGGCTTCGATGAAACGCAAGTCGCCTCGTCCTTGCGGCTCGATGAGATAGTGCTCCTGCGTAACGAGGACCTAGCCAAACTCAAAACGTCCGATGGTATTCGGGAGGGGGGAAGTGAGCAAATTGTACCCGCCCTGTCGGAGAACACGGCTAACAACCACGCTCAGTTCGACCCGCAGGAGCTCAGCAGCCAGGACACCTATGCTTACGTGCTGGATAAGCATGACCTCGACGCGGACAGCCGCATTCGCACTTATATCAACCAGCGTGCCCTCAAGCGGGTCTTGTTCAACTACAGCTATCGCTTGTGCCAGGGCACGCCTAACTCGTTTGAGTCGGCGCGCACGCCTCCCCCGATGGACGAGTCGCAATTTGCCTGCACCCGCACGGGCAAGCTGACGCTGGAAAGCCTCTCCATCTACGGGCCAGCTAACACGAAGCTGACTCCTGATTTCAAGTTCGCCTACGGGGCCAACCCGGACTATCAAAAGGATAACTGGGACGGGTTTGGCATGTATAGAAGCGGCGTAGTCGTTAACACCAGCCAAACCCCACGGTCGGCGCACCTGGTCAGTACCGATTATGCCACCGCATCCGCCGACGGGGCGGCGTGGTCGCTGACGGAAATCATCAACCCCCTGGGCGGCAAAACGAAAGTGCGCTACGAACGCGACCAATACGCGAGCGTATCCGAATACTCCAGCGTGCTGACGCTCACAAATCGCAACTGCTCCAACGTCTTCACGGCTAACGTGCCCGACCTGGCTAACTACTTGCAGCCGGGCACCGTGCAGACTCCCGCGAGCAGTTTCTTTAACTATGCTTATGTCTGTTACTATCCGACCGGCGGGTTACGCACGGCGGCAACCGGCAGTAAGTCAACGCCCGGCAAAGGTGGGTTGACAGGTGGTCGATTTCAACCGGGCCCTGGCTACGAACCGCAGGTGAACAATTGCGGCCAGGGGCTAATCAATGGTGTATTCCATGTCGTTGCGGTCTCGGGCAATACCTTGACCATCGACCAACAGGATGTGCCGACAATGGCAGCCTCCTGCGCAGGATATGGCGGCTCCGAAAACGAATGTAGACCTCCGTATGCGGCGGGGGCGACCATTACGCTTAATATCCCGGTGGTCAAAAGCGGGGGCGACGTGCGCGTGGCGGCCATCTCGACGGCCGACGAGACGGGACAGGAGTATCAGGTGCGCTACGCCTACACCTCGACGGGGCAGCTCAGCACGCTCAACAGCAGCGGCGTTATCTCGAAGGAGCCCGCGTTCGTGGAGCGGGTGACCCGTCCCTTCGATGCTTGGTTTGACTACCCCGGCACCGGGGTGCTGTACGGCAAAACGACGGTGCTGCGGGGCAACTTCCGCAACAACAACGCCGGCGATTACGACCAGCGGGAGGAGTACACCTTCCAGACGCCAGTCTCCTCCATGGTGCGCCCCGCAACCCAGGCCAGCTATGCCCACATCGCAGCGAGCGATAATCCTAGCGACCCGCATGACCCCAGCGCGATGGGCTATCGGGGCTTAGATATGCAGCACAACGTGACGACCATCAACCTAGGCATGATTGGCCAGCCCCTGGCCATCCGCAAGTTGAATAAGCGAGGCGAGGTCGAGTCCAGCACCAGCTTCGAGTACGGCAATAACGTGCCCAATCCCGAGGGCATCGCCCGGCAGGGCTACTTCACGGAGGGCGTAATGACCAATGAACTGCTGGGTGATGTGTACTACCGTGTGAACCGGTCCACGAAGGTGTACCAGCCCACGATGCTGCTGGCGACTACGACCAAGACGAACGGCATCTCTTCTCGCTCGCAGCAGGATAAGTTTGACTTCTACACCGGCCAGGTGGTCGAATCCTCGTTCCGCAACTCCGTGGGCGACCAGTACCGATCCAAGACCATTCCGGCCTACACCCTGCCGCGCTACGCCGCCATGGGGCCAGCCAGCGAGCAGCGCACCAACAAGAACATGCTGACGCAGGAAGCGGCCTCCTACCTCTACAAAGTGCGGTCCAACGGCAGCCAGGCCGTGATAGCGGCCAGCGTACAAACCTGGAAAGACGGCTGGAATACGTACCGGGGCTACGACGCCAACAGCGACAAGTACACGGACCGGGCCGATGACCCGCGCGGTATCTGGCGCCTGTTTGAGAGCTACATGTGGGTGTCGCCGCGCACCAATGCTGATGGCACGTATGCCGACGCCGACTTTGTGGACTTCAACTGGAGTCAGGGCGTACTGACCAACCAGGCCCGCGGCTGGACGAAGGCCGGGGAGTTCACCCGCTACGACCACTACTCCAAGCCCCTGGAGTCGAAGGACATCAACGGGCAATACGTAAGCCGCAAGCTGGGCTACGGCCAAGTGCACTGCCTGGTCACGGCGGCCAATGCCAAGTATACTGAAGTAGCTTTTTCCGGCGCGGAGGATTTGGTTTTGCCAGCCAGTGGCCAGGCCCACTTTGGGGGTGAAGTACGAGATGGGGGCTGGCAGACCTCGCTTTACCACCATACGGGGCAGTATGCCAGCCGGGTCCCCGCTTACCAGAACGGCTTTACGTATCAGGCCGCACTGGGTAGCGAGGTGCGCGGAGGCCGTAAGTACCGGCTCAGCTGCTGGGTGTACGGGGCTAACGAGGCTATCCGGGCGGCGGCTCAACTCTACGCCAAAGTGGATGGCAATGACATCGGGGCTATTTCAGCGACGCTAGCCAACACCAAACCAGCCGGGGACTGGTACCTGTTGAATTTGCTAGTTGACGTACCAACGAGTGGCCAGCAGCTTACCGTAGGCTGCCGCAATACGGGCGGCCAGCCCATCTATGTTGACGACTTCCGCTTCCACCCCGTAGAAAGCCCCACCACGGCCTACGTGTACGACGCCCACACGGCCCAGCCGACCTACGTGCTTGACAACGACAACCTGTTCACGCGCTACGAGTATGACGCGGCTGGCAAGGTGACGCGCATTGCCAAAGAAGCCCTCACGCCCGCAGGCAGTACGCAGCCGGCCGCCCGGATTGTCAAAGAGTATGAGTACAACTTTGCGCAAATGCTGACACCCACCTGGCTGCCCACGGGCGTCATTACTTGGGGCTCGGGACCTGTGGGGCAGGTGCGGCCCCGGCAGCGCGAGGAACGCGACATCAACGCTCGCAGTGCTAGTTTCAATGCAACTCGCCTGGTAGCGGATGGTACGTCTGCTAGTTGCAAAAATGGTAACTGCCCCCCCGCGGGCCAGGTCGTGGACACGTTCAGCCAGCCGGACACCAACCAATACGGCGAAGAAATTTGCTATACGTATGAAGTATTAACGGATGGTAACTGTGGCACGCAGCCGCCTAATCAAATCAGTATGGGGTGGGGGCCTTGCTCTGGTGGCCGGCAGGCCAGCCAGTCGCAGCTTAAGCAACTCAAGCAGGCCGCTAGGACGGTACGTTCGGCACCGACTCACTAACAGGCGCTTATCGTCGGCATTAAACAAAAGCAAAAAGCCCTCATACAAATGAGGGCTTTTTGCTTGTTGAAACTAGTTGACCACAGTAGGTCAGTAAGTTATCGGGCGTAGGTATTGGTAGTGACACTGACAAAATTGCCGCTTACGTCTTCGCTGGTAGCCACGTGTATCAGGCTTGAGTTAGTCAGCGTGTCGATACGGGCAGTCGAGGTATTACTATTAATCGTATAGGTAATGGTCGAGCCAGTATGGATGTAGGTGCCGGTAGTAGCAGTAGTGGTGCCGGTAGCCGAAATACTTTTATCGAAGAGGACCCGGTAATTCCCATTAGCCAGATACGTCAGCTTAATAGTGTTAGGTACTACCCGTTGCGGATACGTGGTGGCTGTCCCTCCTCCTTTAGGCGTGACCACGATAGTCTGGGACGTAAGCCACCACGTCCCTACCAAGGAAGCGGGAGGCGTGACTTGCCTGGACGAGAAACCAGTGGTACCGGCCAGCAAAAGGGTACTGAGTAGGAGCTGTTTCATGTCGCTAAAATACTACTAAATAGCGGATAATGAGTGTAAAACATGTTATGATTTTTAGCTACTCGAAAAGCCAGAGAGCGGGTTGGAGTTAAGTCTATTAGCCGTTCGTTTTATGTATATCTCTCTTCAAAACCGGATACCTCCATCTGGCTTATTGGGTATATCAGGGATGCATGAATGAAGTAGTAGCTGAGTAGATGGTTTGCAACAGGGCTTGCTCGCAGGCCGGGTCATTAAATTGGCTGCCTTGGTCAGAGTCGAAGATGAAGGAAGCCGGCGCTTAGCGCAGGGCCTCAGCTAAGGTGCTCAAGTAGGTGGCCAACTCGGCTAGGGATTGGCGCCTAGCAAGCGCGGCTAAAACAACTTCGGCTTTAAGTTTGGCCGTATAGTGACGGCGGGTACGCTTGGGACTCATGGCGTTGACTAAGGCAACCCGCTTAACCTTTTCGCCTTTGCTAGGAACATCACAACTGTCTGCTTCCAATATATCTGCAACTGTGCTTGGTCTTATGCTGAATTTATTCACCTAGTACAAGGCAGCAGATATCTGCTACAGTTCTTTGAACAATTCATTTTACCAACGACGAGTTGCTGTCTAATAATTGATTCAGCCAGTATTAATAGCGTTCAATTAGCTGGGAAGAAAGGCATGTATGTGCACAACAGTGTGCTCAACTGCGCAAAGTATGCTTTCCCAGTTACTTAGGGCTGTATTCTGGTATTTTTTATAAGAATATCCCAGTTGAGTCTTGGCTGTTCAGGTAGACCATGCAACTAGTATGTAGGGCGTATTTCAATAGCTTGAGAAAGATGGAAGTAGCTTTAATATATATTGGATTATATGCTTGGGCTCAGTGATGCATTGAAATTGGGTGAGGTATTATAGCGGTTTCGCGAACGCTTTATTCCTTTTTGGGCGTTTACGTAAAGCTGTTTATACAATGTTTATACAACCTTACTCACTTGATTTACGCACGCGCGTGGTGGCGGCCTTGCGCCAGCCCAAGCCGCGGTCGCCGAGCGCTTTGGCGTAAGTGTCGCGTTTATCAAAAAACTACTGGCGCACGAGCGGCAAACCGGCTCACTGGCCCCCAAACCCGCTAGTGGCGGCCGGGCGCGCTACCTTGAGGCGCAGGCCCAAGCCTGGCTGGTAGCCTACATAGACCAGCACCCAGATGCCACCCTGGCCGAACTCAGTCAGGCTTGGCAGGCCCACGGCGGGCGAGCGGTGGGCCAAACCTGCCTGTGGCAGGTGCTGGATGAGCACGACGTACGGCGAAAAAAAAAGCCTGCACGCTAAAGAGCGCGACACGCCCCGCGTAGTCGCACTACGCCAGGACTTCGTCGAAACCGTGGCCCAGCACTACGACCCGCGTCGGTTTCACTTTCTCGATGAAACGGGCCTTCGGCTGGATGCCTGCCGCCGCTACGCCCGCGCCAAGGGCGGCCAGCGCGTGGGGCAGGCCGTACCGCTGCGGCGTGGCCCCTCGTTCACGCTCATCAGCACGCTTTCGGCCCAGGGTCTCGGAGCAATGCAACTCTTCGAGGGCGCGCTTAACTACGAGCGTTTTGCGGTGTATGTCAGTCGTTTCCTAGCCCCTACGCTGCGTGCAGGCGATGTGCTAGTACTCGATAACCTGGCCGTACATAAGATTAGCGGGCTGCGCGAGTGGCTAGCCGAGCGCGGCGTGCAGGTCTTGTTTCTGCCGCCCTACTCGCCCGACTTCTCGCCCATTGAGCAGGCCTGGAGCAAGCTCAAAACAGCGCTGCGCACCGCGCAAGCGCAGAGTCGAGCGGCGTTAGAAGAAGCTGTGCGGGCCGCTGTTGACTGGATTACCAGCCCAGACGCCCAGCACTGGTTTGACCACTGCGGCTACCACGTGCAGGCCGCCTAACAAAGGGGTAAATGGTTTACGAAACCGCTAGATAACTTTTAATGGAGCGCCATTTTGTTAAAGATTATTATACCCTCTTTGCTGGATTGGAGTTGATACGTAGATGTGTATGACTCACATACTTTTTCCACGTTGCTATGCTCGGCTGCGCCTTGTCTGGCTCACACGCCAAAGTATCGTGATGATAGAGGCGCAGACCCAGGTTTTATAAGGACTCTTGTGCGCATTACCGTGTTCAGTCGCCTATAAATCACGGATTCCACGCTGTAGAAGCACTTTAGGCTATTCTTGCAGAGAATAACCGCATGTTGTTAGGCCGGTTCCTCGCCGTTGGCCTTCTTCTCTAGGTAGCTGGCCACCTATCATTTCTAAAAGATTTAGGGCACTACCACGCGAGGGGTACCCAGTCTGGAAATCGCGTTTCTTTCCATAACGCCTCCCCCCGCCCTGCTAATAGGAGCCCCCCAAAGCTGCTTAACTCAGCAGAGAACAGCTCGATTTGAAGAAAGCCCAGACATTTAAAAATAGGCTTTGAGCAATGGCCAAAACCTCCGAAAAATGGTCTTGACATCCTTCCTTGGTGGGCTATTGCTCTATAGCGGGCGCGGTAGCATGGCTAGTTCAGACCACTGTCCGATGACGTTATGGCCTCGTGATTCATTAGTTCGTGCATCTGGAGGTGAAGCGCCCGCGCCACGGAAATCAGCAGGTCGAGATTGGGGCTCGCGATACCTACCTCAATGCGGTGGAGCGAGGATTTATCCACGTTGGCCATGTCCCCCAGTTCCTTAAGCGAAAGGCTGCGGGCCTCCCGGACAGCCCGCAGGTGTCGCCCGAAAGCCTTAATGCCACCTGGGTTTTTCACCAAGGCAAGGTCACGAGCGAGTAAAAAAAAATCGTATGCGTTGGCGCATACAAAATAGATTTTTATCCTAATTTTGCTTGAAATAGCGGTGCCCTCGGTGAATTGAGAACAGGCAAAATATAGCTCTGGCCTCACAGGTCAACCTGTCATTGCTGATTGATAGACTACCCAAAACTTGTCTTAGGCCACTTCTCACTCGACCCGTTGACTTCACTAAATTGTCTTTATGAAAAAATACTTACTGCTCCTGTTTTGCCTACTGGTGTTGCGCTTGCAGGCGGCTCCCGTCGAGGCGACAGAACCCGTTGGCCAACGCTTCGGCATGTCTCTGATTGAAGTAATGGACAGTATTCATGATGAAGGTATATACCAGTACTTAGGCTCTTCAGGCAAGCCTAAGACCCCTGAGGCGTCCCTTCACGTGCGGTTTCGGGATAGTAGTGGGGACCGCTTGCTGAGCTACAGCTTTGTGAGAGATAGGTGCTCCCTGGCCATTTTAACGCTCCCGCTGGCAGAACTCGATGCCATTGTGAAAATGTACGATGGCAAATTTCCCAGCCTAGGCAAGCAAATGTGGCGCACCCCTTACGGGCGCATCAAGGTATCGGTCGCTATCGGCGCGGAGTCGATGCGTAGCGACCACAAACCGCACTTGCTTGTCATCTTCGACCCCAGCCTCTAGCCTGTATAGCGGTCTGGCATACCTAGCAGTTGCTAGGTTACAAATTAATGCTAGGGGGGCATTTGCCAAATCGCAGAAAGGCAAATCCAGGGCCTTCGCCAGAGAGAGTATTATGTCTACCGTCGAGGCCGCTTGACCCTTCTCTATCCGTTGTATCGTCGGCTTGGCGATGTCCGCCTCATCTGCCAGCGCCTGCTGGCTAAAGCCCTGTGTATCGCGTAGCTGCTGAACATGGCGGCCCAGCACTGAGCTGCCGATAGCGAAGGTTGCGGTGAACGAATGAGTAGTAGTTTTTCACCCTTTATAAAGCTTTAGTTATATGGTTACAAATACATACCTAGGTACAGGCGAAATTGAAATTGCGCCGAAGTTAAGCGTTTACCTGTGTTGGAGTAAACGTATGAGCGACGCTATGGATAAGCGATACTGGGCAGTAAAGCATGAGTGGTCCGAAGAGAACGAGCGCCTGCGTAAGCAATACGAAATTTGGTATAAATCGCGTAATGCTGTACAAAAGCAGATTAAGCAGATGTTTGCCGTGACGGCCAGTTTGCCAGTAGCGGGTGACCATTTTATGCCAGGGGGTGAAGCACATCAGTTTTGCGAAACATTGCGTATTGAGAAGCGCACGATGTTCAGCGACTTGGATTCCGATGACGTGCTATTCGTCTATGAAGTTTGTGGCGAGGATATGGAGGAATTGGAAGAGTACCGAGAAGGTGACCTAGTAGATGAAATTGAAGACGAATGAGTTGCTACTTGCCTGATTGAAACAAAAATGGTAGATAGAGGAGTCGACGAAGACCATTGTGTATTGATAAGTGCGAGTTGCTGAATAGCTGCCTGGAGCCATAGAAAGTGAGTAGGGTAGTGTTTGCGCTGCTCCAGGTAACTGTAAATGGACGTTGCTCAAGTAAAGATTACAGTTTGAAGTCCCAGCTAGGCGGATACCCAGGATGCTCGTGCAGCAGTATATCAGCTAGGTCTAGACCCGCCTGCCGCCCAGCCGGTGTAACGGCTTTTTCCAGTAGGTCCGATACCTCTATTTGATAGCCCAGGCGGCGTAGAGACGCGGCTTTCTGGCTCCACTTCTCGAAAGCACCCGCATCCGGGTAGAGCCATATCGCACGGCCTTTGAGGGGGCGCAGGCGCTCCTCCGTTAGGTTGCTCAGGCCCATCGTCGCCAGCCACAGGAACTGCGGGAGGTAGAAGGTTGCCAGCATCGCCGTCTTGGCGCTCTCTACGAGGGCGACAGGCTGGCTAGCTGGCGCGGAGGCTAATTGCGGCAGGCCAAACAGGCAAGGGCTTTTCTGGCCGTAGGCCGTGTAGTCGGCCAGCCAGGTGGGCACGGGTATTCCTAGTTGCTGACAGCGTTTAGTGTAAGCCGTATGCACCCAGCACGTATGCCGGTACGGGGTTTTGACGGTATGGCCCGTTTCGTCGTAAAGTATGACCTGCCCGCCCCGCACACGCCCGTGCTCGTCAATGAGCCAGAAGACGCACGCCCCGCGCCAGTAAGCGGAGGTGCCCACTTGGAAGCGGCGCAGTAGGTCGTCGGCATCGCCTATCCCTAGCTGGTGGCGCAGCAACTTGGCTAGCGCGTTACTTTGGTAATAACCCGGCTGCACTGACGATGTCAGCATCTCGGCTGGAATCGTGTATGTTTTGGGTGGGGCCAGCCAAGCGGCCGAGGTAATAGGCCCCGGCTGGGCGGTGTTTACTTGCCATGCGGGCACGCCAGACAGCGATTTTAGCGGCTTATCCTGGTAGGGGCTGCGGTGATAGCCACAGTTGAGTTCGTGGTCGCAACGGCCGTAAGAGTCGTCTAGTGGCTCGCCGGTGGCCGTGTCGAGGTAGCGGGTAAAACAATGGGGTTGTTGGCAGGCGGGGCAGGTATAGCGCGTAGCCCGGCCCTGGTAGCGTTGTAAGGTATAGGGATAGGTAATAGTTGAAGTCATAAAAAATGTTTTGTTCGGGGCGTCACCTTCGACACTTTAGCACGCCGGCCGGGAAGCGCGGCGTGCTGAAGTGCTGTAAGTGCTAGCGGAAAAACAACTTATTTATTGGCGAGGTAGTCCTTGCGTAGGGCCAATCGCTGGCCGTAGGCGTTGCGGCTCTGCTGGATGCCTATCTGGCTCAGGCGGGCAGTGAACTTTTGGCGGCCGACGGGCCGGTAGCCGTCTTCCTGGCAGAAGAATTTATACTCCTGGTACACGTCCTGCGCCTTGACCCAGTGCTCGGTATCGGCAACGTAGCTGGCGTCCTCCAGGAAGAGGCGCACGGTGTCAGCCTGCTTTTTAAACGCCTCCAGTTGGGCCTGAACGGCGGCACTGTCCGTGAACCCCTGCTGGGCCAGCAGTCGGTTCAGCCCGTCGAGTATCCAGTTGAATACGCCAGCCAATTCGGTCTGAATAATTTTAGCAGCCAGTGTTTTGTCCTGCTCGGCTTCGGGGATGGTCACCGTGAAGGGGACGATGAGAAAGCGCCGAAAAAAGGCGTGGCTGTGCTCAACGTCGGTAGGCAACTCGTTGCAGTTGAAAATGAGCTTGGCGTAGTCGGTCAGGATGAAGGGCTGGCCGTAGGGTAGGCGAGCCTCGACGGGCTCGCCGGAAGCCAACTGCTTGAACGTGTCCACCTCCAACTTGCCGTTCAACTCGCTGGCGTAGTTCACCAGCTTGGTGGCTAAGTGGGCGCGGGCGTAGGCTTCGCCCTTTGTCAGCGAACTGAGCGAATAGTGACTCACGTTCTCTGGCCCCAGCAAAGCGGTGATGATTTCGAAAAAGACGGACTTGCCGTTGGCCCCAGTACCGTAGAGCAACAGCACTTTTTCGAGCTTGAGCTTGACGGCGGGGATAAAGAGGTAGGCCAGATACTCGGCCAGCACGCGCTGGCTGGCTTTGTCGGGTACTACCCGGTCGAGGAAGGCCAGCCAGAGAGGAGCCAGCGCGGCCGGGTCATAGGCAAAGGGTAGTTCGTGGGTGAGGAAATCGGCCGCGACGGCAGCGCGAAGGCCCTGGTGGTTCAGGCCAATGTCGAAGGTGCCGTTTTGCAGGTTGATGCTTACCACTTCCCGAGTGGTAGGCGAAGGGGCAGGCAGCGAGGCCGTAGTAAGGAATTGTTTGTAGAGGTGGTCAACGAAGCCGTAATGATTCGCCATGATGTCGGGGACGCCCAAGCGAGCGGCTGCCTGACGCAGAAAGTAGCGGAGCGCCACTTCATCTAGGTGTTTCCAATACGACCCGTTATACGAGTGCAGAAAGCCCTGGCAGTAGGTTAGGTCCCATTTGTTGTGCTCGGCTAGAGCCAGCACCCGACGGATGGTGACTACGACGTAGTGCATAGTCGTGAGCTTGTCGCGGTCGCCTTTCAAGCCAGCCAGCTCACGAAAATCGACAGGCTCTACCTGCTCCAGTAGGTAGGCGAGTACCCGTGCGTGTGGCAGGGGCAGTATAGGCATAGTTACCCGAGCAACTTCTTGTTGAAACAGTTGCGTAATCGACTGGTTTGGCTGGTCGTAGAAGAGGCCGGGCGTGGTAGCCTGAGGGACATTCGAAGTGGCCTCGCAGGTGTCTAAAGAGGTCATAATTGATTGATTTTGGGTTGAAAATGAAGTGGTTGAATCGAAAAAATGAGTTGTGGTACACAGATAGTGAAGGCACGAGTTGCCCTAAGCCAGTAAATACTGGCTTGTGAGAGACGTGATAAGTGAGGAAAAAGGCCCGTGGAGAAGTAGGGCGAGGTGGAGCTGTGAAGGATTACACTAACTCGGGACGCCTTGGCCGCAGAGCATCCATTAGGCTGAGACGAATCACAACTCGATTTAGAAGAGGATACTTGGTAGTATTGTCCGCTAAAATAATGATTTGATTATCTGATGTTTACATAGCCGCGCTACAGGGCGCGAGGTTTAGCAAGGCGGTAGGCTTCCACCTCCATCTCGGAGAAGAGGTAGCCGGGAGTCTCTATGTAAAGGCCCAAAAAGTCGGTGTCCCATTTTGTCCAGGCATATATCCAGCCTTTAGCCACCCAGCGCCGTAGGGTACTTCGGCTAATGCCAAGCTTTTTCGCGGCATCATTGGCAGACAATGCATGTTGTGGACACCAAACCTGCCGGTCTTCATGTGCCCGCCGTAGTAGCCGTTCTACCTCCCGCCCTAATTCTAGGGGGTACTCGACCCCCATGAGCGCCCCGTTGGTACAATTCGGGAACACATACAGACCCGTATCTTGGGGCTTGGGCAAGGTGCGATGGTGCGGTAGAGGAGTCGCGAGCGTTTCCAGCGTTTGGACATGGCTAAGCATACGCCACCTCCTTCTTTTTGCGGCGCGCATACTTACGCCGGCCATTAGGTTGGGTACGTGCCCGCAAAGCTGCCAGTACATCACCGCGCTTTAGGCGGACTGAGCGACTGCCGATGGTAAAGGATGAGATTTTACCCGCCTTAATCCACTCATACACAGTCTGCGAGATTACCCCTAATAGCTCAGCTGCTTGGGCGACCGTTACTAGATGCTCATTATTATCAGCTTCAGCGGCGGTAGCCGTGTGTTCTGCGAGCAAGAGTTGAAATTCTTCGCGGGCAATAAGTCGGGCACGCTGCTCGACCAGTGCATTGAATTGAAACAAAATTTCCCAGTCAGCCAGCGGCTCCTTAGGATTATAGTCAGCTACTGCTGGCGGTGGCAGGAGGGGGCGCCCAGGGGGCGTAAATCGCGAATAATGCGAAGCCATAATGATGCATACACGCCTAGAAGCCAGAGTACTCGTTACGCTGGTGGCGTTTGATGATGCAAAGCTGACATCCCCTCCTATGCCTTTCCTATTTTCAGTATTTGCTGGTAGCTTCCGGTATATTCCGGTATATGGGCGGCAATGGATTTTTCTTGGCTAGAACAGCAACATTCCTTTCGGCAAAAGCGAACGAAATTATTATTGCCTCCCGGAAGGCGCTGGACTTCGGGGGTTTAGCAATTTTGTATTTGCTGAGAGCTTCAGAGATGGATATGCCATACTTGGCTAGTAATGTTGCAGTCCACTCAGATGATTTAACGCCTTTGTGAACAATTCCGAGCCATTCGGCTAGCTTGTAAACAGCCACGCACGCTGTGCGGTAGTTTGACTCCAGGCTCTGGTTTTTTATGTTAAGCCACATGGCATCAATCTTCGCTGCATATTCACGACGTTGCTCATCATTACCCTTGCACAAACTTTCCAAGGTTGGTACCACAACCTGCTTCTTTGAAGTAGTGGTTGGCACGGATTCCGTCAGTGGTGCATGGCTAGACGCTGGGGATGCTACAGTCGAAGGTTCTACAGTTGGGGGCGCTACGTCTTCTTCCTGCCCTTTCTCTTGAATCTGAGCAGAACTGTTCTCGATTGGAATATCTCCAGGGTATGGGCGCTTAACGAATCGGAATCTTTGAGCATATTCATGCTCTTCTCTTTTTAGGTGGTGATACCTAGCCCAAGGAAAAGAAGATTCAGTATTACCTGCGTCAACTTTCTCCTGCAATAGAGAAAGCTCGTCGCGCATTTTTTCATCAAACCCCGCTTCTTCTTGGGAGAGGGGGTTCATTTTTACCAGCATTATAATATAAATTTTAGATTAACAATTACGTGTTTACACTTTCATTCTTCGCCCCAAACACGAGCAAAATCAGCTAGCAGACGTTCAGGCGTAACCTGAATATAACGACGAAAACTTTTGAAGTCTTTGTGGCCGGTAGCCTTCATAATCGTTTCCCAACTCAAGCCGCCTTCCAAAGACAATGTAACAAAAGTGCGTCGGCCCGTGTGGGACGAAATCAACTCGTGCTTAGGCAGCGTCTGACTAGTGCGCTGGCTGCCCCGATATTCTACTTGCTCGGTAGGCGAGTCCAGCTTTGCCATGCGGGCTACATCTTTAATGTACTTGTTTAGCTTCTGGTTGGAAATGGCGCGCACCTTGCCCTCCCAAAGTTGCGCTAGCAGTGGTACAGCGCGATTACCGCGTAGTGGCACAGTGAGCTTCTCATTTGTTTTTTGGGCTGTAAGCTGTAACCATTCGCCCTTCTGATGCTCAGGTTTGAGAGCAGCTACATCGGAGAAACGCAAGCCTGTATAGCAGCTAATTAAAAATAGAGCGCGAGCGTTTTCTAGCCGTGCCATGTCGGGCAGCATCGTTAAGTTTACCGTCTCTAGGGCGTGCAGCTCGGCGCGAGTTAGGGCTAATACATCGGGGTCGCGGCGCGCCCAGCGCCAACGTTTGTAGTCTTGTAGCGGATTGCGGCCTAATTCGTGCGCGTCGCCTAGAAAGTGTTTGAGGTGCGCTAAGTGCTTGGCAATACTGTTATCGACCAGCCGAGCCTCATCGAGTAAATATGCCGTGAAGTCGTGCCAGAATTGCGCCGTAAAGTTTGCGTATTCCAACGGCCGCTTGGTGGTTTCCTCGTAGCGGTGCAGGTGATTATAAAGTGTTAACAGCGCCTTAACAGTATTAGGGCGTCGAGTGCGGGCATGACGCTCTTTATATGCTAAGAGGTCAGGTAGTGGGCGCGGCAACTCAGCAGGCGTCTCTGGTGCGGCTTCAGGTTCAATGATAGCCCGTAGCTCGTCAGCACTAGGCAGTAAACCTTTGGCGCGGCACTCTCCCCAGTATTCTAGGAGTCGTGCGCTCATGCGCTCATTATTGGCGTTAATCAACTCGTTAGTACGCTTTACCTCAACATCCATCCCACGAGCTTTAGTTATGGCACGTTGAACGTCGCCCGCAGACCAATGCGCTGGGTGAATCTTGTCCCCAGTATAAATCTTGATGCGAGGCTGCCCGTTCTGCGGGTTGAAAAGGATACGAATAGCCGTAGGCTTATCAGCCTTGGGGTCTTTAAGTTCAAAAGAGACGGTTGCCATAGCTTAACCTGAAGTGCTACAGCAAAAATAGTAAAGTAGTACGAAATTAGGGGACAGTATAGGGGACAAACATTCCGCAAAAGACAATAAAACCCTGTTATGATTTTATAAGGGAATGTATCTTAAATGCCTGTATATGAGGTTTTATAAAGATATTTTACCGTAAAGCTGTACTTTGTTGTACGGATTTGGTTATTCCCGTCTCTGGTACTACGAAGAGCCTCTTTCCCTATCGGAAAGAGGCTCTTTTATTTTCAGAAGTTTCCAGCACGCTGTCAGAGTGCATTCAGAAAGCCCGCTGATAAGAGTGCGCTAGGCCACTGGCAGCGTAAAGTGAAATTGACTGCCGCTGCCCAATTCACTTTCGACCCACAGCCGCCCGCCCTGGGTGGTGATAAACTCGCGGGCGATGCTGAGGCCCAGCCCCGAGCCGCCCTTATAGCCAGCTTTATCGGGGATTTGGGCGAAGCGCTGGAAAATGCGCTCGTGGTGCTCGGCCGCGATGCCGGGGCCACGGTCCTGCACGGTTACCTGCACAAACTTGCCAGCGGGACGAGCGCGTACGGTCAGGGCCTCACCATGCGGTGAGTAGCGGATGGCGTTGGCCAGCAGGTTGATGAGTACCCAGGTTGTTTTCTCTACGTCGGCGCGCACGGCGGGCAGGTCGGCGGGCAGTTCGGTGAGGAGGCGCAAGGCTTTGTGGTCGAGCTGGGCCTGCACGGTATCGGTGGCGAACTGCACCACCGGCGGCAGCGCGGTGGCCACGAAATTGAGCTGGATGCCGGCGCCCGCGTCGAGGCGCGATACGTCGAGCAATTCGCCCACGATGCGCTGCATACGCTGGGTTTCGCGCACCAGGCCGGCCGTTACCTGCTGGCGCTCCTCGGGGCCCACACGGTCGTTTTGCAGCAATTTCAGGCTCAAGCTGATGCCATTGAGCGGCGTTTTGAGTTCGTGCGACACGGTGGCCAGAAAATTCGACTTCACTTGGTCGAGCTTCTTGAAGGCCGACACGTTGCGCAGAGCCAAAATCTGGCCTACGAACTCGGTTTTGTGGCTGGCCTCGTTGAAGGAAACCAAGTCCTGCACATCGAGCCGAAAATACGCCTCTTCGCCCTGGCGGGCGATAGTGAGCAGCGGAGCATCGGCAGCGGCGGCCTCGGGGTTGGTGTCGTCGAGGGGGCGCAGCATGGCCTTGAGCAGGTCGTTGTTTTGGGCCACTTCGGCGGCGGGGCGGGCCACGAGCTGGTCGGCGGGCAAGCCCAAAAGCTCGCACATAATGGGGTTAGCCAGCAGTACGCGTCGGCTTTCATCGAGCACTAATAGGCCCTCATCGAGGCTGTTGACGATGCTGCGGGCGCGGTTGCGCTCAGTTACGAGGCCGGCCAGCGTCGAGCTGCGGTATTCGCGCAGCTGCACTAGCATGCGGTTGAAGGAGCGCGCCACTCCGCCAAACTCGTCTTGGCTTTCGACCGGAATGGTGGCCGTAAAGTCGTTTTCCACCGCGTGTTCCAGCGCCGCCGTGAGCTTGCGCAGGGGGCCGACGGCCGCCTCGGGCACGCTCAGCACAAACAGTAGGGCCACGAGCACGCTCAGGCCGGCAAAGGCCAGCATATAGCGCCCGGCCTGTACGGCAGTTTGGTTGGCGCGCTCGTTTTTGCGGGTCATTGCTTGGGTATTCAAGGTTATCATGCGCTGGGTTTGGTCACGCAATTGGTTGATAACCTGTAGTTGGGTTGGGGCGGACGCTTGCGCGTCGAGCAGGCGTTGGTAGGCGGCCAGGGTTTGGGTGAGCTGGTCGACCGCCGCCTGCTCGCCGGGCTCGGTGATGTTGCCCGCCTCGCGCGTGAGGCTGCGGCGGAAGCTCGGTAGCCCCTGCGGGTCGGCTGGGTTTACCTCGGCCTGGTCGAGGGCGCGCAGCATCTGCTGGCCTAGTTCTACGGAGTAGAAGTTGTCCTTCAGAATATAGCGTGAGGTCGTTTCGAGGCGCTGCACCGAGTAAAAGGCGTAACCGCCCAGCGCCAGCAGCAGCCCCAGCAGCGCCAGAAACCCCAGGGTTATTTTGGTTTTCAGATTCATGGAAGTAAGAATAGTACCGTGGGCGCTGCGCGTCCGCGAGGTAGGTAGCCGAGTGCTAGTGACCGAAGCGCGGACCCGCAGGGTCCACGGTACAGCTACTCAATAGGTGATAAGATAAACGTCTAAATCGCTGCCGTCGCCTGAAACGGCACTTAGCAGGTCGTGTGTGACGCCGCCCCGGCTCAGCTGCTGCCACAGGCCCTTGCGGCTGGTGATGCCGCACACGAGCAGCGTCGCGCTTTTTTCCTGCGCCACCCGCCGGATGGCCGCCACTACGTCGTCTTCCTTCATGCGCAGCGTCTGGCCGCCCAGCTCGGTGGCCAATTGGAGGTTGTTAATCAAGTGGCGTTGGGCTGCCAGCCCAATGCGGTCGGCGCTTTCGCGGCTGGTTTGCACGTAGAGTACGTACCAGGCCGCCGCCCCGAAGCGGTCGGCGAGGCGCGAGGTCTTCCTGATTATCTCCTTGGCGGCTACGTGATTGGTATTGATGCAGGCGAGCAGGCGGTCGTCGTTGCGGCGCTGAGCGGGCACGGCGGGCGAGCCGCCCGCATCGGTTTCGACCTGCTGGCCCAGCAGTTGGGCTACTTCGCGCACGGCCAGCCGGCGCAGTTGCAGCAGGTTTTCGGCCTGAAAGAAATTGGCCAGCGCGGTGGGTACTTTGGCCGCGTCGTAGATTTTGCCTTCTTCGAGGCGGGCGCGCAGCTCGCCCACGGTCAGGTCCACGTTCACCACCTCGTCGGCCAGCTTCAGCAGCCGGTCCGGGATGCGCTCGGTTACGTCGGTGCCGGTTATTTTGAGCACCTGGTCGTGCAGGCTTTCGAGGTGCTGCACGTTCACGGCCGTTATCACCGAAATGCCGCGCTGCATCAATTCCTCCACGTCTTGCCAGCGCTTTTCGTGGCGCGAGCCTGGCACGTTGGTGTGGGCCAGCTCATCCACTATCACCACTTGCGGGCGGCGCTGCTCGATGGCATCGAGGTCCATTTCCTCCACCGCGTGGCCTTTGTAAAACACCTGCTTGCGGGCCAGTAGCGGCACCTCAGCTAGCTGCGCCACAGTGCCGGCGCGGCCGTGTGTTTCGATGTAGCCCAGCAGCACGTCCACGCCGTGCTGGTGCAGCTCGCGGCCCTCTTGCAGCATGCGGTAGGTTTTGCCCACCCCGGCGGCCAAGCCCAGGTAGACTTTGAGCGTGCCACGCCGCTTTTCCTGGACGAGGCGCAGAAACCGCTCGGCCGAAAGGTCGCGTTGGGCTTGCTCGGGGGAGGGGTTCATGGGGGGATTTAGATTGTTGTGCGAACGTGGGCGCCTCACCCCCCGGCCCCCTCTCCGAAAAGGAGAGGGGGAGCCGACTGTAGGTGGACGTATACAATCGTTAGAAAGTCGTCAGGCCCCCCCTCTCCTTTTCGGAGAGGGGGCCGGGGGGTGAGGCGCCCACGTCAGTGCGTTATTTAAAACGACAGCGCTACGCTGGTCGTCACATTGCCATAGTTGCGGCTTGCGCCGTTATCGTGCTGAAAAATAGATTCCTGCGCCTGTAGGTAGCGGCCTTCTACCCGAAAGGCGACATTGGCCGTGGGCAGGTAATCGAGGTTGAGCGAGGTGCCGCCAGCCAGGAAGCGCGCATCGGTTGGGGTGGGCATAATGCTGCTGATAATCACGCCGCGGTCGGCGTTGTAATACTCGCCGCGCAGGGTGGTCGAAAACTGGTCGCTGAGCTTGTATTTCACGAAGGCCGAGCCGGTATGCCAGGTGTCGTAGCCGTGGCGGCCAGCGCTCTGCTGCTTGCCCACGTCGAAAACCAAGGCCAAATTCAGGCGCTCGGTGGCGGCGTAGGTGATGTAAAAATCGTGGAAATAACGGCGGCGCTTCAGTGAGTCCTGGGGCTGCTCGTTGCCGTAAAACGTGCTGCTGTTGATGAGCAGCTTGGCGGTGGGCTTCCACTGAATTTGAGTGCCGATGGCCTTGCCCTGGTTGGTTTCGCGAATGTTCTGCCAGCCGTTGAGCACCAGCCCGGTTAGCGTCAGCTTGGGGCTGACTTCGTAGGTGAGGCGGGCACCCGACTCGTAGTAGGGCGAGTTTTCGGCCATCAGCGAGCGGGTCAGCGTCCAGTTATCCTTCGAGATGGCCGACTCGAAACCAATATGCGAGCCAAAAATACCGAGGTCGAGCCACGCCTTGGCAAAGGGCCGAAAGCCGGCGTAGGCCTCGTAAATGTGCTTTAGTACATGGTCCTCGGCGGCGTAGTTGGCGCTCACGTAGGTGCCGGCGTGGATGCCGAGCGCGCCGCGCACCTTGCCATCGTCGTAGCGCATGCCCAGCACGGCGTTGTTCACCGTAAACTCGTTTTGGCGGTTGTGCGAGTAGAGAAAACCGGGCCGCACGTTGGTGTTGGTGTGGTTGAAATCGAAGCCGTAATAGGCATCCACGAAGCCGTAGGTGGTGAGCGGCCCGACCACCGGCGTGGCGGTAGCGGGCGCGGCTGGCGCGGGCACGGCCAGGTTGGGGTCGGCGGTGGTAGGGGTAGTCTGGGCCAGCGCGGCGCTCGTGCAGAGGACAGCCAGCGCGGGCAGTAAAAGCTTTTTCATGGAAAAGATGCAACGCAAAAAGCATTGCCAAACAAGAAAAAAAGGTGGGCCGCCAAGCGGCTTATCGGTAGGTTGAATCGCTTGAAAAAGCTTGGCATTACGAGCGTAGCGCCACAATTTCAAGCTTTTTTCAGGCGAACAATCTTGGGAAAGCTACTTTGTGCCAGCCAACTCGTCGAGCGACAGATTAAGCTGAAGCACATTCACGTGGTCGGGGCCAAAAAGGCTGGTTTCGAGGTGCTGGGCTACTAGCCCCTGCACCTTGGCGGCAGGCAAATGGCGGGCTGCCGCGATGCGGGGCACCTGCACCAGCGCGCCCTGTGGCGAGAGGTGCGGGTCGAGGCCCGAGCCGCTGGCCGTGAGGAGCTCGCTCGGTACGTCGGCCGCCCGCACGGTGGGGTTTTGCAGCAAAAACGTGTCGAGGCGGGCCTTCACGGTGGCCAGGTATTCGGGGTTGCTGGGGCCTTTGTTCGAGCCGCTGGAGCCATCGGCGTGGTAGTCGGCGGCCGAGGG
>Ga0265780_10000316_pt1 | contig 75956 bp, 71 predicted proteins | sample P1T30metagenome_FD_192432 | JGI IMG/M metagenome (GOLD analysis project Ga0265780, IMG submission 192432) | Plant litter microbial communities from East Loma Ridge, Irvine, California - P1 T30 | ecosystem: Environmental > Terrestrial > Plant litter > Unclassified | place: USA: California...
ATTTTATCATCAGAAATCATAGCAGAAGTATTAGTTAAATATTTGAATTTCAATACCTTAAATATACTAATTCTTCTGCTTTTTTCTATGATACTTTTTTATTTTTTACATCGAACTCACGTTATTTTAATTCAAATACACCATAGTTGAATACGGATTGTGTTTTTTGATCTACCAACCAAACTTCCTTACTAATCCTATATGTGCCCGGAGATAAATTTTTGTTTTTCAAAAGTTTAGTTAGCGGTATCTGAAAATCCTTAGATTCTTTTGGCTCAATACTGTACAACATATCTTCAAAACCAACAGTGTTGATAAAAGGCTCTTCTGACCAAAGCGTATCGTTTTGTTTTTCTATTGTAAAAGCACTTCCGAACTGAATAGCAGATGAAGAATTGTTACTGATGCTATATCTGATGTTAATTTGATTTTCGGCAAGTGAGTATATTTCTGGGTTTACACTGATCTTTACATTCATAGTGGGTGTATTTGTATTTTCCGCTTTGTCGCTGAGCGCATCTTGTGTAATAATTTTACTATTCTTATCGCTTTTAGAGTGTTGGCATCCCATCGCCAATATGGCAAATAGCAGCAAAACCTTTGGAAAATTATTTTTTCTTATTTTTTTCATAACTATGTTATTGTTGTAAAGATAGACTGAAATTTTTGTATTAGCTCTAGATTTAATATCGGGATAATCCTAACGCAGATAGTATTAAACTGGCTTTGGTGTAATAGCGGGTTGAGCCGATCGCCCCAATATGTGTACCCACTGTTGGGCGGGTCCCTGAACTGCTGATGTATGTGTAAACGATACCACCACTGTCTCCGCCATCACTGACGTAGTTGGCAGTTGTGATATTTGTCAATGTATTACCTGATGTCGGAGAAGTCCATGTAGCATTGGTACTCAGAATTGTACCGGAGGTGTATCCTGTTGTAGCCCCTCTCTTATTGACAACTGTACCGACTCCCGGTAAGCTTGTTGAGGTGGAAAGCACGTCTGAAGCGGTTCCGCAAAGCGTATTGCTGGGAATATAGGCGGTTGGATTTGTTATCGGAATAAATGATGCGTCAATAGAGCCTGAAATCTGCCTTACGCTACATACTCCAATTGCAGTTGATCCCTCATATAAAGTCTGTCCGGCATTGATGACATGTCCTGCAGTAACCATCCCGACCTTACCGTCTGAATTTCTCTTTGCTGCAAAGCCATATGAACCGTAGCTTGTACCGGCAGTATTTAATGCAGCCTTACATCCAGGGTTTTAAGTAGCTTCTAAAACCATTTCCCCCTCGGATTTTTTAAAGCTTATTCCTTCTGCAGCAGAAACATACCTTTTGAAATTTTTAATAGAGGCATCGGAATACTCGTGGAGATCTACGATAATTTTATTTTCTCTATCCATTAAGGCAAAGGCGTTAAAATTTCGGATGGCTGCTGCATCTTTTTTATTCAGAACGAATTCATTAAGCTGATCCATGATGTCGGAAAGATAGCTGTAAGAATATTTAGCCGCTTTAAAATCAACATTTTCTTCCCCAATTATGGAGGAAACCTTCTGCTTTGATTGCTCAAAATCAGCACTAAGATAAACTACCAAAGTTCCATTTTCCGTAATATAGGATCCACCATAATACGCTGGATAATTCGGTACTTCTTCTTTAAATCTGTTCACAGTCTTTCCAAAAGATTCCAGCAATTTGGAGAGTTTGACATTAGCTTCCCATTGGTGGGTAGCATCAGCTTCTGCAGATGGCCGAGAACTCATTTTAGCTTCCGTTTTTTCGATACTGTCTGGGTTTTCAAGGGAAGCAGAGTCTGAACACCCAGAAAATGTTAAGACAGCCATAATGGCAAATAATGATAATAAATTTTTCATAGCATAATTTTTTTTTGGTTAAAATTTCTTACGGGCTCATTTTGAATTTGTTACGTTAAACCTACGATAAAAAATGATACCAACAAAATTTATTTCCCTTAAAAGAGAAAAATTTATTTTCCGTTATTCTGTGAAATACTCTTCGAACATGTAATTCAATCCCAACAATCCGGTTATAAAGTTCTATAAAAGGTATGCACATGGAAGAAACGCTTAATCTCGGAGAAGCTGCTCAAGTGTTTATTCAAGCATGGAATCAAGCAAGAGACAATTTCTAAAAGTTCATTTCTGCATAGTATGGCCTGGCGGCAGACAGAGTTTCATGACAAAATAATCGGTATGAAATAATGTTAGAGCATGCGTTAAAGATTAATAATGCCACCGTCCAATATATTGTACTTTTCCATCGCTATTTTCGAATGGTAATACTTAAATAAAAAGTCATAACATACAAACTCATTCATTCTATTCTTAGATTTAAAAATTCTATTAAGCATCATATGAATTAAACTAGCATTAAAACTATTAATATTTAAGGAGGTATCATCTACAAGAATTTTTAGTGTTTTATCCGCAGTAGCCGACAAGTTTTTGTTCTTATTTGATAATATATTGGCCAAATCTGTATTTCCATCATTTTTTTCAATAAAATCTACAATTTTACTTCTATTCTCTCTGAATTTATTACTAAGTCCGGAATTAAGTTCCTTTGAATTTGCAAACTCACTTTTAAAATTCACACTTAGCTTCTCCAATAAATCTCTTTTTTCCAGAAGTGTATATTTAAATAAATTTAAATGATGATCAATAGCCTTTAAAGCAAATAACCATCTTTTTTCATCATCATTTTTATGATTGGATAAAAAGTCAATTATCATATTGCTGTCATGAAAAAAAAATGACTCTGCTAATTCTATAGTATACAATCCATATCTTTCTATTTCTCTGTTATAAGTTTCATTTTGAACTTTCCAGATTGTATGGTTTTGAACTAGCGGATATAAGATCTCGTACATCATATTTATAACTAATGGCAATTGGGATGTATTGCATTTATAGCGTATTCTCAAATGAGGCTGGGGATCATTATATCTTATAAAGAACCATTTTTCTATTAAATTATTAGCTGTCAAGTAATCAACTAATAATTTAATTTCATGCGATAAAAAATTATCTGCTGTTTTAGGACCGAGATAAATTTTATAATAAATCCATTCTCCGCCTATTATATTTAATCTGTCTTTCATAATGAGCTATTCAACTTTAAAAGAGATTATAAATTCATTTGAATAACAGTTGTTACTCTCATCCTTAACAATAGAATTGTCAAAATCATGTAAAAATTCTGACAGCTTGAACATAGTACGATTTTTAATTGTCGAAAGAAACATTTTTATTGAGGTTAAATTTTCCAAATTAATTAAAAGCTCATTATCTCCATCAGATAATAATATAAATTGTGGGAAAGAAAAGTGGTCTTTTAAGATTTTCACTTCATTTAATAATTTAAAATCATCTTCTATTTTCAAGAGATGAACAATATCATTGTTCTTCAGATACCAATTTGCCGGGGAAAGAATGATATTCTTATATTCTATTCTAGGAATAAAAGAATACAACGACTCGAAATTCATTAGTGGAATTCCGCTTCCTCTGTTGTGATAATTAAACTGCATATCACAGAGGAAATGATACACTGGCAGAGCTTTTGGATTCGAAAAATTATGTGCATTAGTCAATCTCGGAATGATCTCCTTATTTAGCTTTCCATGTTTTAAATAAAGGCGATCATTTTTTACAGATATAATAAGATCCTCTATATGGATTTGATTTGCCCGATCTTTCGTTGACTTAGCTAAATACGGAATTTCAAAATCTCTGAATGACGGTCGAGATAAGATATTTCCTACTCTTGATTCCGGGAGATGGATGACTTCTGCAATTATAGTATTCTCGTCTGATTTTTCTGAAGAAATTATATTTGTAACATGTTTATCAATTAAATCATCACTGTGACAAAATCTGGACATTAAATTTGCTGCGCTGCTGCCGCCCCAGCCACTGAAGGAAATTTTGTAATCATAATCTTCTCTGATAATTTCTGCAATAATAGATATAGTCGGAGGTAAATTATTATCATTTGGGTTATCAATACTTTTAAAATCCTCGTCAGTGATCGTTATCTTAAGTTCTTTGTTTTTTAAGGCATTTGAAATTTTCTTTTGAAAAATACCATCGGTTAAAGACCACTTCAGGTCTTGGATTTCAGGTGTATGTTTATTTCTGATTGGTAAATCATCAATCAAAGGATTAAAGTCATTACTTTCTACCTTAGAACCATAACCAATTCCAATTTCAGGATCTAGTGCAACCATCAAAGGAATTTCCATGTTTTCATAGCGCTCATAAAACATATCTTTAAACTTTTCTAAGTAAGATTTATTTCGTACGAGTGAAATTTTATTAAGCAGTTTGATTGCTGGAACCATTTGCTCTGCGATTCTTTGATCTAAAAAATTAGCTGTTGATGTAGAAATTAAGTCACACTGAAATAAATGTTTTGAATCAAAAGAGACATTAAATGTTTCTATTAATTTTTGAATCTCATCATATTTCTTAATAGAGTTACCAATTTTATTATCTAAAGCCTCTATATTTTTTAATATATTTTTTATAGGAGTTGAAATTGAAGTATTATCTTTTTCTAAAATAGAAATCAACTGATTATGATATTCTTGCCCGGTTACATTAGGTTCCAATTCAAAAACTAAAATTTGATTTAAAATTATTTCGTCAATAAATTCTTCAGATTCGTCTTCCTCGAAACCCATATTAACTAATATTTTAATCAGGTCTTCCTTAGTAACTCCATCATAAGCGCCTAAGATTAATTTCTCTAAATATTCTGAATAATCAACCGCAACAATTTCGTATTGCCTATTACCATTTTTATAATGGTATTCTACATATCGGTATTTATCAGCGATTTTAAGTAAGCTTGTATTAGAATATAATTTTAAAGTATTTTTTATTTCTTCTAATTTTAACAGTTCATAATATAATGAGACCATAAAGTTCATATCTAAACGTGTATGGCGTTTATATTTTGACCTGTCGTTAAGGTTGATGTCTGTATTAGAAGATAGTTGACCTATTGAGCAAGAAGCAAACAGACCGTAAGGTGTACACCTTGAAGACATTCTTGAAACATATTTTAACAACGTATATTTTAATTTTTCAATCTTTCCTTCATTTTTTTTGGGGTTATTGAGCCAACTGTCAAATTCTGCTAAAAGAGATGGGGAAGCTAAAAATATAGCTTCTCTTATGGTTAGATCAGTAATTAGATTTCTGAATGTATTATCACTGATTATTGGCTCTGCCGTTAGGTTCTTATAGAAATTTAATGATAAAATAGGAGTTCGCAGTAAATAGTTTTCAAACGGTTGATATCGTTTTTTTTTCATACAATAGTTTAATTTAGTAAAAAAAATGAATCCCAGTCAGAATATTTATTTTCTAGCTTAGCATCCAGTAAAAAAATTCCAACTCCAATTAACCCATCTAACATTCCAACATTATTACTGTAATTGTCTGGACCATTATACTTTTTGTAACCAGCTATTCCATCATTGAATTCGCAAAAAGATAACGTTTCTTTAATAAAATGGTGGTAAGCATTTAAATGATCCTCATTATGAGTTAGCAAGTACCATTTTAAATGTAAGTATCCAACACTTGAAGCTCCGTGACAAAACCCGGCATCAAATACCTGGGCCTTTGCTGAACTCAATCTATTTAGAGTAGAAGAAGCTGTTTTTTCTGAAATACTGATCAGGAAATCATCTTTTAATATTGTTCCTGCTTTATATAAACCGAAAGCTACAGATTGATCCCCATAGCACCATCCCAAATGAACATCATAATTAGCTGTTTTTCCGTTTATTGCTATTCCCGGGAAGATATGTTCACTGTGAGAATCTTTATTTTTAAATGACAACACCGTGTAAGCTGAGTTCTTTATAACGTTTTTAATGTTGACTTTGTCCGGGTACAATTCATAAAATTTTGAAAAAATCAATATATATGAAATATGTCCGTGAGCTAATCCTATATTGGTTTTATGAGTATTATTGTTTATGCTGATTTCATCCTTAACTGTGAACGTAAGGTTACATTCAGCCTCTACAATTTCAGCAAGTTTATCAAAGAGATCAAATAATAATTGCTGATTTAATTTTTTAGGACGAGAGAGTAAATAATGTGCAAGACCAAAAACACCATGAAGAAAATCAATTTGTTCAACCTTATCCTCATGAAGTAATTTATCTGCTTGGTCCAGAAAATGATTTATGTTTTGATATATTATTTCGTCTATAGAATTTAAAGCTTCGCTTAGATCAATTTCTGTTAAGCTTTTTTCTGCTAAAAAATTAAGGATGTGACCAAATCCACAGAGCCCATCGCAATAGGTTAAACCAATAATGTTGTTATTGTTATTTAGATATTCAAAGGAAAATTCAATAAAAGCATCGATTTTATTAATGTATTTTTTATCCTTTTTATATTCATACAGGAGAGCATAAAATATTGGAGCACCTCCAATACCTGTGAATAAGGAAATATCATTATTATAAGATGGATCTTGTAAGACACCATCCAGGAAATCTTCTATTTCATTAACTTTATTTGATAAATTCATGATTTAAGAATATTAAGAAATGCCCTACATTTGTAGAGCATTTAGCAATTAATTTGTTTGGAATCTTAGCAGATTCCCTGATTTTGTTCAGACTGATAAATTGGGGTCAGACCATCACCCGGCTTTGTATCATTACCAGGAGGGCACTTATCAAAAGAATTGTAAGTGTTTGGATCTCCACCGGTACACATGCAGCAGGTAAATCCTCTGTTAGTACTGCCTGCACTGCCTCCTCCTTGAATTGAAGCTGATTGCTCTGCAGTTAATTTTGTGATTCTTTCTTTGTTTAAGGTCAGTTTTTGTTTCATAGTGATTGATATATTTAATGTTTATATTGTTTTCTTGTTATTATTTCAGTTTTATCATAGATATTCATTGTTGCAAATTGTATTGCTGAGATCTGATCCAAAATTATAGACTCAGATTGGAATAAAAAAAATGTTGTAGTCTTTATTTATAAATTACGACGTACAATTTAAGTAATTACATAAGCTTAATCTTTTGATAATCAGTATGTATATTTTGTAAAATAGAAATAATGTTTTCCTGAAAGTAATTCATGTTTTTTGGAAAAACCCGCTTGGTTTTAGGTAATTATCAGTGCCTCGTATTTAAAATGATCAATGCATATATCATGATTTGGTTTCTCATCCTGACATTTTTATCTCCATCCATTGATTGGATAAGAGATTTTTTATGGTAGTTACGGGTTCTTGTAAGCTCCCCTAAAAACAGTACAATTTAAAAGTATAGAATTATTAATTTTAAATTGTAAAAATCACTATGAAAAAGAGCAGATTCAGTCCGGAGCAGATCGCCAAGATTTTGAAGGACTATGCTGGAGGCATCGGCATCAGCAGCGAGGAATTGTGCCGATTAAACGGCATCAGCCGCCAGACTTTTTATAAGTGGCGGAGTAAATACGGCGGGATGGAATCCGGTGAGCTAAAACGGCTCAGACAACTGGAAGAAGAGAATGCGAAGCTGAAAAGGATGTATGCTAACCTTGCGCTGGACCTGGAGGCAGCCAGGTATATTATCGAAAAAAAGCTTTAAAGCCCTGCCACAAAAGAATTTTAATTGAAGAACTGCAGAGAGAGAGTCAGAAATTGGCATCAGCAGGGCGTGCCGGATACTTGGGATCAGCCGGAGTTCTATGGCTTACAAAAGCATCAAAGATGACACGGTGCTTTACAGACAGCTGCTATCGTTAACAGAAAGTCATCCCCGTGACGGGTTTTGGAAATGTTACCACAGGCTTCGTAACCAAGGTGAAAAGGTAAATCATAAAAGGCTTCACAGGATTTATAAGTTGGCGGGATTATCTTTAAGGAGAAAATCCAAAAAACGGAAGACCACCAGAGTAAAAGAACCGCTGTCCATTCCGCAAGGCTTTACCCAGAGCTGGAGTATGGACTTTATGAATGATGTTTTAGAAAACGGAAGAAAAATCAGGACTTTTAATATTATAGATGATTACAACCGTGAGGTATTGTATATAGAAGCCGGTTATTCTATCAAAAAGCAGCCGTGTGGTCTGGATTCTGAAACACCTGATTGGCCGTTACGGAAAGCCAAAAAGTATAAGAATGGACAATGGGCCGGAGTTTATTTCTCACCTTATCCGGACGTGGAGTTTGGTAAATGATATCAAGTTTGCTTACATCCAGCCGGGGAAACCTACGCAGAACTCTTTGATTGAAAGGTTTAACAAATCATTCAGAGAAGGGGTTTTGGATGCGTATTTATTTTAAAATCTGGATGAAGTAAGAGAAGTAGCAGAGGGATGGGTGGAAGATTACAACCATTATCGACCGCACGATGCATTGGGTGGCTTATCACCGTAATGTGGAAAAATGGACAGCAAGCCAAAGCAAACCCAACGTTGTTTCCTGCCCACTTTCCCACATTTGAAAACAACAACAAACTATTAACAGAAATTACTACTTTTGATTAGTACTGATAAGGGGAAGTCTACAACAATAGTGATAAATTACCTAAAGACGAACCGACGAGAGGAAAAAGCAAAATAATTTTGGATAATATATTTATTCCTATTTTGAAATCTTCTCCGTTGCCAATTAAAGGAATGATTTGATATGAAGAAAAAAATAATCACGGTAGCCGTTGTTTTAGCAAGTACCTTTCTTATTTATACTTTTTTTTCTACAAACGAAAAATATATCAAGAAAAATCAACAGGTTATCAATTGCAATGATTGTCTTATTAGAGACGAAGAGGAGGCTATACAATTGGCTGAAGAGACGTTATTTCCCATTTACGGAAAATCTAAAATCGAAAATGAAAGACCCTACAATATTGAATTGAAAAATCATACATGGATAGTCACAGGATCAGTAAACACAAGTGTTTTGGATAAGTTTCTTTATGGAAATATGCCTAAGTTTGGAGGTGGCTTTGAAATTTCCATAAAGGCGAAGGATGGTTCAATAATAAATGTTACTCATTACAAATAGAACTCCTTGGTCTTTCTTGCCTATACATCTGCCCGGCAACAGAGAAAAATTTGATTACAGTTACTTGGAATGTATTGTATCTATACAATATTACTATATCGAAACCTAGGGTTTCGATATAGTTCAAGTCATGAAATAGCGATACATAAAAATATTTCTTTTCTGTTTTTTTCTTTCATAATAAGTTCTTGTCTCAGCATCATGTTTTATAGCTGAAAGAGTCGAGAGATGAAGGATCGACTTCATTTTTTTATCAGTAAAATGGCTCACTCTTCTTTTTCCTTTAATCGATGTTTCTGAGGAATATTCAAAAGGTGGAATTCCACAATTACAGGTGAATTTCCTCCTGTTTGTGAAGCTTTTAAAACTTTGTAGCAAGCAAGAGATAAAATGAATTAGCCTCCAATTCCAGGAACTGATAGTAATAGTTTCTTTCGCTGTTGTAATCATCATTATGATGAATAATTTCACGAATGTTCTTTTCAATTTCCAATAGGGTTTTCTTTAAAAAATTCAAAGTTTTCCTATTGATTTTTTCAGTTGGACTACAAACAACTTTGGGTAAAAAAAGCATTATTGTGGAATTTATGGCAATCCTGAAAAGCAGCACTTTGAGGTGAAATGCAGCTTCAATCCCTATCAGGAAGGAATGAGAAAGTGGAGTGGGATATTTGGCATTATTCTACATTACCTTTATATTTTTCTATACCCTGTACATAAAGAACAGACTTATCCGGATCATAGGTATATTGATCATTCTGATACACACCCTGAGCATCTTTATTCAAAATAATCGTATGGTGATCGGTCTGATCAGGCAAAAAAAGTTCCAGTTTGCTTTGGTCATCATTCAATAAGATAAATGCGCTGATTACTGCTGCGTCTTTTTGAGGAGCTACAGGGTTCAGCCGGAATCCTTCATTAAAAACCTGGATACAATCCTGTTTCAGTTCGCTCCAGGTTTGTCCTGCCGAGGCAATGCATCCGTGGTCATCTTTATCGGAGCCCACAGCTTGTTTCTCATTCTTAATATTTTTCTCTGTTGTCTTAGCAGATTGATCACAGGCTGATAAACCAACCATGCATACTGCCGTTAAAATCAGTTTTTTCATAGGAATAGAATTAATATACCATTATTTACAATACAGGTGCCATACATTAGGCCTTGAAATAATGCATTATAGCAGTTTAATATGCCAGCGTAATTACAGATGTTTAACAGGTATTAAAGATGGGGTGTTCAGGTCTCCTTCGGATCACCTTTGGGGTCCGCTTCGGGAAAAGGATGTTTTTTCCGAAGGATTACCGAACAACACCCGAAGCGCATCCGAAGAAAGTGATCATTTCCAGATTCCTGACACATTCGTGATTTAAATATAAAAATAAACGTATTTGTATCAAATTCAGATAACACAAGAAATTGAACGTTAAACCTTAAAAAAAAAGATTCTGTTAAATATTTTAATTTTAATTTAATTATTTCTTACATTTTATTAATGTATTTTTACTGCCTGTAATAAAATAATTAATAGATAGATATTATCTCTCATTACAGAATCTGAATTTCATTTGTAAAATTATTAACTTATTATAAAATAATGGTCATGCTTACCTCTAAAGACAGCTTTTCAGACTTTATTAAAGTTGAAATAGAAGCGTTTTATAAAATCAAACTGCCGGATTGTCCGAAACAGAACCAGTTGATGTATACGCTTTCCCGTTATTTCTTAGGGTTGTATGAGAAAAGATTATATGTCAGCCGTGTATCCGGGGAAGTCGTTGATTACGGGGTTTCTTATTATATCTTCAAAATAAAGGTCGCTTAATAAGTGATGAACATCAATTGATACAAATTGCAGGCAGTCTATTTTTAGCAGGCGTTGCCTTACCTTGCGTACTTATTCCGGATGAAGCAACATAACACCTGATCATTGCTGAAAATGAATAGGTGGTGCTGATCATCCAGATCCTGGAAGGGTTATTATTCGGATTTGCCGTTACCAATTGGATGCCCGGGACCATGATCATGGATTTACGGCAAGGCATTTAGTACGGGAAATCTCTCAATTTTTAATAGGGCAATGGGGCATTGCTGAAGTGGAATTTCAGGAACGGATTTCCTTCAGCACTTTTAGTGGTCCTCCTTATTGGATATTTTCATTTTTCTTGTTTTATATCTGCTCCTGTTTTAAGTGCTCCGAAAATGATAGGAAAAAAATAAAAGCATCAGGATCAGATGACGGCAAATTTTATCCTGCCATCATCCGTGTTGCTTCCTTTAATGTTGGTTGCGACTATAATAAATATACAGTTTCCTTCATTATAATCACGGCCCTGGAATGTAAGAAAATTCAGAGAAGTCACAAGATGCAAATGCAGTTCATTGAAATTTTAATCATCGTTAATTCTCTTGGTAAAAATCAGCCTATTAAGATGTAGCCTTAGTTGAAGGATAGAAAAACCAAACGGGAAAACCTCGATAGGAGAGAAGTACAAATTTTTTTCGGTTGTTTTTGATAAAGGTAATGAGAAAGAATGGGGTTTTCTGGAATAAAAAATATACTTCTGTACTTATCTGCAAGAATGTTATTGCCTTCCTCTGTTTTCAAGCCAATTGTCTCCGCAATTTCTTTTAAATAACTGAAGATATTTTCTGTTTTGAATTTGAAGACCAGATTTATAATATAAATTTACCTTAATTAAAGAATAAGACCCTTTATCCTAACCCTACAACATAATTTGTTAAATCAACCCAGGTTTCATAATCATCATTTTCAATGTAATTATAATTTTCAGTCCGATAATTATAAAATCTATCGACAAAAGAGGGGATAACTTTTCTTGTTATTGTTTCTTCATTAAAATCCATTTCATCAAACTGGAACATATATATATAATTATTAAAAAAATCCTCGTCCTTTAAATTCCTAAATCCCCAAAGCCTATTTTTAATTTCTAATAATTCTTCTTTTGCTAACCAAATGGAACATCCCAATCTTTTGCCTAATTTTCGGTAATCTTTATAGATGTCAAATTTATAATTCCCATTAAATTTTGCTGCTTCTATTTTATGAGGCTTTCTAAAATAAAGTAGAAAATCAGTTTCTTCTACTAGTAAACTCGGATATGTTAGGTTTTCAATAATTTCTCTAAATGAAAAAACTAATTTTTTATAATCGTCGGTTATAGGATACTTATGAGTATAATAGAAAATTTTAAGTTTTTCATTTATTTCATATTTTAGCTCCGACATTTTATCTAAAATCTTTTTGACTTCTACTATTTCTTTCCTAACTGCAATTGTCTTTTCAGATGATTTCAATTCCTCAAGCTTTTCAATAAAGTATTTTTCTTCAACTATTACAATATTATGAAAATTTAAGTTTTTATTCTTTAACTCTTGAAAAACTTCCATCAGATAAATTTCGATCTCTTCGTCATCAAAATCAATTTTAAATTGATCTTCTATCTTTAAAGTTAATTGAGAAATATCATTGTTACTTAATTTTTTGGAATGTAGTTCCAGATAGGGAAACTCTTTTGATATTAGATCATCTAAGTCCTCTAATTTATTTATATCAAGATTTTTAATTTTTTGAAATAAAAAATCAAAATCTAATATGTCACTATTTTCATCAAACTGGAAATAGTTTTTATAGTTAGATGTTAATGAATATTTTTTTTGCTTTTTTGATAATATAAAAAATTGGAATTTGTTATAAATTAGATAATGTTTTTCCTTTATTATTGAATCAAGTGTCTTATTGATTTTCTTAGAGCTATTATCTCCAGTAATCTGAAATGCAACTGAGTTAGAAGGATCACCTAAATCCAATCCAGGAAAATTTGGTTTTCCATTATTCAGAGATTCCAAATTCCAGTCAAATACAATATTTAGAATATTTTTTAAGAAATTTTCTGAATGTACATGCTGATTATTTAGTCCAAGTTTTGAATTAGATTGAAGCTCTATTCTAAAATAATTAAGATTTTGAATAATATTCTCTATTAAGATACTGCTCTTAAGCATGTTTATTTCTAATTTATGGTTATTGCTATAATGAATTTCAAGTATATGAATAATTATAAGATATATAGATTAACATCAAAATATTAATTTTTTTAACAGAAAAATTCTTACTTATATAATGTATCTTTAAAAAACATAAAATAGACAATTAAATACTAATTATTGAGTTTGCAACTCTTTTTTCACCTCCTATTGGAGTGGTGTAAAATCTTTGTTGAATTCCCCATAAAACAAATTTAAGGTCATCATCAGTTTCAATTTTAAACTTTCCATCTTCAAAGACTACTTGACTGTATTCACTTGTATACGTGTATACTGCTTGTTTTTCAGGATCAGATAAATTATCTAATGTTTCACTAACTAATGCAATTCGTTTTCTATTGAGTACTGAAACACTTCTGTTATTAAAATTAGAATCTACTTCAAGAAAATCACTTTGTAAAAAAGAATCAGTTTCTGAAGCTGTGGCTTCTTTATATAACTGGTCCATTCCTTTAAAAATTTTTTGAGCAGCTGTTAACCTTTTAAAATATAATGTATCAGAATGCTTATCATATATAGCATCTGCAAATGGATTTACTGTAATAATAGGTTTTTCTGTTTCCAATGTCAATTCGTCGATAGAAAACCATTTTTTACTTATAAAAATGCTGGAGTTAATAATTTGAAAAAAATAAAGACTATTCTGTACAGTACAAATAAATGAAAGTTTTGTAAGATCTGTTCTTGTTATTTGATCATGATTTACAGAATTTAAATAGTTATCTAAAAAATCAAAAGAATATCCAGATTGAGAAAAATGTGAAACCTTATACAGTTCTTCATTTTCAATTATTGTAGCAGGATTGTATTCAACACCGACTAAATTTAGTTGTGAAGTATTATACACATCTTCTTCGGTTTCAATTACACGAAAGATGTTATTCTTTCTTTTTACTTTCCCATAAATAAAGGTTGCCATATAAATATTAGTTTTAAAGTTCTATAAACGTATAATTATTGATTCTCCTTAAGTCATCAAAATTGTCATTACCCGGAGCTTTCAGTTGTCGTTTGGTTATCAAAAATATTTTAATATTTGCTGTAGTTTTCACAAAATAGAAATGATAGCCAAATAGTAAAAAAATAGGATTAAAATAAAGTGTTTGTGATAAGCATGTAAAAATATAAATGATTAGAAAAACTACTATTAATGTAGGAATGTCATTTACACCTAAAGACACAAAGAAATATCCTAAATAAGTTGGTAAAAAGTTATTATTTGCTAGTTCGATTTCTAAAACAGAGTTGCTTTGTAAATTATCTTTTGGTAAGTTTCTTACAATTAAAAAGCTTAAACCTGTTAGTATTATAGGAAATAAAATAAATAAAAACCAAGAATAATACATCGAATATTTGTCAATATCTTTCAACACATATTTTTCTTTCACAAAAAACACTACTGCAATTAACCACGTTGAATTAAAAGCCAAAAATAACTGATACACATATTTCATTATTTTTAATTTTTTTTATACTATTTTGAAAAATAACCGAATTGTATCAAAATATTTTCAAAAATAGTTGATGTATAATTATAAAAAGTACGGTTTTCCGTAATTAGCAAAAATACTATAATCTTCAATATATCTCATCAGTATTTTCCCTGAATTAAGGAGACCAGAAAAATTAATAATTTAGGAATCTAATCATTACTAATAATAACTGTTTTTATTATTTAATTTTCTTTAATTAATATGTTATGTTATCTTTGGTTAAAGTAAAATGATTAAAATAACTATCAGTAAGTGCTGAACATTTAATCTAAATTAAAAAACGTACAATGACCTTTCTAGAACTCGCACAATCTATATTAAAAGAAGAAAAAAAACCATTAACAGCAACTGAGATTTGGAACCTTGCTATTGAAAAAGGATATGATAAAAAATTAAATTCACAGGGAAAGACCCCTTGGTCCACGTTGGGAGCCCAGATTTATGTAAATAGCTAAGACAATCCAAAATCAGTTTTTGCTAAAACATATTCAAGACCTAAAAGATTTTACTTAAAATCAATGGCGAGTGTGCTGAAAGAATATGAAAACACAATTCCTGAAGATCTACCACTATTAAAAAAGAAGAAGTTTGACTTTTTAGAAAAAGATCTTCATAAATACTTAAGCTACTTCGTTTATTATCATTTAAATTGCTATACCAAAACAATAAGACACCATGTTTTTAACAAGAAAGAGTTTGGAGAATGGGTACATCCTGATATGGTAGGATGTTACTACTGAATGGAAGACTGGAAGCAAGAAAATTAATGAATTTAGTAGAGCTGTTGGAGTAAATTCCGTCGTTCTATATTCGTTTGAAATTTAAATACTTTATTGAAACTGTTAAGATAGATTTGACAAGTAAAAAAATTCATAAAAATGAATATGATGATATTGAAGAACTGGAAAATTTGAAGATTAATTAGATTAAAAAACACTAAATAAATTGATTAATGAAAAGTGATAATTAGAATATAATAATTGATGAGGAGATAGACAATTCGATGATATAAATTAAATGCTTAGCTTCCCTCTTCAAGAGCTAAAATATCAGTTTATAAATTATCTTGATAATTATAATCTAATATTTACAAATTTATTTCTAGAAGAAAAACACAATATATTTGCATAAAATTAATAAACGTAAAAAAAAGGGTTATTAAACTTCAAGAAGAGATAAGATAAGATTTTCTTTTTAGTAATTTAATTTCTACGTGAAGATATTTTAAAAATAAAGTTGGGATTTTTACGTAATTACAATTCAAAAAATGATAGACATTCAGACAAATAACAACAATCAAATATTTGCACCACTTAAAGATAAGTGGTTAATACAAACACCAGAAGAAATTGTTAGACAAGAGTACATTAAAAGACTTGTGAACGATTATGGTTTTTCTCTGGAGCAAATGGCTCAAGAAATTCAAGTTAACAATTCCAAAAGAGGTCAAGGTAGAGCAAGTGCAGATATCGTAATTTGGAAAAATAAAAAAGATAAAACTGATCAAAATAGTCCAGTTATTGTTGTAGAGTGTAAGGCGGAATATATTACAGTACGCGAGGAAGATTATTTTCAAGGTTACAATTATGCCTCATGGGCTGGTGCAGATTTTTTTGTTACAACAAACATTAAGGAGACTAGAATTTTTAAAGTTGTTAAAGGCAAAATTCCAAAACACTTAGAAGAGATTATTGATATTCCAGATGCAGAAAGCATAAAAAGCGAAAAGAAAATAGATGAGTTATTAAAACAAACTAAAGCATTCACCAGAGATGAATTTTCTAAACTGCTTTTTAATTGTCATAATATTATTCGTAACAATGATAAACTTTCACCAGAAGCCGCTTTTGATAAAATTTCAAAAATTCTTTTCATAAAAATTAGATATGAGCGTTCCAATACTGGAACTCAAATTTTTTCAAAAAAACAATTCTTATCTGATAAAGAAGCATATGATAGACATAAGTCAAAAGATAGTAGACCGTTTTATCAACAATTATTTGAAAGCACCAAAGAGGATTTTAAAAATCAAGATTTGTTTGCAGAAAATGAAACAGTTAGAATTAGAGAAAACAGTTTTGAAGCTATTGTAGAAAAACTAGAAAATACAATCTATCAACTACTTCTGATGACGTTAAAGGTATTGCTTTTGAACAATTTTTAGGAAGAACTTTTAGAGGTGAATTAGGACAATTTTTTACACCTAGAACAGTAGTAGATTTTATGGTGGAAATTCTCGACCCTCAAGAAGGTGAAATAATTTGCGACCCTTGTTGTGGCTCTGGAGGTTTCTTAATTAAAGCTTTTGAATATGTAAGAGCTAAAATAGAAGCTGAAATTCAAGAACAAAAAGAAGTCATCAAAAGAAAATATTTTAATGATGAATACACTAATTCTACTGATAAAAAGAAATTAGAAATTGAAGAAAAAGTAAATCAATTATTCTTTTATCTAAATCAAGAATTAGACATAAACAATCCCGAAAGCAGATTAAGAGTTCTTTCTTATGATTGTATTTTTGGAACGGATGCAAACCCTAGAATGAGTAGAACCGCCAAAATGAATATGATTATGCACGGTGATGGTCACGGTGGTGTACATCATAATGACGGGTTGTTAAATGTGAATGGAATTTTTGAAAACCGTTTTGATGTAATACTAACTAATCCTCCTTTTGGTGCTAGAATAGAAAAAAGTTTACTAATTACAGAATCTGATAAATATACTGATGAGGTTAGAATTGAAGAGTATAAAAAACGATATGGTAAAGATTATGATAATGCTTTAAAGCAGATTAATGATAACATTGGTGAGCCTCTTTTGGATTTGTACAAAACTGGAAGAATGAGTTCTCTAACTGAGGTGTTATTTATTGAAAGATGTTTAAATCTATTAAAACCAGGAGGAAGAGTTGGAATTGTTTTACCAGAAGGAGTTTTGAACAATAGCAACCTTCAAAAAATCAGAGAATTTGTAGAAAGTAAAGCTAAGATTGTTTTGATTACTTCAATCCCTCAAGATGTTTTTATTGCTAGTGGTGCAATGGTAAAACCAAGTTTGCTTTTCTTTAAAAAGTTTACAGAGGAAGAAACAAAACAATGGAAAAATGTTACTACAAAAGCATCTAAAGAAATTGATGCTAAACATAAAACCGAACTTGATAATCTTAAAGCAAAACTTTCTGTTAAAGGAAAAGAAGCCCCAAATGCAGAAGAGAAAAAAGCCCTTAAAGCATCTCTGAAGGAATTAGCAGATAGAATTGAAAACGAAATAAAGGCTAAAGTAAAAAAAGAGTTTGATTATGAAATTCCAATTGCTGAGGTAGAGAAAGCAGGAATTAGTACAACTGGTGCTCAAATTGAAAACGAACTTAAACCACTAGCAGAAGAGTTTTTAGAATATAGAAAAAACAACAAGCTTTGGGACAAAAAATTTGATTACATCAACTATGAAGTAGATGAGGAAGAAAATTTTTATAGAATACCATTTGCAGGAAATCCCTCAATAGCTCAAGAACCAGAAATGTTTTATGGAAAATAATAAAAGTATGATTATTACCGTACCATTTTCAGAGCTTAAAATTTGGGATGTTAAAAGCTTTTACCATCAATCTGATATTTTCAATAAAAAATATCCAATTGTTTTATTTGGTGAATTTTTAACGAAACCAATTATATCAAAAGTTAAAATTGAAGATACAAAAGAATATAAAATTCTTGGTGCTAGAGCTTATGGTAAAGGGGCTTTTGTGAATAGAAACGTTAAAGGCGATACTCTAAAAATGAGAACCTATCAACAAGCTAAACCAAATCATTTATTTTGGTGCAAAGTTGATACGAAAAATGGAGCTTTTGGGATAATTACAGAAGAACTGGCAGATGGTGTAGCCTCTTCAAACATGACCTTTGCTAAAATTGAAACTGAAAAAGCAAATCCGGAGTTCCTTCAGTTGCTTTTCAAGAGCAAAAGAATTAATGAATATATGGATGGATATGTTTCTGGAACAACAAACAGAAAATATATAAAACCAGACCAGTTAAGAGATGAAATTAATATTGTTTTACCTCCAATTGAAGTACAAAACAAAATTGTAAATAATTATAAAATAAAAATTACTTTAGCTGAAATTCAAGAAAATGAAGCGAGAAAGATTGAAGAAGAAGTAGATGAATACTTATTGAATACTTTAGAAGTTAGTAAAGTAGAAAAAAGCATTAAAAAAGATAATTTTCTATGGTTTAATAGGTTTTCTGATATCAATAGATGGGATGTTTGGATGAATAAGGGAAGTATATTAAGTAAAAAATATTACAATACAATTTTTAGTGATATTGTCATTGGTAAGCCAATGTACGGAGCTAATGTAAAAGGGTTGAAAAGAAAATCAAATACTAGATATATCAGAATCACTGATATTAATGAAGATGGGTTTTTAAATGATGATTTTGCATCTCCAGAAGTTGTTGAAGAAAAATATTTATTGGAGGAAAACGATTTTTTAATTGCAAGGTCTGGAAATACAGTTGGTAAAACATTTCTATTTAAAAAGAAATATGGTAGAGCCATTTTTGCAGGATATTTGGTAAAGTATAAAATTGATTTAAATAAAGTAAATCCAGAATATCTTTGGTATTTTACCAAATCATATATTTTTAAAAAATGGATTGAATCAAATCAGAGAGTTTCTGGACAGCCAAATATCAACGGTCAAGAGTTTCTTTCAGCTCCAATAGTTTTACCAAGTTTAGATATTCAAAATCAAATTGCAAACCATTTAACTTCATTAAAAAATAAAATTAAAGAGTTAAAGGATAATAGTGAGAAAAATTATAAGTCTTCGATTGAAGATTTTGAAAACGAAATATTTAACAGCTAATGAAATTATTAGATTTAAAAATTGAAAAGTATAAAAACCTATCCAATTTTCATTGGTATATAACAGAAGATAATGCTTCACCTGCTTTGTTATTAATGGGTAAAAATGCTTCTGGAAAAACAAATGTCTTAGAAGCAACGATTCAAATTTTTGATTATTTAATACATAGTAAAAGTAAAAAAGCACCTTTTAAATTTTCTATTACTTATCTTTTAGAGGTTACTAAAATTAACATTGAATGTAATAAAAATGAAGCTTTAGAAGGTGTTTTAATTGATGAGGTTTTTGTTCCAGCTTCAGAGATCAGAAGAATAAATAATACTTTTAAAGCACCAAATCACACTGATTTAGAAAATCTTTTACCGGAGAACATTATACTTTATTACTCTGGTTTTTCAGGACGTTTTAATAGTGTTTCTAACAAGTTTAAACAAGAGTATTCAAAATTATTTAGAAGACAACAAGCAGTTGCATTACCTCCAATTATTGCTTTGGAGCCTATTCATTATCAAATGATTCTTTTAGCACTTTTTTCATTTTCTAATGATGCACCAATTTATGAAAATTTCTTTAAAAAGTATTTTAATATAACTGCCCTTGATTCTTTTGAAATACATATTAAAAAACATACTGGGTGGATCAAAGACCATACTTTTGAAAACTTCTTTGATACTGATGGAATAGTTAGAAACTTTATTGAAAAAATGCATTTAGTGCAACTAGATGAAGAAGTTGACGGATTACCAATTTTACAGCGGTCAAAAAAATATAATGAGAGAATAAATTTGATAAAATACAAGTTTACAGGTAATAAAGCTTTGTTGAAACTAAAAGAAATATTTGGTTATGAAGATGATATTTTTAAACTGCTGAATATTCTGTATACTACTAAAAATCTTGCTGGAATCTCTTTGAAGGTGAAAAAAGAAAATATTGATGTTTCTATTCCTTTTAATGGTTTAAGTGAGGGCGAACAACAATTTATAGCCATTAAAGGAATGATTTATTTGTTGCAAGGAAAGAACTCATTATTTCTATGGGATGAGCCAGATACATATTTAAACCCATCGTGGCAGTGGGATCTAATACCAGACTTAGAGTTTAATAATAATGGTTTTTCAGAAAATGAGAACACCGACTTAGATTACGTTCCGTATAAGATTCAAAGAGATCAATTTATCTTAACAACTCATTCACCAGTTCTTTTAAGTACAGTTAAAAGGCAAGCTTATTTTATAGATAAAGGAAAAATTTCACCACTAAGAAATACATATGGTTTAACTGTTGATGAATCTTTAGTTAAACAAAATATTACACCAAGGATAGAAGAAGTGGACAATGCCTTAAAAACTTATTTAGAACTTATTGCAATCGGTCAATCACAATCTGAGGAAGCACTTCAGTTGAGAACAAAATTAGAGCAAACAATGGGAGCTACACATCAAGAACTTCAACGAGCGAACGTTTTAATTAGTTTTTACGAATAATGAGGTTTATAAGAAAAAGTCGATTAGAACCTCAACTTCTTACAGATTTGAAGCAAAGGTTAATTACAGAAAGAAAAAATTTCTCATTTGATGAGTTAAGAAATCCAGATAAAAAAAACTTTAGAGCGATGCTTATTGTAGAGCAAAAATATTTATGCTGTTATTGTGAGCAAGAAATTGAAAACCATCCCTTGAGAGTTGTTATTGAACATTTTCTGCCACAATCAAAATTTAATGTTCAAGAGCTCGATTATTTTAATCTTCACTTATCTTGTACTCAATCGAATAATCATTGTGATACTGTTAAAAAGGATGAGCTAATAGTCAATTTATTATTACATCCAGATTGTGCTTCATTTTTTAAGTACATGCCTACTGGTGAAATTTTACCAAATACGCACGAATACAAAAGCTTTTCAGATTTTAAAGCAAATATTGCATCACTACAATTAAGATTTCAAGCGGTTGTTCACTTAATAACGGTTTTAGACTTAAATAATTTACAATTAGTAAGCGAGAGAAAAAAAACTTTTCATGACTTAATTAGTGTAAAAGACACACAATTTGATACACTAGACAAAATAGAAGATTATTTAGAAAAACAAAGTAATAAAGCTAAAAGTTCACGTTTTCCTTCACTTGTTGAGTACTTATTAAATAAACAAAAAACAAAAGTTTAGAAAAGTAAAGAAAATTAAAACTTTAACTTTCTAACAATAGACTAATTTTTAATATAGCAATAGAAAATTATTTTCAATCGATATATATGTTAAAGTTAATATTTTTAAAAAAAATCGTCTATACATTTAATTTAGAATTAATATTGCTAAAAGCAATATTTCTCTGATTAGTTTTACTAAGGCTGACCATTCGATTTATATTGTTTTGAAATGTTGAAAGATATTCCATGTTTCGTTTTAAATCAGATTATTATTTCCTAAAAATGAAAATCTAAATAACTAAAATTTAATAACCTCCCTTACTAGGTATAACGTGGCGCACACCACCTCTTGGGTTTTCCATATCACCCCTATATCTTGGAATTATATGGCAATGGAAATGAAAAACTGTTTGCCCTGCTTCAACTCCGCAATTCATTCCTATATTGTAAGCATCGGGCTGATATTTAGCTAAGATAAGTTCTTTAGCATTTTCAATCATTTTTGGAAGGTTATTTTTTTCTTCTTCGGTAAGTTCAAAAAAATCCTTTTTAACTTCGTTGGAAATTATTAATAAATGACCTGGGGAAACCGGAAAACCATCTTCTATTATGAAGAAATGTTCTCCTTTGTATAAAATTTTATCGTTTGATATTGTAGTGAAATCTTTCATTAGAAAAGAGGTTCAAGCTCAATTAAGGGTTTCCATTTTTGCAGCGATAAATTTACTGATAAATCGTATTGCTTTTGTAAAAAGCGTTTTCTGTCTAATCGAGTTCTCCCCGTCTGATTAATTATTGTTTCTCCTAATGGATGTTTGCTTGCAATGTAAAATTCATTTCTTTTATAAAGTCTTTCGAGATATTTTAATTCGGGAATTTTTGTACTCTTAGAAAGATTTACAAATTTCTCTGATAAAACAAGATTCCAGACTCCATTTACATTCGCACCTGATTCATTCATTCTGATTTTATGAACGTGAGGGAAGAAATGATCAACAACACACAAATTCTCGTCTCCCGAGTTTATTGAAATATCCTGAAAAGAATAAAAGCATTTTCCTTTTTGATACCCATTTAATGAAGCTTTTGCGGAGGTGATGTCTTTCCTTCTCATAAGATCACTTTCAACAAAAAGTGTTTGTAAATCGTCATCAATTTTCACTTCAAGCAGATTAGGGTTGATTTCTAAATTCCAGGCAGTTTCTACAAGATTCCATCGTGCTTCAACTTCTTCATTGAAATTAGTAAATTGGAAACTTTCTTTGAGTTTCAGCAATTCATCTCTTAATACAATCTTTTTGTTGGCTCCTTTATAATCTTTTTCGTAAAATTTGTTATTTATAATTCCTCCATTTACATTTTGAAAGGCATCAACCACATTTACAAATCCATATTTTTCTGTCAGGTTTAACAAATTATCATAATCAATATCGCCATTGTTGTATTTTCGGCAAGCATTCAAAAATGTGCTAGAAATGGAGTTTCCTTGTTTATCGTTTTTTTTGAGATGTTCTAAAATGCTATTTACGAAAAGCGGTGAAATATCTTTAAGAGAAAATGTATTTGTTTCTTTTGAAATTAATTCTAAAAGGGTTTTACCGAAGGCGAATTTATAAGTCGCAGAATTTTTCCCAAATAAAATAATCGCTCTCCATTGGGATTCTAAACTTGGGTCATTTTCTTGGAAATTTAGGGACATTTGTGGAATGAATTTGCACTTTGAGTTGACTCAACTCTCATCAGGATTTTTTCTTTACTTCAATTTCTTTTACAAAATCATATTTATCTTCACGTATAGGATCGTCAGGTAAAAAATCCTTTATAGAACATCCAAGTGCTATAGCAATCAAATTCAAGCTTTTAATATTATATTTCGCGGTTTTTGATTGTGCTTCTATGTCTGAAATGTAACTGGTGCTTTTTCCAATAGCCAATGATAAAGAGGTTTGACTTATCCCTTTTTCCTCTCTGATATCTTTAATGCTTTTTATAATATACTGTTCAATCTGGTCTAGTGAATCATGCATAAATACAAATTGATGCAAATTCATATAAAAAAACTAAGGACTATAGTCCTGTATTTGTAAAAATTATTATATTTGCAAAAGAAGCTACAGTATTGTAGCTTTGCGATACTTCAAAAAAATATAGAAGCTATTCGCTTAGAATCTCGAAGCAGAAAACTGGCACTTTTCAAATAACAACGAGAGGATAAGCAGATTGCTCACGACCTAGGCGTGGGCTCTCTCTATCTGTTGTTATGGGTATGCCAGTACCTCTGCTCGGATATTGTAGAGTTCCACGCTGTTTTTTTCATGCCGTCCATTACTCTTCATTCTAAGCCACTTCCTTAAAATACAGTATCAGACTGCACGATACAATGAGGTGTACAACTCATTGCGGCTTTTAATTTAAGCTTATAAAAAACACAAATTTCATTCATATCAATGCTTTCCGGTGTCTTTTGGTCACTGCTCAAAGACCTTATCATGTCTTTTTTCAGACCAGAAGGCACTCAGGAAAGTTATGTTTTCAATGCTATAAATCCATATGGCCAGGAAAACCATTAAATCAAAAACAGAACCTATGAAAAAGAACAGCATAGACTTAAAATCCCGGTTTTGGTCCGGCCGGAACAAGCATTCGGCACTTCCGCTGATGGAGGTGTTTTTCCAGTTCCATGACCTGGCAACGGCAAAGGAGCGGTTAAACCGGATCATGCAGTACGCGGTACAGGGGAAAACGCAGATTCCTGAAGAACCTTCGGTGGTCTTCCATTTCCACCAGTCGATGCGGTCGTTTCTCCGGGCAGGGTGGTGCCTCCGGAAGAAAGCCGGGAAATGGATAGGGGAGAGCGTTCCGGAGTACAGCAGCCCAGTGATGTACGGTTCGCTTTCAGAGAAAGAATACCGGGATCCGGTGCGGGTATTCCGCAAAGCATTTAAGGAGTACCGCCTGGAGGAACTTGAGGAGTTCCTGTCGGACGTGGTGTATTTCTCGCTCGGCACCTTTAACAATGTACCGGAGCGTAATATTGTCGGTCCGTATCTCCATCTCATCAAAATGCTGGATGGCGCGTGGCTGATCCTGGAAAGGAAAAAAAATAAAAAGCCCTTGCCCTGAAGTTTGGCGACCCGGGAAAGAGAATAGTTTAAAGAAAGTATAATTAAAATCCCAAAATAATGATGAATATAAAATAACAATATCGACTGCGAGTAAAAAGCGACCTGAAAACTTTAGCGTTAAGCACATTGAAAAGGATAGGCCACAGAGAAGCCATTTATGGTTCGGCGAAACCAATAAAAAATAAGCAATAATGAGCCAAAGTTTTATGTCTGAAGCGCGGCTGCAATATTGGATTAAAAAACCAATAACCCAATCTGCGCAAACCTGACGGAGTGGTCAGACGGCCAACGGGAATCAATTTTAAACTTTTCAGCGCAGGTTCAATTGGTAGCGTAAAAGTTTTAAATCCTGATCTTTTGGTTCTTTGCATCAGGGTAAAAGAACAAATAAAATAAGCATTTACAAAGCAACAGCTGCTGCCGGATCTTACCCGAAAACAGGAAATTCCATGTTTGCGAAATATGCAAATAAAAAGGCTTAAAATTAACAATTCCTTAAATATAAAAGCTGATGCTTCCGGACAGGAATAATCTGCCGGAAATGCCTGGTTTTCCGGGTATTCTCCGACCCTTGTTCGAGAGTTCTTCGGAAAAAGACCCGTTTTTCCGAAGCGGACCCGAAGAAGACTCGAAGAAGAACCGAAGAAATGCCGGAGGGTACCGGTCATAGGCTGCCAAAACCTGCCAAAACCGGACACAAGCTGCCAGAATTTACTCAGGCCATTGAAAGTTGAAAATCCTGTTGTACCTTCGTCCCGTTAACCCCAAAAAAGCAACCCCATGGCAAGCATTACAAAAAATATCCCGGGCAGATCTTCAGGAGAAGCACAAACGGCAGCGGGCGCCAACCGGCGCGGACAGGACTTGATTTACAAGGATTTTATGAAATAAAAAACCGGCATGAAGTAAACTTCAGATGCCGGTTTTGGTGAACTTGACGAGCGTATCTTCAAACACTTTTATCGATGATTTGGTTCGTTTGAGTCAGATTAAACAAGAATTATAAAGGAAACAGGCAATTTAAAGATAAGTGGTTGTTAGAGATCAAGTCAGAAAGCACGAAGCATTGAAAAAGAGAATGGTAGATAGATTATCATTCAATCAGCAATAGCAACAATTTAATTGTTGAGAGCTAATTAGCCTAAACCATATAATTGCAGTGTAAAGGCAATAGCTGAATGTATATATTATGATGGAGTTTATTGTACATCATTAGCAATCTCAATCCAAACAGGTGCGTGATCGCTGCTTTTATCCCATCCTCTGACGTATTTGTCAACACCTCCTTTTATTAATGTGCTTTTAAGATACGGACTCAATAATATATGATCCAGCCTTAATCCGGCATTCCGCTCATATGCTTTTCTCATATAGTCCCAGAAAGTATAAATTTCAGTATCAGGAAAAAGAGTGCGTATTGAGTCGGTCCAACCATTTTTTATAAGATCGGTGAATGCTTTTCTCACCTCCGGTCTGAATAGTGCATCATCTTTCCATTTTTCAGGTTTATAGACATCTTGTTCAGTTGGAATAATATTAAAATCTCCAATCAGAATTGCAGGAAGATCCATGTCAATAAACTGTTCGGATCTTATTTTTAATCTCTTGATCCAATCTAATTTATATTCGAACTTTGGTCCTGGAAAAGGGTTTCCATTCGGAAGGTAAAGACAGCAGATAACGATCTGGTTTATAATGACCTCCAGATACCTGCTTTGCTTATCAGTTGAATCGCCTGGCAATGAGGTCTGAACTTCAGTAATCTCATGTCCTCTTGATAAAATTGCCACGCCGTTCCATTGTTTCTGACCCTGCCACACTGCATGATATCCTGCTTCATTGATCTGAGAGATAGGAAAACGATCCTGCGGTGATTTCAATTCCTGCAAACATACAATATCAGGTTCTGCTTCTTTTAACCATTTGAGTAGAACCGGAAGCCTACTGTTGATTCCGTTAACATTATATGTAGCAATTTTCATGGAAGTAACAATTTATGAATTTAACATCTTATCGAATACATATTCTAGACCATCTATAAAGAATAGCATTTCAAAAAGCAATGAGAGTTTTTTAGATAAGACTATTACGCTGCTTCGATGCGTGATCTGACAGATGTAATGAATATCGACAGCAGTAGCTTATATAATATCATTGGAGATAAATACCAGTTGTAAGTAAATATTATCGAATATTAATCATACTTAAATTGTCTAAAACCAGTCTGACGTTATCACAATTACAGAGCATATTAAATAAAACTTTTTAATCTTCTGCAATCCATTTCCATTCGTGGCTATTTACTAAGCCGTTAATAATTTTCCAGATTTTTATATCCGTCTAGTTGATCCATCTGACGCATCATCAGTGTTCAGATTCTATATTGATAAATCATCGTCAAAATTTTTGTTAAGATGTTAATTTACTGTTCAAATTAATTAATCTTATCGGTACTACGAAAAGGTGGTTTTGTGAGATTTTTAAAGTGATTGGATTTGATTACTTTATTTTTTAAATATATTTTCTCAAAATGTCGTATCAGTAAACAAAGTGTCATAAATTTACAAAGTATGAGTTTAATGTAACAAATTATGAAAATAGGATATGCCCGGGTCTCGACCAAAGACCAAAACTTAAATTTGCAGATTGAAGCGCTCGAAAAAGCTGGCTGCGAAAAAATTTACCAGGAGAAAATTTCCGGTACAACAAAGAATCGTCCGGAGCTTGATAAGATGATTGAACAATTTCGTGAAGGTGATGAACTTCATGTTTGGAGACTGGACCGATTAGGGAGAAGTTTAAAAAACATCATTGATCTCGTTCTCAGTTTAAGTGATAAAGGTATTATTATAAAAGGTATAACCGATGGAGTAGATACAGCTACTGCAAATGGCAGACTCTTCTTAAATCTGATGGCATCGCTTGCTGAATACGAGAGAGAGCTGATCCGGGAGAGAACCAATGCCGGTTTACAATCTGCCAGGGCAAGAGGTAGGTTAGGAGGCAGGCCGAAAGGTTATACTAAAGAAACAATTTCCAAACTTTTGCTTTTACGTAATATATATAAGGATGTCACGAAACGTCCTGAAGATATTTATAAGCCATTAGGATTGACCAGGGCAACTTTTTATCGGTATGCTAAAATTCTGGATAATCATACAGATGAAGAAATAAAAAAAATGTCGAATGGAAAATAATACGACGAGCTTGACGATATAGAGGTAAAAGGTTGTTTTTACAAATTATAAATCAACTACACTCGCTTTTCGATACGCGCCGTTAGTAAAAGTTTTTTAAAGATATGCGTCATATTATGTGTTAGATTGGCATTAAATTTTTCCATTATTTATCTCCTAAGCTGACATAAAGACTATATTGATTTATTGGATTTAAATTTGCAGTTAAATATTTAAGTGTGGGACACTCCATCGATAGACTTAATAACTTCAGTGTTATAACCAGCTTTAATGCCGATTAAAAGGCTAAGCTTTGACCCTTTCGTCATTTCCAGGTCAACCTAGAAGTCCAAGAACCTCTCATAGGTGTTGGTCTAATCGAACACACCAGTGCAAATGGCAAAAAAACATAGAAAAGCTCAGAAAGCCCTGAGCTCAGTATCTACACTTGTAGAAATATGTATTAGGCTTGCAGACTTAATTAAGTTGGTCTTGGAAATCCTTAATTAGCAGCAAAGGGGCGAGTGTCGCCTCTTTTTTATTTAATATTGGTTGTTTAAGCTACTTTCCCAATTCAGGCTCATTTTATGGACTATTGATCTGAAGCGCCTTTTAATAATTTTAAAATATTTACGGATTACCATACTGTGAATAATTCATTTCTTTTATTTTTAACTGTAAATTTGAATATATAATAGAATCTTTTTAAAAAAAGATGTAATAAACTGATAAAGCACCATGAATACACAACCTGTCGGCCTAGGAGTCTACTACAGCCATACATCAAAAAAGGACAAACATTTTTTCGGAGGATTTCTGAATCTCGGGATCAACAATTTAGAAGTTCTGATTGAAGCATTTAACCTTAAGTTTTTTCCCAAAGATAAGAAGACAATTGATATTAAAAACTTCGTACAGATCTGTTTTGGTATAAAGATCAGTGACCACGATTTTGAAAGCAGAGTAGAGTTTCTACAAAAATATCTTCCGGTAGTTCGTTACCTGGATAAAAGGAATAAAGAATCATTTAAAAATCAGGTAGACCTACTTTTCAGATCATTGGATTCTCTAAGAAATTTTTATACTCATTATTACCATGGTCCGCTTTCACTTCCCGAGGCATTATTTGATTTATTGGATGATACTTTTAGCAAAGTGGCATCCCATGTCAAATCGAATAAAGTTAAAGATGATAAATCCCAGCATTTATTAAAATCGTCATTGTCAGAAGAATTAGATGCCCGTTATAAGCTGCAGTTAGAAAGGCTGAAAGCTGCCGGTAAAAAAGTTTATTTGCATGATCATGATGCCATTAGAAATGGTGTTTTAAACTCATCTTTTGATCATTTAATTTATAATAATGAAGCAGATGCCGCTGTCGTTACGAGAAGATATGCTGCACATTACTCTGAAATTGAACCTGCTGACAACGGAATTACGATTTCCCAGAGCGGACTGCTGTTTCTGGCAGGATTGTTCCTGAAAAGAAAGGAAGTAGAAGATCTGAAAAGCAGGGTGAAGGGTTTTAAGGCTAAAATCATCAAAGAGGGTGAAGAAAATATCAGTGGACTGAAATATATGGCCACCCACTGGGTTTTTTCTTATTTGAGTTTCAAGCAGCCAAAACAAACGCTGACGAATGATTTCGACCGTGAAACTCTTTTGTTACAAATCATTGATGAATTGAGTAAGGTTCCGGACGATGTTTACCAGGCATTCAGTGAAGAAACCCGTAATTTATTCGTTGAAGATATTAATCAGTATTTAAAGGAAGGAAATGATGATTATACTTTGGAAGAAGCCCAAGTCATCCATCCGGTGATCAGGAAAAGGTATGATAATAAATTCAACTACTTTGCCATACGCTACCTTGATGAGTTTGCCGGTTTTAAATCATTAAGATTTCAGGTGCACCTTGGTAATTATGTTCATGACAGACGAACAAAGCATATTTCTGGTACCGAATTACAAACAGAACGACGGATTAAAGAAAGAGTAAAAGTTTTTGGAAGGCTCTCTGATGCCCAGAGACTGAAAAATGATTTTTTTGCGGATGAATCACACCGGGATCAGGAATTAGGATGGGAGATCTTCCCAAATCCATCATACGTTTTTATAGAAAATAATATTCCGATCTATTTTAAAGTTGACAATGAAGTAGGAGAAGCTATGAAATCTGCAAAGGCCAGAAGGAAAAGTTTATCGGCTGATGAAAGGAAGGTCCGGTCTGAAGATAAAGCACAGAAACATATTATTGTGAACAGCATTTCCCAAAAAGGTTTGCTGAGAAAAGATGAGCCTACAGCACTACTTTCCCTGAATGAAATTCCGGCCCTGCTCTATGAAATTCTGGTAAAAGGAACTTCCCCCGATGAAATAGAAGAGATTTTAAAATTCAAAGCAGTAGAACGCGTACAGACTATTAAAAATTATAACCCGGAGCAGCCACTCCCGGCTTCGCAGATCAGTAAGCGGCTTCGAACAAATACAATAGTTGCCGGAAAACAGTATAATCTTGATAAAGTCAAGCAGCTATTGGATAAAGAGATATTTTCGGCGGATGAAAAGCTTGCCCTTATCTATAAAAACAGGGCTGAACTTAACAAAAAAATTGGAGGAAAGGTACTTCGAAATTATATATTCGGATTTTCGGAATTGGGGAGAGAGGCCACATGGATCGCAGAAGATATAAAACGGTTTATGCCTGTGCCAACACGAAGAGAATGGAAAGGGTACCAACATTCACAGCTGCAGCAGTCTTTGTCATATTATGAATCACGTCCTGATGAAGCTTTTAACATTTTGAAAGATAACTGGAATTTTGATGATGAAGCCATGCTATGGAATTCCTGGATAAAAGACAGCTTTAAAGAGAAATCTTTTGATCAGTTTTATGAAAGGTATCTGCATGGAAAAAGAAAATATTTAGAAAATTTTCTGGAGAACCTTCAGAACTTCAGTCCGGGATCGAATAAAATTCTTGAGAAGTTTCTGTCCCAGCAGATGCCGAAGAACTTTTTTGATAAACGGCTTTATGTTCTGGAACCTCTGGAAAGGGAAAAGGATAAGATCCTATCATATCCGTTAGTGTTTCCCAGAGGACTGTTCGATCCGGCGCCAACATTTATAAAAGGAGTCCGGATTACAGAAGAGCCGGAAAGATTTGCAGCCTGGTACCATTATGGCTATTCTCCGGATCACCCATTTCAAAGGTTTTACGATATGGAGCGGGATTACACTGATTTGATAAATACTGATACTGAAAACAGGACAGATGCTGATAAAAACAAGCCTGATTTTACTGTTGAACAACAATATGCACTAATTAAAAAGAAACAGGATCTTAAAATTAAAAATATTAAAATTCAGGACCTTTTCTTAAAGTTAATTGCGGAGACATTATTCCAGGATGTATTTGATTATACATCTGAAATCGGGTTGTCTGATTTATATCTTACTCAGGCAGAGAGAATAGAAAAAGAGCAAAATGCAGCGCTGCAGAGTGTAAGACGTGCAGGTGATGATTCAGATAATATCATTAAAGATAATTTTATCTGGAGTAAAACAATTTCATACGAAAAAGGCCAGATATATGAACCTGCTGTAAAACTTAAAGACATTGGCAAGTTTAGATATTTTCTTAATGATGGTCGGATCGGCAGATTGCTTTCCTATGACACTTCAAAAATTTGGAGCAAGAGCGAAATAGAGAATGAAATTTATATTGGGCCAGGATCCTATGAATCTATAAGACGGGAAGCAATCTTTAAGGAACTGCAGAAATTGGAAGTAAAAATATTAGCAGGATATGAAGGAGAGCATCCTGAAGAACTTGAATTTGAAAACAATCCAAGCTTTAAAAAGTACATTGTGAATGGGTTTTTACGAAAGCAATCTGATACAGTGTCTGAAACTGATTGTTCGTGGCTGGATAGTTTTAGAGATTCTACTTTTGAAAATCCGGAAGTTTTTGAAAATCTAAGTGATAAGGCTCCTTTGATACAGGAAGCATTTTTATTGGTTTACCTTAGAAACAAGTTTGCCCATAACCAGTTGCCTGTTAAAGAAGCCTATTATTATATTTATGAAAATTATTCTGAACTGAGGGGAAGTACAGTTGCCGAGACTTTATTAAATTTTGTAGCTTACGCCGTAAACAGTATTACGAAATAGATATATATAATTTGAAGGCATTTACAACTCAAACATTATTTTGATTGTTGATTGTTATCTTGGGACGTATCACAATTTGAAGGGTAGTCGCAATGCGAAAAATAGTTTTTTCATTGTAAAAAAGGTTGGGACATATCACAATTTGAAGGGTACTCACAACTGAGATTATCTTCACCCGGCCGCCTTTCTTGTTGGGACGTATCACAATTTGAAGGGTATTCACAACGGGTTTAGGGACAGGGTTAGACCTGGTAGGGTTGGGACATATCACAATTTGAAGGGTACTCACAACTGAGATTATCTTCACCCGGCCGCCTTTCTTGTTGGGACGTATCACAATTTGAAGGGTATTCACAACGTCAGTGTACAGCATTGTGTTTTTAGAAGGTTGGGACGTATCACAATTTGAAGGGTATTCACAACTCCATAATGATTTTGTTATTTAAAGGCGGCGTTGGGACGTATCACAGTTTGAAGGGTATTCACAACCCATATTGAGTATTATCTTGTATACCACCAGTTGGGACGTATCACAATTTGAAGGGTATTCACAACTGTTTTTTGTAATTCTAGTAAGCAGATTTTGTTGGGACGTATCACAATTTGAAGGGTATTCACAACCAAATCATCATCCGGCAGACAGATGCCGGAGTTGGGACGTATCACAATTTGAAGGGTATTCACAACAGCTGCGCCTTGTTTTTTGACTGGAGCTTGGTTGGGACGTATCACAATTTGAAGGGTATTCACAACATGTAGTACATCGTTTCGTTTTGCCGGGAAGTTGGGACGTATCACAATTTGAAGGGTAGTTACGACGGTTACTTTGGTTTATTAACTCGATGTTGGGTTGGTACATATCACAATTTGAAGGGTAGTCACAACTGTTTTCTCTGGATCTAAAAGTCTATATAGTTAGGAAGTATGATGATTTTAAGAGTTAGTTATAACAAATGTAAAATTTTATGTTTGCCTAAAATAAGTTGAAAAGCATCAAATACTTGATAATATAAGTAGATTTAGTTAATTTTAGACAAGCAAACAATCTAAGAGGTTATACTGAATTAATACTAGGAAAGTCTCACAAAACGATGAAGACAGGAAAGATATTTGATGATGATAAACAGTGTTTGCTCGAATTTTTACAATAAACAAAATTGATAGTAAACTTTATTTGTTTTTACAAAGCTTATTTCTTGAAAAACAAGCGATTTACTATAAAAGATCCGATTAAGCGTCCAGAAGAAATTTACAAGCCATTAGGAATAACCAGAGCAACATTTTATAGGTATGCAAAGATTCTTGATAATCATACAAATGAAGAAATAAAGAAGGTGGCAGCTAAAAAATAACATTTACGCAAATAGGCTGCGTAGTAGGAATGTATGTTTGTATTAAATAAATTATAATTTTCTCAAAATGGCAGACAAAGATAAAATTGAAGATAATTCTTCGTTTGAAGAATTTAGGAATAATTTAAAGGGGGGGAAGTCAGTAAAAAAAATTGTATCACTCTTAGCACCTTTTAGTTCAAGAGCTAGAGAAATTTTGGATGCTTTTGAAAATTTTGATGAGATTGAAAAACAATTCGATGAGATTTCCAAAAGTCCTGATCAATTTAATAAGTATTTCAGCGGACTTGGCTGGATTGCTCACGAGTCAGGTAATCACGATCTGATTATGGAATGCATTAATTTGGCAAAATCGGATAATATAAAAGCTGCTGAAGAGAAACTAGCTGATCACTATACTTCCGAGGAAATACAATGGCAGGTAACTTCAACATACGGTATTCCTGAGTTTAGAAAGCGAAATCATTTAATTAATGCAGCCTTTGAAGATACAAAAGCCCAAAGATTTCACTCTGCCATCCCATTACTGTTAATGATTATTGATGGTACCGTTAATGACATCAGTAAGAGCAAAGGCTTTTTTGCAGAAAATACTGATCTTACCGCATGGGATTCTATTGCTGCGCATAGTACTGGTCTCTCTAAGCTTAGGGACATTTTAAATGTGACACGAAAGTCGACAACTACTGAAGAAATATTTTTCCCCTACAGAAATGGAATATTGCATGGAAGAGATATCTCTTATGCTAATAAATATGTTGCTGGCAAAGCATGGTTAACATTATTTGCTATTAATGATTGGGCAAAAGCTGTGAAAAAAAATAAAGAAAACCCACCCAAGGAGACTAAGAAGCCTACACTGAAAGAGGCGCTATCAGACTTGAAAGAAACTACTGATAAATACAAACTGCAGAAAGAAAAAAGAGCGGAAGCTGATAAATTCATGAATCATTGGAGATCCAGAAAACCTATCGCAAATATAGATTTTCCGGCTCAGGGAACAGAGAAAGAGTATACAGAATTTACGCCAGAGCGAGATGCTATTTACTTTTTAACAAATTGGCAGAAAAATAATTACGGTCAAATGGCTAAACAGATTTGCTTATTTTCTGATGAGTTTAATATGGGTAAAGAAGCAGGAAGAGTTCGAAAAGTTTTTGAGCAAAAGAATCTCAAGACCTTTGAAATATTATCAGTTGAACATCAAGCGCCTGCAATTGCAGAAGTAAGGGTAAAAGTAATTGTATCATTCAACGAAATAGAATATGAAAAAGAAATAATGTTGCGAATGCTTTATCAGAATGAACAACGAGAAAACATGGTGTATGGTCAAACCGGAGGTGTTTGGAGGTTTATGGATTCTTTCTTTTTTCATAAAATCGAAATGCTGGATTGGGATTATTAAAAATTGATAGTTTAACTCTATCCTTTTATCTATGAATATTCTTTTGTACATTCAGAATATTAAAAAAGAGAGCTTATGAATATGTTTAGTTTAGAAAGTAAAATAGAATCTAATAATAAACAACTGGAATTTTATTATGAATCGTATGAAAAATTAGAAAGCAAATTTTCTTTTTTAGTAATACTTTATTCATTTATTTTTATATATATCATTGAGCTTTTTAAATTTCTTTTTGATTTTAAATTTAATTTATTTTACATTGCATACACGGTCTTTTTTGCGGTGTTTATTTATTTTTTAATCACGTCGCTTAGGTTCACTTATCTGCTGCGAAAGCCAGTAGAAATATTTTATACAGATGAACCAAAATACTATTACACAACACTTATTGAACAATACAAAAACCTTTTAAATATAACTTCAGATCCAACATCCGAACAAGAAGAATTAATTAACGAATACGTAAATTTGACCTATTTAGGAGAACAAGAAAACGCTCTAACTAAGAACATTATAGAATATAGGAATAAAAGAAAACATTTCTATTATAATTTTAATTACATTTTAGTGACTTTAGCACTATATGTTATCACATCAGGTTTTGTTATCTTTGAGAAGAGAAAACAAAACACACAATTTGAAATTCAAAATTACAAAGAGATTATTAACTATTTAAAACGGATTAGTATGGCTGAAAAACCTAAAGTAGACCCCAAAATGGTGATTGTGAAACAACCGATTGCAGTAAGACAAAGCGGTACAGTTAGGACACCGACAGAAGTAAAAAAAATTGTCCCGATAACATCTGATAAATAATTGGAAAAAGAAAGCATCCTAAATGGATGCTTTTCTATTTAGTTAGACCGAACATTCTGAGGTAGAGGAAATGAACAGCTGATCAGAACGACTATGCTCCGGTTCCTGAAGGATCAACTGGCTGCAGAACATAAAAAGATAACCTAATCTCATAAACGATTAATAAAAAATGGTTTTTCTATCAGTTTTTTTAATTTATAAGTAGGACTTGTGGTCTTAGATGCATCCCTCCTGCTGATAATCTTAAGTTTTCACCGTACTTTGCCTTACAGGATTCCATATGTTTTTTCCGACTGTTAATAATAACTTCTGATATATTGGGTGCATATTTTATACTTCGTAAAAAATGGTCCCGGGATCTTCTGCAGCTTTTCTTTTTGCGAACTAAGAATTAATCCTGGCTCGATATCCTGAAAAGGTTTAGTTCGACAAATCATTCCGGATCAGCGGTTGGCCAGCTGCCTCCGGAACCATTTTTACGAACTAAAGCGGAACCTGCTCTGCGGGACACTGGTGCCCAGGCTTTTCCCCACCACGTTCAGAGTCCCTCAGGCCGGTGGGCTTTTTTTATTTGGTGAGCTTCAGAAGTGAAAGCGCAGTTCAGGTTTTTCTGTATTGCTCCCGTTGATAAAGACCCTTGCTGCCTTCCAGCTGCGTAAGAGGTGCTCTGTTTTCCTTATGCAAATTTGAAAATTCATATTCCTAAAAATTCTTACCCCGACACCCAGCGGCAGGCCGCCCCATTTTTGGGCCTCTAAATTTTCCTGGTAAATGGCATAGAAAAACGACGATACCTCTTATACGAAGCAAGAATACAGCGGTCTTTGACATCAACGGAAAAAGCAATAACACAGAAAATCAAAACTACTTATGCTTTCACTTCAGAAGACTTTCACCCGGAAGAATCCGACAAAGTTTCCTCGAACCAAAGCAATAAACACTAAAACAATTTTTAAAATAATATAACAACTAATTAAATCATATAATAGTATAACTTAAGAGTATTTTTTACTTATGTTGGCTACTATGTGTTCTAAATAGTCTCTAGTTTAGGCTACAAGGGAAAGTGAAACTTTTAAAACAAATCCAAATTTCGTTGAATTAAAAATATAATTAAAAGATAGTGCTCTGGGAAATAACCAGGAAATACACTGGGGGTATTAAACCAATAGAGGGAGTCTCAAGTACTGAAATTTTTAACGATTGATTCTTAGTTATGCTTCTATGAAATATAGTTTGCTAAATGTTTGGAGTGTTTAGCACTACAGTTATGTAAATAATTATATTTGTATTGAAATCCAAAGACCTGAAATCCGGAATGATAGCTGCACCAATGATCGCCGCCTGTTCCTTGAGGGAGACAAGCCGACAGTGCATCTGCTGATCAGCTGCGGGAGATTCGATGGGATGATGGCCAGGCTAGAGATTGTCATCGGTTCCGGAGCTTCTAAAGAGAAATAGCTGCAGAGAATAAAATTAAAAACGAATCTCAAAAAACGAAGAAATTAAAAATATGACAGTTAATAAATAGTAAAAATATGGATCAAAATAATACTTATATCATTGACTTAAATAAACTCCGTATCGGAGATATCCTTCTTACAAGAAAACATGATAAAGAGTGTCAATTTATTAGAAAATCTACAAATTCAGATTATTCACATGCAATTATAAACGTTGGTGCTGGTAGCGGAATTGAATCAAATGGACTAGGTGTTCAATCAATTAATTTACTAAGAACAATCTACAAATATGCTGACGATGTCCTAATATTAAGATATAATAAGGAGGATTTTGAGTACATTATAGAAGATGTAATTAATTTTGCAAGGCAGAAAATAGGGACCGAATATTCTACTTCTGAAGCAAGAATGACAAAAATGGCAGAAAGTCTTAGAGCTAAAGAGGAAAATAGACAATTCTGTACAAGATTTGTAGCGCAATCTTATAAAAATGCTGGAATAGATATAGTCCCAAATCCTGACTATTGCTCACCTAAACATTTATGTGAATCAAATTTTTTTGAAATCATTTCCGAATGTTTAGTGGAAGGAACAAAAAAAGAAATTGAATATGCTAATGAAAAGGATAATGCAATTTCTCAACAAACTGATATTACTAATGAAATACTTGAATATGCAAGAAGCATTTCAAATAAAGACATACAAACATTTGAACAACTATCTGAGTATGTTTTAGAGAATAGAGAGAAAGAACCTGAAATAACTGAATTTATAAGAAATTCTGGATATCTAAAAATGTGGGAAAAGGATATTAGTAAGAATCCGTGGTACTATGATTATGATAAAGCTTTGGAACATTGGAAAAATCCTAATCAAAAAATAGAGGTAGGAGAATTTTTTGCAAATTCTGAACGATCTACTAGATATAGATTTGAAATATCTTTAGGTACAATGAAATATTATTATGAATTTTATCAGCAAGAATATTTCAGAGATCAAATTGAACTTTGCGAAAAATTAATTGAGCTAAGTAAAACCCGAGAAGATATAGGAAGAGAATTACTCAAATAAAATTTATTGGTTTTATAAATCAAAACCTTACTAAGCATACAATTAAGTATCACAAGACATTCCATTAATTGAATGCTTTTTACGAACATTTTGGAGGGTTAGATGATTTTTTAAAATCTATGCGTCCAAAAGGATATTTTGGTATGTCACCACAAGAACAAAACGACCTTGACCAACAGCAAAAAATGATAAATAGGTTACAAGAAATTAAAGAATTTGTTGAACTTAACTATAAAAAAAATAAAGATCTGATCAATAAATAATCTCAAAGAACGATATGGAATATTCTATAAATGCTGAATTACAATTGATTGAAATATTGAAAAAATATTCTTTCAATTTTAATTTTAATTTCTTGGAAAGGAGTGAGCTTCTTTTTCTTCCGATACAGTTTTCGGTAAAGCAGAATTATGATTTTTACCCGTGCATATTCGGATTTTATGCACAAATGTTTGAAGAAGGATTAGTGAAAGAATTATTTAGTTATCAAGCTTCTCATCTGGAAGCAATAGATAAAAAAAACTTCATTATTCACTTTGCTTTTAGTACTAAGCAAAGACTAATTTAAATCTCAAAAAACGATAAAATGAATAAAGAATTAATAATTAAGCATCTAAATAATTTACGATTCAAATTAGGACAAGAAAAAGACCTGCTTTTGAAAATGAAAGATAAACCAACAAATGATTTGCACCAAGCTGAGATAGATCTAAATATTAATTATTACGATCAAGAAATTAAAGAAATTGATGAAATTGTTCGGGATTTGGAAACCAATAATTTGTAAATAATCTCAAAAAACGATAAAAATAACCATTAGATCATTAGCATGTTAAAATCAAAATCTATTATTGTTATTTGTGTTATAATTGGAGTAAGCTTATGGTTCAAATTAGAATTTTACTCAAAAGATTATTATGGTGCTAATAATTTTTCTGATAATAACTACGAATTACAAGCTGCGAAGTTTATTGAATCAAGATATATAAAAGAGAGATTTGATAATATATATCCTTGGATAATTTCTTTTTTTTCTGATGACGTAGAATATTTTTACGGACACTCAAATCCTTCAAATGCATATATAAAATTGTACTATATATATCAAAATTGGTTCTTCAAACCGCATATTACTGTTGATGAATGGAGATTAACACATTATTTTCCAGAAACTGATCAGGTTCGATATAGATTAATTGGAACTCAAATTGTAAATGGTGAAAAATATAAATTTGATGAAATTGTAACTTTTAACCACAATGGAAAAATTGTTCAAATAGACGATTTAACAAATAGTAATTAATCTCAAAAAACGATAATATTTAATATGTTATACGCTTCTAATCTTTCGATAACTTTAATAAAAAGATAATATTCGGAACCATACAAGTTAATAAGATTCCAATATTAATCAGACACCAGTGCAGACCGAAAAAATATTAGCGCAATTACATATATTGGTATTAACGCAATACCTAAATCTAAGTGTTATACGCTGGCTTAACTTTCGAGTGTAAAACAGCTACTTAAAAATGAAAAAAAGTATATTAACCTTTATTATAGTGACGGCAGGGCTTTTTTCCTCATTACATTCTGATTACATATCATCTTTCAGTAACCATTTATAGATAGGATCTTTATAATACAAGCTGCAATAAAACGGTTTGCCTGCCTCTTTAAAAAAAAAATCCCCGGCACACTGGCCAGGGACTTACTATATATATGTAGTGTTGGGTGTACGTTTATGCAATGACGTTAGCACTGAATATATATATCAGCTGTTGTTTTTAGAACACCGGTGCAGCACTGCTTCAAGATTGTTTATCTCAAACGGTTTTATCAGCAGGATATCAGCCTGAGATTCCGATATAAGATCTTTTGGTTCCGCCGCAGTGGTCATCATTACAATGGGTATGGAAGAAGTCAATACTGATCTTTTTAAGTTCCGGCTTATTTTTCTCCCTTCCGGAAGATTATAAAGCTGGTCTTCAATTAAAATAAGATCCGGCTGTAGAGCGGAGATTTTTTCTGGTATAAGGGCTGATAGCGGTGACAGAAAAGTATATCCTGCGTCCGTAATGATGATCTTCAGAACATCAAGAATAGCTTCGTTATAGTCAATCACCAAAACTTTCTTTGTGACGGAACTGGACATGCCTTTTTCTTGGGATGCATTATTTTTAATAGAGCTGTCCCTGAATGCAGGGTATTTAAGAGTAAGCGGGAAATTCAGATTTTTCATCTTATTGTTATCTGGCACAAAAGTACTGTAATAAGAAATCTTCGTTTATGACATATGTCACAAAATATTGAATTAATACGTTTTTAATATTAAGTTTCAGAGTTTCTACAGCCATTCATAATCTGTGAAAATCAGCAATAATCGGCAGGATACTGCAAGTGTATTTTATTTAACCATTATCCAAATTTTAAAACTACCTTGTAGGGTGAACACCGAATTAATTACGAATGCTGATTAACACAAATTTACTGCGATCATATGGAGCAGAGGAAGAAAGCTTTTACCCGTCAGATATTATATTTAATGAAGGAAGCATACCCAGGTCCTATTATCAGATCGTAAAAGGCAGGATAAAGCTCAACCATTACAATGAGGATGGCAAAGAACTTATTTTAGCGATTCTTACCGCAGGCTTCAGCATATGCGAACTTTTACTTTTTATTGACAAAAAGTATCCTGTAAATGCTGTTGCCGTAGAGCAATGCATAATTCTGAGACTTCCTAAAGCTGATTTTGAAAAAATGCTGGACGAAAATCATAACCTTTCCCGTGATATCATTAAATTTTTATCAGAAAGGCTATACTACAAATATATCATGCTTGAGAATAATACATCAACCCATGCAGATGTCAGAATCATGGGCGTATTGGAGTATCATAAAAGCTTTAGTCCTAATCAGATCCGATTTTCTTTTGAAGTTCTGCTCACCAGGCAGCAGCTGGCTTCTATGACAGGGCTGAGGGTAGAAACAGTAATAAGAACCGTTAAAAAGCTCGAAAAGCAACATAAACTTGAAATCAGAAACAGGAAAATTTACGTTTAACATCAAACTTTTCCTGAAGGTAAGGTCTCAAAAAGCGATGAAACATATGAATTGGATAGTGAACTATAAATACATAGATTTATAAATATCCAATTGATACTAAAATTATTGAAACAAAACACCGGTTCCAATCTCAAAACATAATTTGGCACTAAATATGATTTATTACAACATATTATTAATGTTAAATTTATTAGCTATGGGAATTAAACCAGGTCCGAAAAAAGTTGCGGAATCTACTGATAAGTTAGATCAACGCCAGAGAGATAATAAGGAAACACCCAAAAACAAGACTTCGCTAAAACCGCATAATCATAAAAAAGGTGATTAGGATATCGAAACGATATAGATGAAATTCTTAAAAATAATCCCGACGCCAGCCGGGATTATTTTTTATTACTGTAACATTATCTATTCTCTTACCACGGGCATTCTTGGGTTTTAGAATCATGGTCTTTACTTATAAACTTTTTTGAAGGTATGTTTTTATTTAGAACGGTATGAACAATCGTAGTCGCTGCTTCATCAGGCGTACCGGTGCCTTGATTATTGGTAAGGTCAGTTTTTATAAATCCCGGATCAATCAGATGAACCCGGAACTTCGGGAGTTGATTGCCAAGAGAAATTGAATACATATTCAGTGCAGCTTTGGATACGGCATAGACCATAAAAAGATTGGCATTTTCGTAATATTTCCATTTCGTGTCGCCGTGGAGTGTCAGTGATCCAATACTTGAACTGATATTAATAATGTGTGGTTCCTCTGATTTTTCCAATAGGTCTGTAAAAGACTGAACGACTCTTAAGGTTCCGTATAGATTGGTATTTAAAACTTTTTCAAACTCTGAAATTGTGGCATTGAGAGCATCTTGTGGTATACTTCCGGTAATGCCGACATTATTGATTAACACATCCAATCTTTCTGTCTTTTTACCAAGCCTGATTCGGGCATCTTTTACAGACTCATCATCGGTAATATCAATTGGTACAATTTCACAGTGTGGTAACCCTTCTGATTTTAATTGCTCCAACGCCTCTAAGCCCCGATACTCACTTCGACACCCGAGATACACATAAAATCCTTTTTGAAGAAGTTGCTTCGCGGTAGCGAAACCAATTCCTTTATTGGCTCCTGTAATGAATACTTTTTTCATTTTTTTAATTTAAAAGTTTAACATTACAAAGTTGATTTAACAAAAAATAGAATCTTTTCACATTTGTGAAAAAGTGATTAACGGATACTTTTTCTCACTCTGCTTAAGGATGGCTGTTTCATTCCCAAATAAGATGCTACGTAAGACAAAGGGATACGGTTGACCATATTTGGATAATGTTTCATGAAAGACAAATATCGGTCGGTAGTATTTCTTGCAATGAGAGAACTCCTTCTTTCCAATTTTTCCGATTTATGTCTGATAATTATTTTTTGAATGATGTCACTTAATCCAACAACAGACTGTAATAATCCGTTCCAGTCTTTTTTTGAGAAAACAATAAACGAGCAGTTTGTAATGGCCTGGAGATTTGCAATAGGCGTGGTGCTTTTATCGGGATTATCCCAGTCTGAAAGCCAATGGTTCTCTTCCACAAAGTAATGCGTGATCTCATCTCCCTTATCGTTGTCGTAATAAACCCGCAGGATTCCCTCTCTAACAAACCCAACGTGTTTTGAATTTTTTCCTGTTTCCCAAAAATAGTCACCTTTTTCAAGTTCTAAATTTTTTGATTTATCTTTGATTAATTCAATTTGTTGCTGGCTGAGATTTCCAAATTCTAACAGGAAATTTATAAATTCACTCATTTTGCAAAGTTATCAAATCTCACAAAACGATTAATAAAAAATGGTTTTCTACCAGTTTTTTTAATTTATAAGTAGGACTTGTGGTCTTAGACGCATCCTTCCTGCTGATACTCTTAAGTTTTCACCGTACTTTGCCTTACAGGATTCCAGATGTTTTTTCTGACTGTTAAGAATAACTTCTGATACATTGGGGTGCATATTTTATACTTCGTAAAAAATGGTCTCGGGATCGTCTGCAGCTTTTCTTTTTACGAACTAAGAATTAATCCTGGCGCGATATCCTGAAAAGGTTTAGTTCGACAAATCATTCCGGATCTGCGGTTGGCCAGCTGCCTCCGGAACCATTTTTACGAACTAAAGCGGAACCGGCTCTGCGGGACACTGGTGCCCAGGCTTTTCCCCACCACGTTCAGAGTCCCTCAAGCCGGTGGGCTTTTTTTATTTGGGTGAGCTTCAGAAGTGAAAGCGCAGTTCAGGTTTTTCTGTGTTGCTCCCGTTGATAAAGACCCTTGCTGCCTTCCAGCTGCATAAGAGGTGTTCTGTTTTCCTTATGCAAATTTGAAAATTCATATTCCTAAAAATTCTTTCCTGTAACAATTGACGGTTTCCAGAGAAACTTTTCTCTCCGCTTTGCTGCAATAAAACTTTCCCCGGACCCTCCGACAATTCTTACCCCGACACCCAGCGGCAGGCCGCCCCATTTTTGGGCCTCTAAATTTTCTTGGTAAATGGCATAGAAAAACGACGATACCTCTTATACGAAGCAAGAATACATTGGTCTTTGACATCAACGGAAAAAGCAATAACACAGAAAATCAAAACTACTTATGCTTTCACTTCAGAAGACTTTCACCCGGAAGAATCCGACAAAGTTTCCTCGAACCCAAGCAATAAACACTAAAACAATTTTTAAAATAATATAACAACTAATTAAAATATATAATGATATAACTTAAGAGTATTTTTTACTTATGTTGGCTACTATGTGTTCTAAATGGTCTCTAGTTTAGGATACAAGGGGAAAGTGAAACTTTTAAAACAAATCCAAATTTCGTTGAATTAAAAATATAATTAAAAGATAATGCTCTGGAAAATAACCAGGAAATACACTGGGGGTATTAAACGAATAGGGGGAGTCTCAAGTACTGAAATTTTTAACGATTAGTTATGCTTCTATGAAATATAGTTTGCTAAATGTTTGGAGTGTTTAGCACTACAGTTATGTAAATAATTATATTTGTATTGAAATCCAAAGACCTGAAATCCGTAATGATAGCTGCATCAATGATCACCGCCTGTTCCTAGAGGGAGACAAGCCGACAGCGCATCCTGCTGATCAGCTGCGGGAGATTCGATGGGATGATGGCCAGGCCAGAGATTGTCATCGGTTCCGGAGCTCCTAAAGAGAAATAGCTGCAGAGAATAAAATTAAAAACAAATCTCAAAAAACGATTGATAAGCTGATAAATTATGTAATTATCTCATCTGATTTTAATGTCGCATCATAAAAAATAATCTAGTACATTTGTTTATAAATGCAGTATATTTTATGAACGACCAATTTTCTGATATCATTCAAATCATTAAGAATGCTCGAAGTAAAGCCATAAAAGCTGTAAATTCAGAATTGATAAGTCTTTATTGGAATATTGGCGAGTATATCAGCAAGAAGGTGGAGCTAAGTGAATGGGGGCAATCCGTTGTTAGAGAACTGGCTCAATATATTCAGGCCAATGAACCTGAAATCAAAGGATTTTCGGACAAAAATCTTTGGAGAATGAAGCAGTTTTATGAATCTTATAGGGAATTCCCAAAAATCTCAACACTGTTGAGAGAAATAAGCTGGTCCCATAATTTGTCCATCTTTTCAAGGTGTAAATCAATTGAAGAAAGGGAATTCTATATCAAACTAACAAAACAAGAAAACTATAGCTTTCGTGAATTGGAGCGGCAGATATCCAGCAGCCTTTTTGAAAGGACAATGATCGGAAATTCAAAACTCTCAACAGTGTTGAGAAAAAATAACCCCGACATTGCTAATACTTTTAAGGACAGCTATGTATTTGATTTTTTAAATTTACCTGATATACATTCCGAAAATGACCTGCAGAAAGGTTTAATAAAACAGATGAAAGATTTTATCTTGGAATTAGGCAAAGATTTTCTGTTTGTCGGCGAAGAATATAGGGTTCAGGTCGGGTCATCAGATTTTTACATTGATTTACTTTTTTATCATCGGGGACTGCAATGCTTGGTTGCATTTGAACTTAAAGCAGATAAATTTAAACCAGAGCATTTGGGTAAACTTAATTTTTACCTTGAAGCCCTTGACAGAGATGTGAAAAAGGTAAATGAAAATCCCAGCATCGGAATTTTGTTATGTAAAGACAAAGATAATGAGGTTGTGGAATATGCTTTAAGCAGGAGTCTGTCTCCAACTATGGTGTCCGAATATAAAACTCAACTTCCAGATAAAAATTTATTGCAGCAAAAGTTGCATGAATTATTTGAAGATTAAGTCTCAAAAAACGATTATATAAAGGACGGTTTTCCGTCAGCTTTTGTAATTTATTGATAGGATCTGTAGTAATAGTTATATCTATCGTACTAATACTATTAAGTTTTCATCGTAATTTGCCTTGTATAATACCAGATGTTTTTCCGACTGTTAAGAATAACTTCTGATACATTGGGGTGCATATTTTATACTTCGTAAAAAATGGTCCCGGGATCGTCTGCAGCTTTTCTTTTTACGAACTAAGAATTAATCCTGGCGCGATATCCTGAAAAGGTTTAGTTCGACAAATCATTCCGGATCAGCGGTTGGCCAGCTGCCTCCGGAACCATTTTTACGAACTAAAGCGGAACCGGCTCTGGGACACTGGTGCCCAGGCTTTTGCCCACCACGTTCAGAGTCCCTCAGGCCGGTGGGCTTTTTTTATTTGGTGAGCTTCAGAAGTGAAAGCGCATTTAAGGTTTTTCTGTACTGCTTCCATTGATAAAGACCCTTGCTGCCTTCCAGCTGCGTAAGAGGTGCTCTGTTTTCCTTATGCTTAGTGAAAGGCTGTTTCATAAGGTCCAGGACATCATGGATAAAAAGAGAAGGGTCGAGGGTAACGGAGGCAGGGTACTGGGAAATGAACGTTTCCCAGTACGTGGTCTTCTTACATGTCCCAGATGCGGTAAGAATCTTACCGGAAGCGGAGCTAAAGAAAATCTAAAACTTATTATTACTATCATTGCCATTACAAGTGCAGATTCAGATTTGATTCTGAGAAGTTGAATGAACTATTTAAGCTGGAAATTTCAAAATTGGAATATAATCCGATCATCAAAGATCTTATGAAAGAGATCCTTTTGGATAATTATAAACAATTCACTTACGATATCGAAGCGAAAAGAAAGTCGATTTCTAAAGAGACCAATTTACTTAACGAAAAGTTGCCAGTGCGAGAGACAAATATCTTGCGGATAAATTAGATGAAGAAGATTATAAAGAGATTAAAAGTATCACAAGATCACAAATTGAACAACTGGAGAGGAGATTCAACATATCGTTTCAGAAAGCAAGGAACTTGACATCAAGACAAAAATAGAAAACGCGCTTGATTCAATGGAAAACCTCGCAAACCTATACCAGTAGGGCGATCTGATGACAAAAAGAACGATAGGGTATTTAATATTTCCCAAAAAAGTTGAATTTGACGGAAAAAGTTTTCAAACACCTAAAATGAATATTGTTGCCCAATGTATCTATCAGTATAACAATGGTTTAGGAAATAAAAAAAACCGACATAAGAGAGTAAAAACTTCAAATGTCGGTTTTGGTGACCTCGACAGGATTCAAACCTGTAACCTTCTGAGCCGTAATCAGATGCGCTATTCAGTTGCGCCACGAGGCCGTTAATAAAGGTTTGCAAATATAACACTTTTTTACTTTCTTTGAAAGATGAAACCAAGAATTTTACTATTAATTGCATTTTTAACGCTAACTTCTTGTAAAAGAGAACAGAAAATTTCTGCTTCGGAGCCGGCAGTGATCTCGGGCCTTGTGCAGTACAGCGAAAAAGACGGCATTTTGCATATCCAATCAGGGAAATTCACGTATGATATTAAGCAAAATCAGCTTCCGCTGAAAAAAATTGTTCTTTTGAATGCAAGTATGGCCGGGTATATTTCGGCACTGGGAGTTGAAGATAAGGTAGCGGGAGTTTCAAGTCCGGAATACATTTACGATCAGAAAATTCATGATTTACTGAAAAGAGGGAAGATCCAGCATGTGGGAAATGACCAGAAATACGATGTGGAAAAAATTATTTCACTCAAACCGGATGCTGTATTTACCAATTATATCCCAAGCTTTGACAATACCTACCAGCTGCTGAAAAATAACGGGATCCAGGTGATTTTCCTTGATGAATACATGGAGCAGGAACCGTTGGAAAAAACCGCTTACATCAAGCTGTTCGGAAAGCTCCTGGGAAAAGCGGAGGAAGCTGAAAAAACATACCGTGAAATTGAGAAAAACTACAAGAACCTGAAGCAGCTGGCCCTGCAGGCAAAAGAGAAACCTGCCGTCCTGGCAAACGAAATGTACGGTGATGTCTGGTATCTTCCGGGAGGAAAGACTTCCGTAGCGCGTTTTATTGCGGATGCCAATGCAGAATATATCCTGAAAAACAATACCGAAGAAAAAGCCGTTACCATGAGTTTTGAAGAGGTGTTTGCCAAATCGGCAGAGGTTCAGTATTGGATCAATGCCGGCAACCATATCTCAAAAAAAGAAATGCTCAGCAAAAATCCTTTTTACAGCAAGATCAGTGCTTTTAATAAAGGCAGGGTATACGTTATTACAGGCAGGGAAAAAGGGCAGGCCAATGATTTTTTTGAAAGCGGTGCCGTAAGGTCAGACCTGGTACTGAAGGATTACATTAAAATCTTTCACCCCGGGCTGCTGCCGGATTATAAGCTGTCTTACATGAAAGAATTGCAATAACTCAGACTATTTCCTTATTTTTGACATTCTTTTGTATACGGTTATGTGGAATAAAATTAAAAAAATCATATTCATCATTTTGATTCTGAACGTATTGTTCATCGTTTGGGGAAGGTTCTTCAATCCGCCCATTACCATTACGCAGATCGGAGGGCTTCTGGAATACGGAAGGCTTCAGAGGGATTACGTTTCGTATGATGAAATGGGGAACAATGTAAAAAAAGCAGTCATTGCTTCAGAAGACCAGAAATTTTTCAATCATGACGGTTTTGATTACCAGGCGATAGAAAAAGCAATGAAAAACAATGAAAAAGGGAAAAGACTGAGAGGCGGAAGCACCATCTCCCAGCAGACCGCTAAAAATATATTTTTATGGCAGGGGAGAAGCTGGTTCAGGAAAGGGCTGGAAGCGATGTATACATTTATCATTGAAAAGGTCTGGACGAAAGACATTATCCTGGAACGGTACCTGAATTCCATTGAAATGGGGCAGGGCGTTTTCGGTGTGGAAGCCGCTTCGCAATATTATTTCGGGAAATCCTCAAAGAGCCTTACGGTGTCTGAAGCAGCCTGGATTGCAGCAGTTTTGCCCAATCCTAAGAAGTACGATCCTAAAAATCCTTCAGCCTATCTGAGAAAGAAACACAGCTGGATCATGAGACAAATGAGGAATGTGGGTTTGAAATAGTATCTTTGCACCGATGAAACTCTTTAACTCCAGCACAAATTTTGAGTCTGTTCTTAAAAAATACTTTTCTTTTAAGAATGAAACCCTCTCTCTGGAGCCGTTTGCGGAACTTCTGGAGAGTGTAAAAAGTGCGGATTTTACCGATGTCCTTAATTTTTTCAGGAACAATCCCCGGATTGCCGAAAGCTTTAAATATTACCTTCATCATATTTTCAGGGACAAAACCTTTAATCTGTCGCTTACCGAGGCCAATATTCTGTCTGAGAATGCCTTCATACCTGAACTCAAAAAAAGGATTCTTAACAAAGTACTGCCTCCAATTGTTAATGAAAAGACCATCTGGTACATGATTGACAATGTGAGCTTCCGGCCGAAAAATGACCTGAAGTTCTTCCATAACCTTCCGGAAAATGAAATCAATGAGCTCTTTGTGATCCTAGGGATTTCAGATTTTATCGTCATGCCGGATGTAAAAAGGGAAATGCTTTTTTCCATGAACATCCTTTCATGGCGCGTAACAGGATCTGCCATGGAAACGGAAGTGGTAAGAATGGCCCCGCAATACCGTAATTTCGACAATCCGTTCCTCGCTTTGCAGAATGAGCTTGAAGAGCTGGCTTCGGAATTTGAAAAAAATATGGATCTGCAGCTGCACTCCAGGGACAGCCGGTACAAGCAGATTAAAATTTATATCGAGCAGTGCCTGGAATTCGTCAATATTGCCTTTAAAAACTCTTCCAAATACGGGATTTCAGGAAAAATCAACCAGTCGCTTTTGAAAATCCGCCAGCAGGTACAGCGAATCTATGAAATCGTTCAGCTGTTGGTGATTGATGAAGAAAAAGATATTCTGATTAACTCAAAAAGTTTAATTTTTAACATCTTAAGATACAAATCCCACAGGAATAATATTTCTGAACTGATCAATGACAGCACCAGGCTGATTTCCCATCTGATTACCAACCATACGGCAGAAACGGGTACGCATTACATTACGTCTACCCGGAAAGAATACATGACCATGTTCTACAAAGCCAGTGGAGGAGGCATTATTGTAGGCGCCTTGTGTGTGCTGAAAATGCTCTACGGCTATATTCCCGGAAGTGATTTTTCACATGCGTTTCTGTATTCCATGAATTATGCCATGGGCTTTGTAATGATTTACCTGATGAGGTTTACGCTGGCCACCAAACAGCCGGCCATGACTGCCGCTACCATGACCAAAGTGCTTTCCGAAGAAGGGAATATCAAAAGCGACAGTACGGAATTTGCCCATCTCGTTTCAAAACTGTTCAGGAGCCAGTTCATTGCTTTTGTCGGGAATGTATTGCTGTCTTTCCCGATTGCCCTGATCATTGTGTACGGCCTTGATGTATTCTTTTCACAGAATATGGCCGTTGAAAGATCTGATAAGTTATTGAAAGATCTTGATCCTTTCCAGTCCAAAGCGATCCTCCATGCCTGTATTGCCGGCTTTTATCTTTTTATTTCTGGAATTATTTCGGGGAACATCGGGAACAATTCCGTGTTTTACCAGATTCCGGAGCGGATTTCAAAGAACATTTCCATCAGAAGGCTTTTAGGAAAGAATTTCGCGAAAGGCATGTCAACGTATTATGCTAAAAACTGGCCGGGAATTGTATCCAACTTCTGGTTCGGGGTATTTCTGGGGGCTACGGCGCCAATCGGTTTGTTTTTAGGGTTGGATCTTGATATCCGGCATATTACATTTGCCGCCGGAAACTTTGCCATGGGGCTGTACGGAAAAGATTTTTCTGTGGATGCCTATACCTTCTGGATTTCTTTTATTACAGTTTTCCTGATCGGGTTCTTTAATTTCGTGGTAAGCTTCAGTTTATCCATGTTCCTGGCATTCAGGTCCAGGAAGCTGAACTTCGGGCAGGTAAGTGAAATTTACCGGGGGATTTTCAGGTATTTCATAAAAAATCCGCTGCGGTTTTTCTTTCCCCTGACTTCCGGACTGGATAAGCGGGCAGACGACATGATGAACAGTACCGTAGCTACAAAATCTGAAGATCGTTAAACTGATCAGCTCTGAACCTCTCCTGGAACTTTTTCAGATAAAAGCTTTTGCGCATCTGGAAATCATGTTTCAGCAGGGGAGAATGGATGCAGATAATGATCCGCTTATCTTCGATATTAACACTTTTGATCTCACAAAACAGGCTTTCATCAAGATATTCTTCCAGGAAATCTTTGATCTCAAAGGCCACAAGCTTACTTTCAAAACCGTAGATCCTTGCGAAAGATTTCACAAGATCGGATGACTGGTATTCTCGTCTTTTCTTTCTCATGTTCAGATCTCAAAAATAATACTTTCTTCATTAATCTTTTTTACCACACTTTCCGTACGTTCCCTGTGGGTATCCGTAATAAAAATCTGTCCGAAGTTCTCCTGGTTTACCAGCTCAATCAGTTGTGAAACCCGGGTATCATCCAGTTTGTCAAAGATATCATCCAGCAATAGAATCGGGGTTTTGTTCGTCAGCTCTTTGATCAGGCTCATCTGTGCCAGTTTCAGGGAAATAAGGAACGATTTCTGCTGGCCCTGCGAACCTGTTTTCTTGATTAACACCGAATCCATTTCAAAAAGAAGGTCATCTTTGTGGATGCCTTTTGAAGTATAGGTCAGCATCCGGTCTTTATCGAGGCTTTCCGTTAAGAGATCCCGGAACTTCCGGTCAGGCTGCACAGTGTCAAAACCTTCAAGAAGATGCGATTCATAGAGCACGGACACACTTTCCTTTCCGCCTGAAATGATCCTGTAGAAACTCTGGACAATCGGGTTGAGCTTTTCAACGAAATCCTTTCTTTTAAGGAAAATCTTGGTTCCGGAACGGATGATCGGGTCATCATAAATATCTAAAGAATCTTTATCCCAGACCCTATTTTTGGCGAAGTACTTTAACAGTGCATTTCTCTGCTGAACCGTTTTCTGGTACTGGATCAGGTCAAAAAGATAACCGGAATCCGTCTGTGAGATCATGGAATCCAGGAACCTTCTCCGGCTTTCCCCGGAATCTGAAATCAGGTTGGAATCATAAGGCGAAATCATGACGCTCGGCAGATACCCGATATGGTCAGCCAGCCGGTCATAGCTTTTGTCATTTTTTTTGATGATTTTTTTCGCTTCCTTAGGCTGAAGGATTTTAATAATGTCTTCACTGTCATCATTCTGTATCTCGGCATCGATGGTGAAAAAATCCTCATCATTTTTAATGTTATTAAGATCGGTATTCCCCAGGAAGCTCTTTCCCACGGAAAGATAGTGAAGCGCATCCAGGATATTGGTTTTCCCCGCACCGTTGTTGCCGACAAAGCAATTGATCTGCGGTGAGAACTCAAACTTCTTCTCCGAATGGTTTTTAAAATTGTACAGGGAAAGTTTCTTAATAATCATTCGTCAAAAATACTCCATTATAAGCAAAAATAAAAAGGGAAGTGCAGAACAAGTTTCCACACCGAATGAAAAATATACATCATCCCGCTCATTTTCAGCGAAATAAATAAGAATATAAGTGATGATGCCTGATAAATAAAAAGCAATGGCACTGTTGAAGCTTAAATAAGCGGCTGCGAGAACAGTACTTAGAAAAACCAGGACATAGGCCAGGTACTTTGTGTTCTGTACCCCGATGAGCATAGGAAATGTTCTTACCGTATCTGTTTTCATATCACGGATATCAAACGGCAAAACGAGAGCGGTAATAAAGAAAAAACTGATTAAAAATATAGGGATACTGAATTCCGGAAGGGTAAGCCAGCAGTTCATCAATGCCCAGACCAGGCCTACATAAAAAACTTTCAGCAAAGGGATCTTCCGGATGTAGAGATCCAGGAAAAAGCTGTTGTAGAGCAGCCCCAGGATCACAATGATCAACCATTTAAGCAGCCGTATTTCATTATGGTTATGGATAATTAAAAGGGCGCAGACAATTCCGGCAATTACATTTAAGAGTAAAATGCCTGAAAAATGCTTCGTTTTCTGATATTTGGTATAGAGATACCCGCTGAAATAGGTAATGAAAATAAAACAGACCGTCGGATAGCGGAATGTATTTTGCTCCTCCATGAAAAATACTGCAAAAAGGGTTCCCGTTAAGGATACGTAAAGCTGACTGTCGATAACGGATTTTTTCAGTACTTTTAAAGAATTCATTTATCAAAAATAACACATATGAAAAGATTCTCCAAGATTTTTGTTCTTTTGCTTCTCCTGCTCAATGTTTCAGGGGTTTTTGCCCAGAAATACTATGATGAACAGTGGAAAAAAGTATCTGCAAATTATCAGAAAGGAATTTATAAATCCAATCTCCCCATCATTTTAGACATACAGAAACAGGCGATGAAAGATAATAATGTGGTGCAGCTGATCCAGTCTTTGAAGGCGGAATTCAGTATATTGAACCAGACTGCGGATGACGATAAGAATAATACGGTAAGCGTACTTTTCAAAAAACTTCAAAATGTCGGCCAACAGATAAAAGGAGATGACAAAGTGGTTTATGATGTTTTGCTGAACAGCTTTTTCCTGGATTATTTCGAAGAGCATGCATGGGAAATCGGCAGCAGGACGAATATCAATTCCCAGGATATTTCCCAGATCGAAACCTGGAGCCGGCTTGATTTTAAAAATTATCTTACCCAAAATTATCAGAAGCTTGACGGGCAGAAAGCAGAAATGAGAAAAATCTCTTTAAACAAATACAAAGATGTTTTCTCCTATGGTGAATATATTTCCTATTTCCCGACTTTGGAAGACTGGTATCTTATCAGGAAAATCGCTTTTCTCACCAGCAACGGTCTTTTCACCAAAAATGAACTGGAAGAAAACCGCACCGGGGTAAATGCCATATATGATGGATTGATCTCTCAGAATACCGGAAATCCACGGTTGTATTTTATGCACAAAAAACTGCAGGATACCTGTGATTTCAGCCGCTGCAAAAACAGGCTGGAACAGCTTCAGAGCCTTCTGGCATCTGAAACGGAAGGTGATTATAAGGTGATGATCATGAATGAGGTGATTGAGGAACTTATTTCTAAAAACAAAGAGAAAGAAGCCATTGCGATTATCAATCAGGCAAAAATAAAATATCCGGAATCTTCTTTTATCAAGAGCATAAAAAATAAGGAAAATGAGATTACCAACCCGTCCCTGAATATAAAATATGAACAGCAGACACAAAGCAGCCTGCCGGTTCATTTCGTAGCTGAACATAAAAATGTTTCTTCTTTTTCAGTTACCATTTACGGAGTGAAGGAAGATCTGTCCACATTTCTGCAGTATGTACAGAATCCTTATCCCAATCCGTTTGCGAAGATTAAAAAGAGCCTGGTAAAAAAAGAAACTTACCGGCTGAATGATCCTGAAGATTACCGGACCCATAAAACATCCCTCGAAATAAAACCGCTTCCGCCGGGGATTTACCTTGCAGAATATGCTGTGGACGGGATAAATGATAAAGATGAGGACGCAGAAAAGGACTTTTACTTCCTGGTGTCCGGCAATAAAGTGATTTATCAGACAAAAACAGAACGCAATGCGTTAGCCAATGAATTGAAACTGGTCAACAGTGAAAACGGAAAACCGGTTGTGAATGAAAGTCTTACCTTTTATGAATTTGCGGGTAAAGTTTTAAGCAAGACCGAAGGAAAAACCGATGATAAAGGGGTCTTTAAATTTCCGGTGACAGCAAACAAAGACTATTACAGGACTTTTTTAATCCGGCAGCCAAAAACCAATGATTTCCAGATGATGCAGGTTTCAGGAGACAGGTCGGTCAGCAGTTACAATCCGAAAGAAACACAGGTTAAAGCCCAGATTTTTACAGACCGTGCCATCTACAGGCCCGGACAGACGCTTTATTTTAAAGTCATCAATACAAAGCTGAATAAAGAAACTGAATCTGTAGTGGCAGGATTAAAACAGAAGATCACTTTAACGGATGCAAACGGGCAGGAAGTATCGGTGCAGAACTTCACTACCAGTGCGTTCGGTTCTTATCACGGAAGCTTTATGCTGCCGAAAGGAAAGCTGAACGGAACATTTTATTTAAAAACCGATGATGAAACACAGGGGTATAAAAATATCCGGGTTGAAGAATACAAGAGGCCGAAATTTGAAGTTACTTTTGAACCGGTAAAAGATGAATATAAATACGGCCAGACCATCGAACTGAAAGGAAAGGTGATGACGTTCTCAGGGGTTGCTCTGAACAATACTAAGGTGGATTATGAAATTAAAAAACAGAATATCCGCTGGAGGTATTTCAGCAGTTATCCGGAGGGAGACGATCAGGAAAATTCTATTTTAGGGGAAGCGGAAACCAATGAAAAAGGAGAGTTTGTCATCAGGCTGGATCTTAAAAAAGATGAAAAATTAGAGGGAATACAGATTGATAATTATTCTGTCAATGCCTCTGTGACGGATATTAACGGCGAGACCCAAACAGCAGGTACAGAGTTGAAGGTCGCATCAGTTTCACATTATATTGAAGCGGATGATGTTAAAAATGTTTTCTCCGGTGAAAATATAAAAGTAAAAGTTGAAACCAAAAATTACAACGAACAGGTTCTTAAAAAACCGTATCAGGTGAGGCTTTCAAAACTTGTATCTCAGGACAGGATTTTCAGGGATAATTTCAGATCGGAAGTTCAGGATCTGCCGCAATTCTCAAAACAGGAATTTATCAGCAGATTTCCGCATGATCTGTATGATAAAAATGATGATGTTAAAAACAGGAAAATTTCATCAGTTGTCATAGACGGTGCAAAGCGGAGTGAAGAATTTCTTGATCTCGGAAAACTGGAAACCGGTGACTACAGGCTAGAATTATATAATATTGAAGGTAAAGACACCATAAAGACTTCCCAAAACTTTAGTGTCTGGAACAAAAAATCTCTGGATGCTTCCCAGAAAACATTCCTTACGGTTGTAGACCCTAAAAGAGAATTTTCAAGAGGTGAGAAAGCTGTGATGTATTTGTATTCTGCAGTTCCGGATGCCCTGGTAAATATTTTTATCCAGGACGGCTCAGGAAAAACAGTTGCCGAAGTCCGGGAATTTAAAAACGGTGTTTTGGAATATTCCGTTGATATGCCCAATGATAAATCGGTTTCAGCTTTAGATTTACAGTTTCAGGTTGTGGCTTTTAATGATGTCCAGACGCAATCTGTAAACCTTGTGGTGAAAAATTCAGAAGAAGAACCTTTAAGAATTGAAACGGTTACTTTCAGAGATAAAATAGAACCGGGTTCAAAAGAAAAATGGTCGGTAAAAGTGTTGGGAAAAAGGAAAGAACAGATAAGCGCTGAAGTTTTGGCCAATATGTATGACCTGTCTCTGGACAAGTTTGCAAAAAACGATTTTAACTGGCGCAGTCTCTATACTCCTATGTCAACTGTAACGTCATATGATATCAGGCAATACCTGCTTCAGAAATATTATCAGAAAAGGCAGGCGTATTTTGACAGCCCACAGGTTGAAATTCCTGGTTTTAATTGGTTTGACTATGATATACCTTATACTGTATTGCAAAGAAGCCTTAATGGTAGAGTTTCAGGACTAACAGTTCGTGCTGCAGCAGCTCCTGCTCCTATGGAATCAGCAAGAGAAGTGGCTTCAGATAAAGTTATTAAACAGAAGATAGAGGTAATTCAGAATGTTGTTCCAGAACCTGTCAAGGCTCCTAAAGCAGAAACACCTCCACCGACGGAAATTGATTTAAATAAAGTTGCCGTACGCCAGAACCTTAACGAAACTGCCTTTTTCTATCCTGATCTGAAAACCGATTCAGAAGGCAACGTAAGCTTTGAATTTACGTCTCCTGAAGCACTGACAAAGTGGAAGCTGATGTTCCTGGCGCATACCAAAGATGCAAGAGCGGCAACCCTGGAACAGGAAGTGGTGACGCAGAAAGAATTTTCAGTGACCCCAAACTACCCGAGATTTTTAAGAGAAGGGGATGAACTGAACCTTCAGTCAAAACTGTCAAACTTAACCGGTAAAAAGTTAAGCGGTTCGGTAAGCCTGCAGATTTTAGATGCTTTCACCAATGAAGATATTTCCTCTCAGTTTGGATTAACTTCAGGCAGTCAGAATTTTGACCTGAATGAAAACGGGAACTCAGCATTGACCTGGAAACTGAAAGTACCGGATAACGTTTCCGCTATTATTTTAAAGGTAGTGGCAAAGGCAGGACGGTATTCTGACGGTGAACAGCAGGCCATCGCCGTGCTGCCGAACAGGATGCTGGTAACCGATGCCGTTCCGGTTTTCGTAAAAGAGGGCGAGACAAAAACGTTTGAACTGGAAAACCTTAAAAATAACAATTCAGCAACCGTTTCAAATGTCTCCCATACGCTGGAGCTGACAACGAATCCGATCTGGGAAATTATGTTTGCGCTTCCGGGCCTGAAAAACGACCAGAACAATTCTGCCGATGTAATCTTTAATAAATGGTTTGCCGATGTGCTGGCTTCGGAAATTTTCAGATCAAATCCCAAAGTGAAAACTGTTTTTGAAGAATACCAGAGTAAAGGATTACTGAATTCAAATCTGGAGAAAAACCAGGAACTGAAGCAACTGTTGCTGGAAGAGACGCCATGGGTACTGGAAAGCAAAAATGAGCAGGAGCAGATGGCAAAATTAGCTTTATTGTTTGATGCCAATACAATGAAAAATTCAATCACCCGGGATTGGGACGATTTCAGAAAACTGCAGAATCCGGATGGCGGGTTCTCCTGGTACCAGGGTTCTCCGAGTTCTTATTCCACATCGCTGTATATTCTGAAAAACCTGGGCAGGATCAATTCATGGTTGAAAGAAAATGTTAAGGATTATCAGAATAATGAACAGGATGAACTGGTGGCACAATTGGTTCAGTATGTTGACAATGGAATTAATAACTACTATGATGTAAAGAAAGCAAATGTCTGGAATAACACAGTGATTGATTATCTTGACACCAGGAACTACTGGGAAAAACAGCATCCTCTGAAAGGGAAGGGGGCAGCTTTGAAAGCTTCCGTAAAACAGAAGGCAAAAACGGCTAAACTGACCGATTTCACGTTCTTCGGACTGCACCGGATGGCTTTACTGATGCACAGTTACGGTTTAAAAGATGTTTCGGATAAAATACTGAATAACCTAAAAGAAACATCCGTTGATTCTAAAAATCAGGGGGTTTACTGGAAACAGAACCTGGACGGCTGGGGCTGGTTCAGCTCGAAAGTGGTGAATCAGGCCGGCGCTTTGGAAGCATTCAACAAACTCAAACCCAATGATCAGAAGTTTGCTGAAGACATGAAGATCTGGCTGATCACACAGAAAGAAGTGAATTCCTGGGGAAGTTCAAGGGGTACGGCTGAGGTCATCTTCACCATCCTGAATGCAGGGAAATCCTGGACAGGCACAGAGAGTGACAAAGCTGCCATCATCTGGGGCGGAAAAGAACTGAAACCGGAAACCCAGGCAACAGGCTATGTGAAATCTACGGTAAAAACTGATGTTGTGGATAAAAACCTGGCTACTGTCACCGTAACAAAACCGGGACCCGGAATTGTGCAGGGCGGATTATTCTGGCAGTATTATGAAGACCTGGATAAAATTCAGTCTTCTGAAAACTACCTTTCCGTAACCAAAGAGCTCTACCTGAAAATTAAAACCGTAAACGGCGAAGAACTGCAGAAAATCTCACCGGAAACTCCGCTGAAAGTCGGTGATAAAGTAACCGTAAGAATGATTCTGAATACGGACCGCCCAATGGAATTTATCCACATCAAGGATATGAGAGCTGCAGGATTTGAGCCTTTGGATGTGCTTTCCGGCTATCAGTGGAAAAATAATTTGGGCTATTATCAGTCGGCAAAAGATGCCTCCACCAATTTTTATATTGAGCAGATGCCGAAAGGAAAATATGTGTTTGAATATGATGTCATCGCCAATGCTTCCGGAAGTTTTTCCAACGGGATCACCACCATCCAGAACTATTACGCACCTCAGATGAATGCGCATACCAAAGGAATGAATGTCCGGATTGCGGAATGATAAACACAATGAATAATTAATCTGAAGCTTCTCACTATTTGTGGGGAGCTTTTTTTTGAATGTATGCGGGATAATGATCAGAAAAAACTGATATATTTGCCTTTTACAATCAGATAAATCAAACTATGGAAAATGTTTTTGATGCGAAAACGGCTCAGCATTATATTGACAGGATTAACAGGCTGACCCCTGAAACAGAAGGACTGTGGGGGAAAATGACCGTTGATCAGATGCTGGCGCACTGTAATGTATCCTATGAAATGGTGTATGAACCTGAAAAGCATAAAAAACCGGGAGCGATTGCAAAATTTATCCTGAAAACATTTGTAAAGCCTAAAGTGGTGGGCGAGAAAGCCTATGCACAGAACGGGCCTACGTCTCCGCAGTTTCTTATTTCGGAGCGGAAAGATTTCGCGGAAGAAAAAAAACGGCTGATCGGGTTTATCCAGAAAACACAGCAGCTTGGGACTTCTGCTTTTGACGGAAAAGAATCATTCTCATTCGGGAAACTGAAAGCGCAGGAGTGGAGCAATATGTTTGCAAAACATCTCAATCACCATTTGTCACAATTCGGCGTATGATCAGGATGAAAAATACACTGCTGTTATTACTGTTGGCTTTCTCATGTTCATTTTCTTTCGGGCAGTCAAATAGTTTCCCTTTGAAAAATGAAGATTTCAGTACCCTGTTAATGAATGACGGAACGCCTTTCCACGGGATCATTTCAGCTGATGAAAAAGTGATTAAGTTCAGGATACAGAACGCTGCAAAAAATCCTGAAAAACAGGAACAGTATTTTGTTTCCGGCGATTCTGATGTAGACGGAACCGTAACGGATTTCTCCGGGGAAATTACCTTTACCCAGAAATACAATGTAAAAGATCTTCCGGATGAAATGCTTGTTTTCGGAGATTTTATCATGAAAGAAGTTGGATCAGGTGAACATTCCGGAATATTCACCGGTAAGCTGAGAATCCAGACCCTTAAAAAAATGTCAAAAGACAGCAAAGGCGGCGTAACGTTTAAAGGAAAATGGAAAAACCACGCCGGGAACCTGGATTTTGACGCCTGGTGGGCTAATTTTGTTCCGACGGATATCTCTAAAGTAGTATTTAAATAAAAACTTAAACCATATATGAAAAAACTTTTATTATTCCTCATGCTCATCTCCAACTGCATAGCAGCGCAGATGCCGGATATTTCACAGGTCTGGCTGAATAACAGCAAAGCCTACACCGGAACCATAGGCAGTAAAGGGCAGGAAATCAAGCTTAAGATCAGTATTTCCGAACAGAACAAAAAGAATGACCAGGAATATTTCGTTTCGGGATATACGCTGGTGGATAAAAACTATACTAAGTTCGAAGGTAAAATGTCCATTACCAAATACAAGGATGCGGGCAAAAAAGGAACGGTCTACGGCGAATATGAACTTGCAGAAGAAAACAAAGGGAAGCATTCCGGAATTTTCAAGGGTAAGTTTATTTATACTTTCAGATGGAACAGAGAAACACAGAAAGTAGACGCTCAGTATATAGACCTGATCGGTGACTGGAAAAGTTATGACGGCACACTGGATTTTAAAACCAGGATTAAAAACCAGTAATCATACGGGATTTCTGTAAAAAACAATATTCATCATATTCAAATAAAAAAGTATGAAATTAGGCGCATTCTCAATCAGTTTAAGTGTGAAAGACCTTCAGAAGTCCAGGGATTTCTATGAGAAACTGGGGTTCAGTGAAATGGGCGGAAACATGGACCAGAATTATGTGATCATGAAAAACGGGGATCATATCATCGGGCTTTTTCAGGCAATGTTTGACGGGAATATGCTCACATTCAATCCGGGCTGGGACCAGAATGCCCAAAATCTGGAAGTTTTTGATGATGTCCGTGATATTCAGAAATACTTAAAAGAACAGGGGGTGGAACTTCAGAAAGAAGCAGATGAAACCACGTCCGGTCCGGAACATATTTATCTGAAAGATCCGGATGGCAATATGATTTTAATTGATCAGCACAGGTAATCAGCTTAAACAGCTTCTGCATCCAAATTTTTTAAGTCGAAAATAAAAAGGCTGATTACATTCAGGATAAAATAAACTGTAAATAAAAACAAAATAAAACTATGGCAACGGTAAACGTATATTTAACATTCAACGGAAACTGCAGGGAGGCTTTCGATTTTTATAAGTCGGTTTTTGGAGGCGAATATCCTTACGTGGGAACTTTCGGGGAAATGCCTCCGGTAGACGGTAAAGAAATTCCTGAAGAAGACAAAAATAAGATCATGCATATTACGCTTCCGATCTCCAGAGAGACTATGTTATTGGGAAGTGATACAGGCAGGGACTGGGGTGCTCATCATCAGCAGGGAAACAATTTCTCAATCTCTATAAATGCAGACTCCAGAGAAGAAGCGGATAAGCTTTTCAACGGCCTTTCTGATGGCGGTACCGTAACCATGCCGATGGAAGATACGTTCTGGGGTGCTTATTTCGGAATGTTCACCGATAAATTCGGAATCAACTGGATGGTTAATTATGATGATCCTGCAAAAGCACAGCAGCACCCGTAATTTTTAATCAGCAATACATTTATATCAAACCGACAGAATATTCTGCCGGTTTTTTAGTTTTAATCCACTGAGGTTGATCAAATTCTGTTTAAATAAGCTGCATATTATATTCTTTCTGTTTCGGTAAAAAAATAATTTTCCGTATTATTGATAATCGATATTGAATTTTAATTATTTAATAGATTTTGATAATAAAATTACAGGAAAATGAAAAGGATAAAATCGTTTGCCTTAGGCATTTTTATGCTGGGTGCCCCGGTTTTACAGGCTCAGAAAAGTGACTTGGGGGCCTGGTATATGTATTTCGGAAATAATAAAATCAGTAAAAAACTGAATTTCCACAATGAGATCCAGTACCGGAATTTTGATGCACTGGGCGATATGGAGCAGCTTTTGGTACGTACCGGGATCGGGTATGACCTTACGGAAAACAACAATAACGTTTTGCTGGGCTATGGCTTCATCTTAAGCAGGCCTTATGTAAACGGCGAAAAAACTGAAAATACAGAGCACAGGATTTTCCAGCAGTATATCACCAAACAAAAGTTCGGGCGTTTCAATATCCAGCACCGCTACCGGCTGGAAGAACGGTTTCTTGAAGAAGATTTTAGGATGAGGTTCAGGTATTACCTGGGATTCAACATTCCGATCAGCAGTAAGGAAATGCAGCCCGGAGCGCTTTACGCATCAGCCTACAATGAAATATTCCTGCATCTTGACAGTCCGGTTTTCGACAGGAACAGGGTGTACGGGGCACTGGGCTATGTGATTAATAAAAATATGAGGATCGAGGCGGGCTATATGAACCAGATCCAGGAGAACAAAAACCGCGGGCAGATCCAGATCGGTTTTTATAACAATATCCCGTTTACAAAGAATTAAAAGACACAGTTGAACCTGAATCCGGTCTTGTGATGGTACACTCTGCGTAAACCGCTGCCACAGGCTGGTGATAATTTCGCCAACATCTTTCTGAAATTGGCAGTAGGCAATAAAATTTTACTAATTTTGGGGAAATTATTTTAGAAATTCAATGAAAAAAAATATAATAGCGGGATTTGCCGCAATTCTGTTGCTGGCAGCCTGTAAAAATGATAAAAAAATTCTGGATTCTCTGGCAGATTACAACAACTCCATGGAGCAGAAAGGCTATCATTTCGGGGATAAGCTGGCGTTGCCGGAAGAGGTAACCGGTGATGCGGAAAGTATCTCCATCAGTTTCGGGGACAAAGAAACCTCAAACCTTACCGTTGATCCTAAGTTCTTCACTCTGGGAGACAATGCCGTAACATTCAACATCAAAACAAAAGGCGGGGAAACACTTACGCAGGATGCAACCATCAATGTTTTTGCAAAAAATCCTGAAAAAAGTATCGCTTATGAAATCGTGGCGGAATATCCTCATGATCCTAAAAATTTCGTACAGGGGTTCCAGGTGGAAGGAAATACGATTTATGAAAGTGACGGGCAGAACGGTTCTTCCCAGATCCTGAAATATACACTGGGAACTACCACGCCTCTGGCCTCAACAAAACAGGGCCAGCAGGATTTTTCTGAAGGAAGCACAATCGTCGGGGATAAAGTATACCAGCTGACCTGGCAGAGCAAAAAAGGATACATTTATGATAAAAATTCATTGAAGCTGTTATCTGAGTTTGCTTATCCGAACGTCCTGGGAGAAGGCTGGGGGCTTACCTATGACGGTAAAAACCTGATTGCATCAGACGGAAGCAAGCTTTTGTATTTCCTTGATCCTGCAGATCCTTCCAAACTGATAAAATATATTGCCGTAGCGGGAAGCTCGCAGATTTATGACCAGCTGAACGAACTGGAATACCACAACGGGTTTATCTATGCCAACGTATGGCAGAAACCCATTGTCCTGAAAATTAATCCGTCCAACGGGGAAGTGGTGGGAACCTTTGATTTTACGGAAATCGCAAAGCAGAATACGAAAGGAAGCGATGATGTGCTGAACGGAATTGCTTTTAAGGGCGAAAACATGCTGGTAACCGGAAAGAACTGGCCGAAGATTTATGAAGTGGCTGTTAAATAATTTCCGGGCTAATTAAAATATACGTGAAGAAAAGTCTGATCACAGGTTTTGCCGCTATTTTATTGCTGGCCTCCTGTAAAAACGATAGGAAAATACTGGATACCCTGGCGGATTACAATCATTCCATGGAAGGGAAAGGGTACCGTTTCGGGGATAAAATAACACTTCCGAAAGAGGTAACCGATCTCGCAGAAAGTATATCCATCAGTTTTGGAGACCGGGAAACTTCCGGTTTAACAGTTGATCCGGAGTTTTTTGAGTTCGGTAACAATGAAGTGACGTTCAACATTAAAATGAAAGATGGCGAAACGCTGAACCAGGATGCAACCATTAACGTCTTTACAAAAACTCCTGAGCAGAATATTGCCTACGAAATCGTTGCGGAATATCCCCATGATCCTAAAAATTTTACGGAAGGCTTTTTCATTGAAGGCAATACCGTATACGAAAGTGCCGGACTGAAAGGCGAATCCAGATTAATAAAATATACCCTGGGAAGTACGGTTCCTTCTCAGTCTGTAAAACAGGCTCCGGAAATTTTTTCCGAAGGCTGCGCCATGGCCGGGGACAGGATTTATCAGCTGACTTATCAGAGTAAAATCGGGTTTGTTTACGATAAAAATACATTTAAGAAAATCTCGGAATTTCCTCTGCCTGATGCGTTCTGGGAAGGTTGGGGGCTGACATATGACGGAAAAAACCTGATCGCAGATACAGGTTCCAACGACCTGTATTATTTAGATGCCGGTAACCCTTCAAAAGTAGTAAAAAAGATTCCGGTCGGCGGAAATAAGGATATTTATAACCAGATCAATGAACTGGAATACCATAACGGGTTTATTTATGCGAATGTCTGGCATCAGCCCTATATTTTAAAGATAAATCCGGCAACCGGAGAAGTAACCGGCAGGTTTGATTTTACAAAAATCACTGAAGAACATACCAAAAATAACAGTGAACACGTCCTGAACGGGATTGCTTTCAAAGGGGAGCATATGCTGGTGACCGGAAAAAACTGGCCGAAGATTTATGAAGTGGCAATTAAATAGTTAAAATTGATAATCGTTTCCGTTGCATACAATAAAATAAGTAAATTGGCAGTGTTCCCGGGTGGAGCGCTTCTTTAGTAAAACAAGTTGAAAATACTATATTTAATATTCATATTGCTTTTCTGTTCATTATCTGCACAGAACATGCTTCCGTTGGACACGCTGAAGCTGAAGGAAGCCAAAGATATGCTGGCCGACGATTACGGGAACCTGTATATCTACAAAAACAAAGATTTCAGCCTGACCAAATATGATTCCCTGGGAAAGCAGCTGGGGCAGATGATGCTTACGGTTCCTTACAAGGTACAGTCTGTACAGAACCCGTTAACGGTTGCCCTGTTCTCTGAAAATGCCCAGGAAATGAAATTCATTGACCAGAATATGAATGAAATCCAGAAGGTGGATTTTAAGCATAAATTCGGGTTCATCAAAATGGCCTATGCCGAAGACCTGCAGCAGCTGTGGCTTCTGGATGACAGCACCAAGCGGCTGATCCAGTATAATTTCCGGAATGAGACCATCATCAATTCGTATCCTTTTGATGCAAGCTTTGATGAACTGTCTGATCTTTTGGTGTACGAAAACAGGGTATATATCCTGACGAAAAAGCAGATCCTTGTATATACTTTTAAATTCGAGAAGATTTTTGAGGCCGATATAGAGAATGGGAAACGATTCAGGAGAGAAAACGAAGCTGTACTGGTCATTACAAACAATTCGGTGGTAAAATACGTTCCGGAAAAAGAACTGGTGACGGTTTTTAATAATCCCGACGCACGGATTGTGGATAAAAATACGCTTTCTTATTTTGAAATCAAAGCCAACAAACTTTATCTTTACAGCCTGGAAAAGAAGCGGGAAGAAAGCATTCAGACCGAGCCTGACCCTAAACGGAAAGACACCGTACAGGATGTGGAACGCTCAGAAATAAAGCCTGCAGAACCTGACAGCCCGGAAGGGAAACTGGAGAAAAAGACAGAGGAGATTGAAAGTGAAAACCCTGCAGAAAGTTCACTGCAGAAACTCATTGAAGACTCTTCCGAAGTACAGTCTGCCGGCGTTTAAGTATTCATTCATCAACATTATAATAGTAAGGTAAAAATATGCATATTGCAGTTACAGGAAACATTGGCGCAGGCAAAACGACATTGACGACTATGCTTTCCAAACATTACGGCTGGGATGCCCAGTTTGAAGACGTGGACCACAACCCTTATCTGGAAGATTTCTATGCAGATATGAGCAAATGGAGCTTTGCCCTGCAGATCTACTTTCTGGGGAGCCGGTTCCGCCAGGTAAAGGAAATCCGGGAAAGCGGAAAAAATATTATCCAGGACCGTACCATCTATGAAGATGCCCACATCTTTGCAGAAAACCTGAATGATATGAAGCTGCTCTCCGAGAGGGATTTCAATAATTATATAGCGGTTTTCAGCCTGATGAAATCGTTCATCTCCGCGCCTGATCTTTTGATTTATCTTAAATCTGACGTGCCGAACCTGGTAAAGAAAATTTATAAGAGAGGGAGGGAATACGAAGCATCCATCAGCATTGAATACCTTTCCAAACTGAACCAGAAATATGAAAAATGGATTTCTGATTATACAGAAGGCAAACTGCTGATTATTGAAGTGGATGACCTGGATTTTGTAGAGAAACCCGAGGATTTCGGATTTATCCTGGAAAAAATAGAAGGGCAACTGAACGGCCTGTTTTAGAAAAATAGACGTAAAATCCTATTGATTTATCCTGATTTCTTCCTAACTTTACCGTAAACCAGAATTAGCACATCCGGTGTTACATTCAATTGAATGAATAGAATATGTTAGTAAAAGTTTTACATAATGGCAGTTGTTCAAAATCCAATGCGGTTTTGGAATATCTTGATGAAAACGGAGTTCCGTTTGAGATGATTAATTTCATGGAAGAGCCGCTGAGCGAATCTGAAATTAAAACCCTTTTAAAAAAGATGAACCAGGATGTTTCCCATATCATCAGAAAGTCTGAAAGACTGTATATGGAAAAATTTGCCAATAAAAACCTGTCTGAAGAAGAGTGGATTAAAGTTTTATCTGAAAACCCTTCACTGATCCAGAGGCCGATCCTGATCAAAGGTTCCGTAGCGATGCTGGGAAGGCCGATTGAAAACGTAAAATTCTTTATTGAAAAATAAACAGTCACTAAAAGTAAATAAAAAAGTCAGCAGTACTGCTGACTTTTTGTATTCTATAGTAAAATGACACCTTCTATTTTGGCCACTTCTTTATAAATAAAAACCACCTGATCAGCATCCAGAACAAATGCATTGATATTGCACGCCGTGTATTTGCCGTTCTTGCTCTCGCGGTTTCCCAAAGTGAATTTGATACCGTCGAAAACCTTATAGATTTCAGTCAGTTTTGCCTGATCGGTCGGAATGATAAATTTAAATAAATAATCTTCCGGAAAATCATGATGATCCTCCAGTTTCTCCTTCAAGGATTTATAAAAATCCTCAGGATTCGCATGCTGGTTCCCCTGTAATATGTCCATTTACAAATTTTAAATATACTTTAAATATACTGAAGATTTTTCTATTTTCCAAGTGGCCCTAAAAGCGACTTGGAATTTTCCACTTCGTAATTCTCAATAATGTTAAACATCCCGTTGACCAACTGTTCTGAGGCCAGCTGGCTAAGGCTTCCTGCGCTTACCGTCGTTTTATTCCCGCCCAACAGGCTTCCCAGAAGATTTCCTCCGGCCAGGGCGGTGTTGATGCTTTTAACGATCCCATACTGGTTCAGCTGCTCATCCACTTTCGGCGTGATGGCCAATACCAGCTGCTGGGCTGTTTTCTCTTTCAGGATCTGGGTGGCAGTCCCTTTCTCTCCCTGAATGATTCTTGTCACATCCTGTGCATTCAGGCTGTTCACTGCATTAATTAAAATCGGCTTTGAAATATTAACCGTATAAACGGCGGCATCAGCAATATAAGCCCTCTCTTTGGCAACCAGAGAAGGTGCCACTTTTTCCAGCAGTGCATTGATTTCCCTCAGCTGTTTTGGAAGTGCCTTGTCTACCATATTGTTCTGCAGGAACGCATCTTTGTTGCTGTAGATATTTACGCCTTTCTCGATCCCGTTTAAAAGAAATCTCTTAATAATTGAAAGGCCGACATCCGTTGTCGCTAAAGTACTGCAGGATTGCATGGTGGTATTGATAACAGCTCCTGTCCCGATGATGAGAGCAGCAGCAATAATGTATTTTTTCATTGATCCAGATTAAACTTTATTTATTTTCAAATAACGAACCAAATGTAAGCACAAAAATAATTTTAACAAATTTTAAAATAATGTTAATATTTCAATGTTATTACGGTAACAACTCAATTTTAATAGAAATTAATAAATTTTATGATAAGTAAATAATTTAATTCTAAATTCCATTTAATAACCCATATTCTTAATTAATATTTGATTGTATTTAAAATTAGAGTTATTATTGATAATTATTTAAAATTCAAAAGATATGGTTGTGATTTGGCTAAATTGTTTTTGATAAAAATCAGAATAAAATAATCAGGTCAAATTAACATTATTGAAGATATTTTTATAATTTTGAACAATGTCTTTTTTTGAGAATAAGTTATTGTTAATAAAAAAGCATGAAAAGATTAATTTCTTCTCAGATTGATTGTACGAATAAAATTAAACTATATGAAACAAAGTGATTTAAAGTATTCATGTCTCATTGCTGTTCTCTACTTCGGTATGAATGTCAATGCGCAGACTACACCCGGAGATACTGTTGCCAAGGAACAGAAAATTGAAGAGGTGGTGATGATCGGATATGGTAGCAGGAAGGCTGTAGATAATACTACTGCTATAAGTTCATTAAAAGCGGAAGAAGTCTCAAAAACGAAGGTTTTAAATGCTTCACAAGCTATTCAAGGTAAAGTAGCCGGTGTTCAGGTTACAGCATCGGATCTACCGGGTTCAACTCCAACTATATTAATTAGAGGACTTGGCACTGTAGAAGGCAGTAGAGCTCCGTTATATGTTGTAGATGGGATATTTGCAGATAATATCAATAATATTAATACGAATGATATATTAAGTTATGATGTTTTGAAAGATGCTTCTGCATTGGCAATTTATGGTAATCGTGGTGCTAACGGTGTAATCATTATTACGACAAAAAGTGGAAGAGGTAAAGGTGTAACTGTAGAATACGACGGTTTTATTGGTATAAGAACACCTCTGAAAAAGGTGAAAATGGCAGGAAGTAACTTATTCAGTTTATATAACAATCTTGCATTAGGAACAACACGTTTTTCTCAAGATCAGCCAGTAAACACAGATTGGTTTGATACTATTACCAGAACCGGAATTTATAACCAACACAATGTCAGTATATCCGGGTCATCTGATAAAGCAAAGTACTTTTTAAGCTTAAATAATTATGATGAGAAGGCTATTCTAAGAGGAACCGATTATAACAGAGCAACAGTAAGGACTAATAATGAATTTAAGATATCAAAAGGAATTACTGTTTCACAAAATTTAAGTGTTGCGTTTTCTAATATTACTCCGAAACCGCTTAGTGCATTTACAGCAGCTTACAAACAGTCTCCAATTGTCCCTGTACGTTTTGCAGATGGTCAATATGGTGTTTCTATTGTTGATAATACTGGATTTGCATCGCCGACAGGAGTTACACAATTTAACAATGTAGGCAATCCCTTAGCACAGTTAGAACTGAATAATGAAAAGCAGAAATCTATGCAGATGCAGGGAGGTATAAAATTAGATGCAAATTTGTTCAAAGGATTAAAATTTACTTCTCAATTTAGTGGAGAGTATTATAATTTTAAAAGTTATAATTTCGATAATGGTGTGAGGTTAATCGGGCAAGCTGCTCCGAACTTTACCAATCAGTTAACTAATCAAAAAGATGATTATTATAACTGGCAGCTAACAAATTATCTTACTTATAACAAAACCTTTGCAGATATCCATGATATTGAAGCTACCTTAGGTACTGAAACGAGTTACAGAGGAGGTATTAATAGAGTTGTAATGGTAAGACAAAATCTTTCTACAAATAGTAATTACTGGAATTTGGATGGAGTAGATTATGTATCAAATGGAAGCCTGAAAAATTTAAATAGTATTGATTACAATGAAAACCGGACTGTTTCTTATTTTGCAAGGGCACAGTATAAGTTATTGAATCGATATTTAATTACTGCAACTATCAGGAGAGATGGATCTTCTCAATTTACAGATGGAAATAAATGGGGTAATTTTCCTTCTTTTGGTGCGGGATGGATTATCTCAGAAGAAAATTTCCTTAAAGATAATACTGTGATAAACCTTTTGAAGCTTAGAGGTGGATGGGGAAGATTAGGAAATCAGAATGTTCCTTTAAATGTTGCAACATTAGCTTCGGGTTCAGGTTATAATTATTCTTTTGGCGGAATAGTAAACGCTAACGGTACAACAAATAATCAATTGCTTGATCCTAATTTAGGGTGGGAAATAACTGAAGAAACAAGTGGGGGAATTGACTTTGCCTTATTGAACAAAAAGCTAAGTGGATCTTTTGATGTTTATAATAAAATTAATACCAATGTTATTCTTGCTTCATTACCTCCATCTACTTCTGGAATAGCAATCGCGGGATATTCACATCTTGGACAAGTCTCTAATAAAGGTGTTGAAGTTAGCTTGGGATGGCAGGATAATGCGGGTGAAAACTTCAGCTATTCATTTAATGCAAATTATTCCTATAATAAGAACAATTTGGATAAAGTTTTTTCTAATGTTAATATTAAACAGGGAGGGAGCCTAGGTAACGGACAATGGACAAAATATTTTGGAGAGCAGGCAGTAGGTCAACCGTTAGGAAGCTTTTATTTATGGGAAGCCAATGGATACGATGCCAATGGAAATATGACATATGTAGATACCAACGGTAATGGAAGAACAGGTTCTCAAGATGCTGAAGACAGAACGTTCTTTGGTTCTTATATTCCAAAATCTACTTTAGGGGTTAATCTTGATTTAAGATATAAAAATCTTGATTTGGCCATTAATGGATTTGGAGCTTTTGGACATAAAGTATATAATGGAAAAAAAGCACAACGTTTTTCAGGAGAAAATGTTGAATATGATGTAGCCACGAATTTCTGGACACCTACAAATACTGGAGCGGCGAATCCAGCTCCGTTTAATGCTGTTCCAATTGCATCTACTTATTATTTGGAATCTGGAGATTTTTTCAGAATTAATAATATTACTTTAGGTTTTAATTTACCGAAACCTGTGGAATATATATCTTCTTTAAGATTTTATGTAAGTGCGATTAATCCATTTATTTTCCAGAAATTTTCAGGATTCAGTCCTGAACTTAATGCAGATGGAGATCCTTATGGACTTGCAGGAGTAGAACTGGATGCTTATCCATCTTTACGTTCATTTGTGTTTGGGGTAAACGTTAAATTTTAATTATTAAGTATTTCACTATGAAAAAGACCATAATATTATTATCTTTATTATCAATTACTTTAACTAATCAGAGTTGTAGTAATGATTATCTTGATACAGAACCAACTCAGCAAATTGCTTTACAGGATTTGTTGAATGAGTATAATAATGATCAGGGAGCCGAGAGCTTTGTTACTTCAATTTACAGTAAATATCTTGATTGGAATATAAGTTCTTTTGCTTGGATAGGAGTGAGTAGCATTATCACTGATGATGCAGATAAAGGCTCATCACCTGGAGATTCAGGGTCTGATAAAGATGTTCTGGATGCATTGACATTTTCTTCCACATCTCCATCATTCCAAGAAGTATGGGAAGGCCATTATCAGGCAATTAATAGAGCTAATCAGGCACTGAAATATATACCTTTACTGGATAAAGCAGACTCATCTCTTAAAAACAGATTAATAGGTGAAGCTAAATTTTTAAGAGCATTTTCTTATTTTATATTAGTTAGAAGCTATGGTGATGTACCATTAGTAGACAAGGTATTTGAAAACTCTGAAGAAGACCGGACGATGGTTTTTACCAGAAGGTCAAAAGCTGATATTTATGCTTTTATAGAAAGTGACTTACAGGCAGCAATTGCATCATTACCAGTAAAGAATGCTTATACAGGCAGTAATGCAGGCAGAGCTTCTAAAGGTGCAGCTCATGCTTTGCTTGCGAAAGTTTTTCTATATGAGAAAAAATGGCAGCAGGTTATTGATCAATGTGATCAGGTTGTAGGTTATTCTTTAACTCCAAATTTCCAGGATATTTATAAAGTTTCAGGAGAAAATAACGCTGAATCTATATTTGAAATACAGGGTAAGGGAGGTCCTAGTCAACCTGGGATTCAACAGTATTCTCAGGTACAAGGTGCGAGAGGTGCCGGAGGATGGGGATGGGGATTCAATACTCCTTCTCAAAGTTTGGTTGATGCATTTAATTCAGAAGGTGATACAGAGAGAAGAGATGCTACGATTATTTTTAGAAATTCAACCTTATATGACGGAAGAGTTATTCCTGCAACAGTAGAAAACCCATATTATAACTATAAAGCTTATTCTTCAGCATTTACTGGAGATGATGATTCTGATGCAAATATTCGCTATTTGAGATACTCAGAGGTTCTGCTAATGAAAGCAGAAGCTATGAATGAATTGGGACAAACTTCAAATGCCGCTAATTATTTAAATCAGGTTCGTAATCGGGCTGGGCTTGCAAATACAACAGCAACAACACAGGCAAATATGAAAACTGCGATTTATAAAGAAAGAAGGCTGGAACTGGCAATGGAACATGATAGATGGTTTGACTTAATTAGAACCGGTCAGGCCCAAGCTGCTATGGCAGCAAATGGAAAAACTTTTAAAGTTGGTACTCATGAAGTATTTCCGATTCCTAATAAATTTATTCTTGAAGCTAAAGGATTAGCTGCACAAAACCCAGGATATTAATATATAAATAAAATATTATGAAATATAATCTAATAAAATATATCAGTGCAGTATTCTTAATAGGTGCTATTGCTTCAAGTTGCGAAGATAGTATAGATAAAGAGAATTCTGCAATTCCATATTCTTCAATAGGCGGATATCAAAATTCTGATGATATTGCAGCTAACAATTTAGTGGCAAAATTAAGTTTTGAAAATAACTTAACGGATAAGATAAATAACATAACGGGCCAGATGCCTGTAAGCGTTGCCTATACAGCAGGTATAAAGGGGATGGCTTATAATGGTTCATCTACCGATATGAAATATTCTATTGCAAATGCTACAACTGCAGTTACAGGTCTTAATAGCTTTACAATTGCATTCTGGATGAAAAGTAATGGTACAGTGGATCCTGCTACTCCAGGACAGGGTAAAGGTGCTCAAGGGATTTTTACAATTGTTCGTCCTGCTGAGTTTTGGGGAGGCATCAACTTGTTTATGGAGAATCCGGATGCCTCGAAACCTGATAGAATACGATTAAAACTGGGTGTTGAAAATAGTAGAACAGGAGTATCTTGGAAAGGACAGGGGGTAATTGCAAATCTTGATGGATACAAAGGTAAATGGGTACATATTGTTTTTGCATATGATGCCTCAGCAAGCAAATGTTATGTTTATCAGGATGGAGAACCTGCTAAAAATTTGGACGGTTTTGCATACTCTCCTGCTGGAGGAGAATTAGGTGGTTATGCCAGTTGGTTTGCATCAGATCCTGGTGGAACATCCAATCCGGCCGGTGCGGCCGGATATGGGAATTTCCAAATGGGAGGAACAAATGGGAAGGTGGTTTTCGGATCACATCAATTTGAAACAGTACCTCCGCAGAACAATGGTTCTCAACAGGATTGGGCAACCAGTTATGCAGGACAGTTGGATGAATTTAGAATTTACAATAGTGCTCTAAAAAATTCCGATGTAATTGCATTATATAAACTTGAAAAAGACGGAAGATAACTTAGCAAGAGCCTTTAATTAGGCTCTTTTTTATATATTTGAATATGAGAAAAATTGTAACAGCAATATTATTCGCAGGATTTTTATTCAATTCTTGCTCATCGGAAGATACAGCTGCAGGCTCAGGAACTCCCCTCGGCGGAGGCGGAGGCACAGAAGTACCAAATAACTATACAGATCCTCAGCTTATCGAGATGGTTCAGAAAGATGCCCTGAAATATTTCTGGGATTATGCAGAAAGCAATTCAAAATTAGCCAGAGAAAGATATCATACAGACAATCCTTCCCAGGATGCCAATGTGGTAACAACCGGTGGGTCAGGCTTTGGATTAATGACTATTCTGGTTGGGATTAAAAATGGATATATTTCTAAAGCAGAAGCTGTTTCAAGGCTGACAACTTCACTTAATTTTTTACAGAATGCCAACCGTTTCCACGGAGCATGGCCGCATTGGATCAATGGATCAAGCGGTCAGGTTATCCCTTTTAGTACGATGGATAATGGAGGGGATTTGGTAGAAACAGCTTTTCTGGCACAAGGATTAATTTGCGTAAGGGAATATTTTAAAAGTTCCTCTGATACTTCAGAATTGGCACTTGCCCAGAAGGCAGATGCCTTATGGAAGGGAATTGAGTGGAATTGGTATACAAAAGGTGAAAATGTCTTATACTGGCATTGGTCGCCGAACTATGATTTTCAGATGAATATGCAGCTCAAAGGTTTTGATGAAACCTTGATTACCTATGTAATGGCAGCAGCTTCACCCAATTATTCCATTGATAAGACTGTCTATCAGCAGGGCTGGGCAAAAAATGGGAATATTAAAAATACGGGGACACAATACGGGATTCCAGTTGTCGTGAATCACAATGGAGCAAATGGGGCAGTAGGTCCGATGTTTTGGTCACATTATTCATTTTTAGGATTAGATCCCAGAGGCCTGTCGGATGAATATGTAAATTATGGAGATGCTACCTCAAACCATGCGAAAATTATGTATCAGTATAGTCTCGCAAATCCTAAAGGCTGGCAGGGATATAATTCTAAAAGCTGGGGACTTACTGCAAGTTATTCCAGAAATGCCGACGGTTCTACAGGCTATGCCGCACATCAGCCGAATAATGATCTTGGAGTGATCTCACCTACAGCAGCGCTTTCCAATATGCCTTATACACCAGGTGAAAGTATGAGCATGTTAAGATTTTTGTATAATGAAAATTATAACCGGTATATTGGAGTGGCCGGGCCGTATGATGCTTATTCTGTGCAGTATAATTGGGTGACGCCAAGATATCTCGCTATAGATCAGGGAACAATTGCACCAATGGTGGAAAACTATAAAAATCAGTTTCTATGGCAGTTATTTATGAATGCCCCGGATGTGAAACAGGGCTTAATAAAATTAGGCTTCCATTCCAGTCAATACGGATTTTAAACAAATTACTTTGTCAAAGATGAAATCTTTGGCAAAGTTTAAAAATTTTCAATAATGAAGAAGATCATTTTTACAGCAGCATTAATTTCAGTGATAGGCTCCTGCAAAAACACCCAGGTCAAATCAAACACGTCCCAAGCATCAATAGTTCAAAACAGCATCACAGACAGTCAGTTGATGGATAAAGTTCAGAAAGACGCACTTAAGTATTTCTGGGATTTTGCAGAACCTAATTCCATGTTAGGCCGGGAACGTTATCACGAAGACAACATTTATCCCGATAACGATAAACATGTAATCACTACAGGCGGATCAGGATTTGGTTTAGCAACAATTCTTGTGGGAGTAGAGAGAGGATTCGTTCCGAGGAAAGAGGCGGTGAAACGATTGACCACCATGATGGATTTCCTGGCAAAAGCAGACCGCCACAAAGGAGCCTGGTCACACTGGATCGATGGCGGAACCGGAAAAACCGTTCCTTTCGGTAAAAAAGACAATGGCGGGGATCTTGTGGAAACGGCATTCCTGACGTCCGGCATCTTAATGGTCCGCGAATATTTCAAAAACGGAAATGCCGAAGAAAAAGCCTTGGCCAATAAATGTGATGAACTCTGGAAGGGGATTCAGTGGAACTGGTATACCAAAGGGGGCGAAAAAGTTCTGTACTGGCACTGGTCGCCGGATTACCAGTGGGAAATGAATTTTCCGCTGCAGGGATACAACGAATGCCTGATCACCTACATTCTGGCAGCATCTTCACCAACTTATTCAATTGATGCAGAAACCTATTACAAAGGCTGGACAAGAAACGGAACCTATCTTTCAGACAAAGAAAAATACGGGCTTCCGATGTACGTAAAACACAATGGCGCGGAAGAATATGGAGGTCCGCTGTTCTGGGCCCATTATTCCTATATCGGCCTGGATCCGACCAACCTTTCTGATAAACTCATTAAAAATTACTTTGATCTCAACAGAAACCAGGTCCTCATCGATTATAAATACTGCGTTGAAA
>Ga0265780_10000318_pt1 | contig 75841 bp, 60 predicted proteins | sample P1T30metagenome_FD_192432 | JGI IMG/M metagenome (GOLD analysis project Ga0265780, IMG submission 192432) | Plant litter microbial communities from East Loma Ridge, Irvine, California - P1 T30 | ecosystem: Environmental > Terrestrial > Plant litter > Unclassified | place: USA: California...
TCACCATACGTACAAGAGCCGTCAAGTGGCCAAGGGTTGTGCAGGTGCTCCGTGCAGAAAATTGGTGTTGGCTGGGTGCAGTCCAGACGAGAAGCGCGGGACTGTCGCTTAGGTTTCTTGTCCCGATTGCGTCATTACTAGCGCCAGACTACACTCCCAGCACTCGATTTAATTGCTCGGATATCTTCGAGTGGAAACATGGAGGTGTCTGGATCCTAATCTTGTTCGCCGCTGACCTCTGGAGTCGCGGAATATCGCCGTACTAGCGCATGTTATCGGAACCTCGCGTGGGGACCAGACGCTGCCTGCCGTAGCGGCGCAGCACAGAGAACCGCATCAATGGATCCAACAGGTCTGGCGCTGGCGTCACAGTACGCGGTCGTGTGTGTGTGCGAAGGAGACAATGCCCAATCGAACTGATACCATGTACAGCAAGTCGTGATGAACACGATCACTGATACCTCCCAGCTAATGACCTTCCATCACCTGACACGCGAGGTGATGAATATCGTTTGAGAGTCGTCCTCACGAACATTGTTTAGTTGCAAACAATTCGATTCGCTCTGCGCAGCCATATCCAGGATGTATTTTCGCGTTATCACCAAGCTTGGACGGATCATGATGCGCATATAATGCAATGCGCATCTGTTGCATGGGAACAGCTTTATATGTCCGCGGTCTCGGGCGCTCGTTCAAGCTCGTCTCCGTGTAAGTAGTCGCTTTGGTGATCACGCTGTGTGCGGACATTCAGCGTAGCCCATTTAGTCCTCGGCGTTACTCGATGGCGATGGGCACAATGTCGTGCTGCACCGCTTCGGTGACGATAGTCAGACGTGGTGGAAAGGAGAGGAGTTCCTGGGGAAAGTGCGGAGGTGGCAGCTGTGTGAGATGGCCTAGCCGTATTGAGGCGACCCGCGGCATCGGATCTCAAATGCGACCCAAGTGTCATGAGATGGATACGCAATTCCATTCGATCATGTCTCGTGATCAGATCGATAGTTGGACGTTCTGGACATAATAGTATCCCAAATGCACATGTTGACGCGACGAGGACGGGGACGGGCTGCTCAGGTATGCAAAAAGGAGGTATGCTATCGATAAACCATTCCTTGGCAGATGTCCAAACCACTAACCACTCCAACCTGCAGTACGAAGTACCAATGACATCCTACTTCATCGACGAAGCACAGAGTCATCAAATCGATATTTACGCATCTCCATTTGTACCGAATCATCTTGTCGCCTGATGAAAGCCTGGATGATTTTCACAAAGTTAAACCTAGTCGAGACCCACCGGTGCCCATTGCGGCTTCAAACCAGATAAGTAGCCATTATATTTGGTCAAAGGGCTGTGAGTCATGGCAGGTGGGTATAACCTCAGAATTACGGGTGCATAGTGGCGTATGCTCTTGCACTTTGGGCCAGTGCAGATGCGGGGACGACGCCAAGCTGATGGCTGCCTGGTTGCTCTTGGTCCCGAAGACGGTATATATGAGCTCGCCACCTCTCTCCAAGAACAGTAGGTGCTCGTTTATATCTCAATCCCACTTGCTTTACGAATAAAGTCCAAACGGCCGATACACTTGCAGAGAACACAACCAGATCAGCCGATATTTCACTCAAAGATGCCTGCTGGAAGCGTGTTCTCGGAGACTCTTCAAGCAATCACTACTACCAAACTCGAAGAGCTAACACAGCAAAGCGCTGCTTTCGGCGATGAGCACTCCGCACTTCTAGCGGCAGCAAAAGCCGAGCGAGATCCGCTCAAGCGTCTCGTGCTTCTATCTGCTTCGACCAAATCATGTTTGGGTGTCAAAACTACCAAAAGCAAGGATGGTCAGCCTGCCCGCGTCGTTGCTGGTGGCACGGGAAACGCACGTCTCGAGACCGATCTCAAAAACCTTGACCGTTTCCTTGAGCAGGCCAAGTTTGATCCTTCCGTCTCGGTCAAGGTTCTGCAGGACTGGGAGACTCTTTTGCTTGAATATCTGTCTGTTCAGGCAACCAAGTATGAGTTCGCAGATCTTTACGGTAAATTGGTCACCGAGTGGCTCTCGTCAGAACAATCTACACCTGCAGATGGCGATGTCGAGATGACTGAGAGTTTTGAGGAGCTCCCAGGTGCCAAGAAGGTTGCCGCCCGCGCCGAGTGGGAGAAGACCGTGTTCGAGCCCGCTACCGTGGACGTACCCGCCCTGAAGACATATCTCGAGAAAGTCTTCATCGCAGACAAGAAATCGGCTGCTGCACTTATGGATAAGCTCCGCAATAGCGTTGAGACCTTTGAGAACGGCCTCAGTGGCCCGGCGCAATTTACCGTGCCGACGTTACGCTGGGTAATCCAAGGCCTCCAAGCTTCAGACTTGCTGCCCAACGAGAAGAGAGAGGTGCTCAAAGACTTCCTCAGCAACGATGTAATCTTGGGAGAGATCGGAGACGTCCTGTCGATGCGCCTCAGCGCGCTCGATCGTTGGACTTGGGGTGATCATGTGCCTCTCGAGCAACGCCGGAAGCTCAACGGATCGTTTTCGGTAAGCCAAACCACCAGACATTCTACTTGAGACACAAACTAATGCAGTGATTGTCACTCTAGATCCACATGCACGAGGATGTGCTACAAGCCATATTCTTGCATTACATCGGTGTGAAGTGGTCCGTTTTCTTTAAGAAGGCCTTTGTCGGTATATATCGCCAGGACGCTTGGAAAAGCAATCGGACCCAAGTCTCAAAGACCGATCGCATGCGCCGTCACTACTTTCTGGGTAGTCAGTGGACACAAGAGCACGCGACTCTTGAGTCTGAGCGCGAGGGCAGGCATCGAAAGACCTACTATGCTCACCAGCTCATGGATTTTGAGACGCAGCAGATCGAAGTGGATGAAGGCGAAGAAGAGGTGGAGTATGGCGACCATGTTCAAGCGTCGAAGCGACTAAAGCGGGAATACGATCGCCCACATGCGCGGACGAAACAAACTGCGCGGAAGTCATCGATGGCTGTGCAAACGCCGCGTAAGCAACTGGCCATGCGAGCGCCGCGAATACAATACGACGCAGAAGCCGAGTATCTGGAAGAGGAGGACGAAGACGAAGGCTGTAGATTCAAGCTCGTGGACGACGATGATACCACTGCGAATCAAGGACCAAAGCGACCAATGGAAGCCAAGCAAGACCTTCTCCATCTGCTATCCACCGAGATAATCATCAATACAAGGCTAAACAAGGAGTTGAGTTGCTTCCGCGGTGTCTTCGACTCCTGGAACCCGCTACTACCACATCAGACCGTCCTGAACGTCCTCGAATTCTTCGGTGTGTCACCAAAATGGCAAACTTTCTTCACAAAGTTCCTCCAGGCGCCTCTGAAGTTCATTGAGGATGGGCCCTCCGCGGAACCTCAGCTGCGAAAACGTGGCGCCCCAGGCTCACATGCTATCAGCGACATGCTGGGAGAGAGCGTGCTGTTCTGCTTGGACTTTTCCGTCAATCAAGCTACGGACGGTGCACTTCTACATCGACTATATGATGACTTCTGGTTCTGGAACAAGGATTACGAAAAGTGCGTGCAAGCCTGGGAGTGCATAACCGAGTTCCAGAACATAATGGGCGTACAGCTCGACGAAGACAAGACAGGTAGTGTCCGAATCACTCAAGAAGGCAGCATGGGAGTAGATGAACGCCTACCCGAGGGACAGATCAGATGGGGCTTCCTGTATCTTGAGCCGTCCAATGGCCGCTTTGAGATAGATCAAAAATTGGTGGACAGCCACATTGAGGAACTTCGCACACAGCTGCGTGGAAAGTCCAGGAGTGTCATCGACTGGATCCAAGGTACGTGTCCACCCATCTCACGTACGTGTCTGCCGTAGCTGACTTTCTTTTAGCTTGGAACCGATACGCCGCGACATTCATTAGCTCAAACTTCGGCAAACCGAGCAATTGTTTTGGCCGCGAACATGTTGACAAGATGCTTGCTACACATCGACATATCCAGGAAGCCATCTTCAGCGGTGGAAACGTTGTACAACACCTGAAGCAGATGATCGCGGACCGCTTTAAGGTAACAGAGGTGCCGGATGGCTTCTTCTTCTTCCCAGTCGAACTCGGTGGTCTGGATCTCAAATCCCCCTTCGTAGGGCTATTGCAGATCCGCGAATCAGTTGGAGAAAACCCCTACGATTTGATGGACGTCTTCGAGGAGAACGAACTGGAAGACTACAAGCATCTGAAGCGCATCTACGACAAGGGGGACGTGCGCAACGCAAGGTACGACCTCGAGGATCCTAACTGGGTTCCCAGTGATGCAGAAAACTTCGTCTCTTTCGAGGAGTTCACACAGTATCGAGAGGCGTTCTTCAGTCCTGGTAAGGCTAGCCTCAAGGACACATATCTCACGCTACTCAAGCGTCCATCTGAACAGCCTATCGAGCTCAGTATCCAGGTGCGACAGGCTTTGGAGCAGCTCCAAGGACAAAGCAATCTTCGTGGCATTACTCCGACGTGGAACTCAATGGACCCCTATTGGAAATGGGTCGCGCAGATGTACGGGTCGGAGATGCTGCAGAAGTTTGGCGGATTGAATGTGGTCGATCCAGGATTGTTACCAATTGGAATGGTTGGCTTCTTCCGCCAGAGAAGGACGAAATGGCAGGGTTGAACGGCGATGAGCTACAGGGGGCGTTTTGAAGACGCCAAGTCATTGTGCACGGCAAGTAAGCGTGCAGATTAACAACGACTCCTGGATAGCTACTGGAAAGTCAAAAAAAACAACAGAACCCCTTGCTACCTGTAGAGGCATGCTCCAACCTGCAATAAACCAATTCTCGAGACATGACCAGAATCACTGATCGCATCATGACCAAAATTACTGATCGCATCATGACCAGAATTATTGATCGCATCATGACCAAAATTACTGATCGCATCATGACCAGAATTATTGATAGCATCATGACCGCCACATTGGCTTGCTCATTTGAGTTTTCACTACGTTGCGTGGTACGAAATTCATTGGACTGTCTGACTGTTGGCGAATCGCGCGCTACTGCATAGATAACTATAAGCTTGACGAAAGGCAGTACGACAGAGCACGAGCATCTACAATTTGGATTCTGACTGCTGAAACACTAACTTCATCATTGGCCTTTCTGAGAATCTACCTCTCCATCGCCATGCTTGGAAAGTCCGACAGCTTACAATGCACCCCAGGCTGCTCCTGTGATGGGCGAACAAAAGGAAAAGCCCTGCTGGGAAGCTGTGGGTTTGTGCCTGCCTGGAACATGTCTTTTGCCGCAGCCTTCACAGTCCGCCTCACCAGCATCGACTTTCCGGTACTCCTCCTCCGCCTCCTTGAACTTGTCATAAGCCTCAACGAACTGGGCTAGACACGTCCCCACCTGGCTTCCCTGCATCGTCTCCCGATCTCAGTTGAAGTAAAGATTCTGAGCGTCCAAACCTCTTGGCCTTCCAAGCGGACGGATCGCCTCCGGACTTACATGCAACAAGCGCCGAATGCACCTATCACCGATCCATCCCACTGGGCGATTTGGCGGCGTGGCTAGTGTCTGTATGGTGTCTTGGATGATGTTGCGGACGACGGTGAGCTCTGGGCAGCGATCAGGGTTTTCGTCTTGGACGTGTTGCTGAACGATTCTGTTCTCGTCCAGCATTCTTTCCACGTCTGCTCCTGCCTTCAGTATGGCGCCGGTAATGCTCATGGCAGTTTGTTGGCCGTGCCCTGAGCTTTCTGCGTTTTGACTGAATACTATCTTGATCTTTTTCCATATCTCTCCACAAATTTGATTCATGCAGTACCAATCCCAGTACAGATCCACGGCATCTTCTACCAGCCACTCTTGCAGCTCCTCCAGGATCTCTAGCAGTCGCCAGTCTCGGTCTCCAACCGGAAATTCAGCGGGCTTCTTTCCACTCGTTTCTAGTACACGCCCGGAAGCCCTGACCGAAGTCTTCATAGTTTGGATCAGCTTGCGAATCAATTCGGTAGCCTCGCTGGTGCTTGGTTCCTTGTACATGCGCTCTTGATACAGCTTGCCAAGAACACTGCGGTCTTGGAAGATCTGAGAGTTGTCGAGATTGACCATGGGGTTCTTGTTGCGGGTTCCCCGCGCAAAGTTGGTCGCAGACCCACCGACAGCAAGAATGAATCTCGTCGAGGCTTCTTTGAATGTCTTCGGTAGACCACCAAAGAATAAGCGATCTTTATCCTATCGCTCTAGCATAAACTCCATATCGGGCCAGACTGGATCGTTGGGGTACGAAAATCTGCAGGCAGCATACAGATGCGCCAGCGAAAAAGCCATCTTCATTTGGCTTTTGGCTCCGGTCCCCGTTGAATGCAATTGCAGGCACGTGTCATACTTCAGCATACCTGTGCGCAGCGGATGATGCTTCATGAGGTATCCGGGTTCTCTCGATATGCCGCCGAGCACTGGACGCGTGTGCACTGCGGGCTGCTGTCTCAACATCGATCCGAACAAGTCCTTGAGAGCCCTATCCTTTATTTCGTTGAGTATTGTTATGGCTTGACCAGTATGGTTTTTCGTATTGCCCATTGCCGGAAATGGGTGGGCGGACTCGAGGTCGTTCACCAGCATCTTGGAAGCGTACTGTACATGCGCCTGAAAATCTTTGCATGCTTTATCAGTCGTGGTACCCCAGAAATCTTGGATTCCTAGGAGCGTTTGGATGCCAAAAGTGGCCCAGATAGGGACGGTCGAAGTTGTAGAGGCATGGCGAATGCCGCGGGACACTTCGTCCAGTGCAAAAGTACTGGTGGACTTTATTGCCGCTGCCCGAAGTACCGTGGTCCATTCGATGGCCCTCCACGCATCCTCTGCCAGCTGGCCTTGGAATGAGGCTTTGTCGACTGGCGCGATTGCATTCATCGACCTTTTGTTATACTGCAAACTGCGATGCAGGTAGTACTTGATGCCGCTATAGGCGTGATACATGCACCAGTCTGCATGGGCGCAGCCACCTCCGCTCATGACGGTGACACCTTCGGAGGGAAGCACTACCATCTCAATCGATGTGAGTATAGCCGAGGCGTGCATCTGGTAGAACACAATGGCTGGGAAACTCCAAACGGGAAACTTTGCTGCAGGGTATTTTGCCGGACGCTCCGCGAGTAAGTCCAGTTGATCTTCTGCTTGTCGTACAAGTTCTGTGCCACCTGATCAACTAACAACTCTTGAAAGAATATGCTGACAAAGGTCAGGAAGCAGACTCAAGACTCACCAACTGCCGTGTTGGTCAACAGCGTGGCGATGACTAGGTCATACCCCGTACGCCTGTAGACATCCCAAGTATCTTTGAGCATTGACCTTATCGCTTGCGTCTCTTCGAGGAAACACTCGGTTTGCAAAGTAGAATTCAGCTTCGAGTTCAGTTTCATCTTTCTCAATCATAACGGGCGCAACCTTAGGTATCTTCTCAGTTTCCTTATCAGCACCAGTCAGCGGCTCTTCGTGATCCAGCGACTCGGATGGTTCCTCCACACCGAGTCCGGCGAACGCATTGCGAAGAGCGAGTGGTTCGACGCCGAGTGCCTTAGGCTTGCGAATTGTTCCAGACCTCTTTTTCATCTCGGTAAAGGGGCAGAGAATAGCGAACGCGCCCTCCAAGACACCTATAAAATGGACATGACGAAGGTCGCTAGCGTTCTTGGTATTCTGGCCGTGGCATGATCTGAACCAATCTGACACTCGTCGTCTTTCTGCTATAGCACGACCTAGGGTGGTTTCGATCATCGCTGGTATGTAAATGGATGGAAGTTTTTCTGCAACCTTTTGGGCCATAAGGCACGAAGTCGGTGAGCTTGATGATGTATCTGTCACTAGCTTTGGAAGCAGCGGCGCCATGGGCACCCTTCAAGATCGACTCTTTTGCCTAGGACCATGTCAGCATGTATGGAGGTTGAGAGTACGATCAACTCACTTGTTTTCGAGCCTTCCCTTCAGTCTTCCTGGACCTTGTTGGGGTGGCTGAGTACCAATCGTGTTCAACTCATAGCCATACTGAAGGGATTCCGCAGCAAGCCAACCAGCAATGAATTCGGTATCTTCCTTGTACTGCCTATACACGTCACCAAGAATGCTTGACATGATGGACGATGCTATGAGATGCTGACAGGCGGCTGGAGGTGTGGACGAAGGATAGATCGACGTGAAGATCAAGGCGACGTTAAAGTATGATCGATAGCAGATCTAGATATCTCCCCAAATGAAGTGGAATGCCAGTGAAGGGATGTCAATGGCTTCTCGGGGTTGTGGCACAGCGGCAGTCCAGTGGTTGCTTCGTGTCAAGGGAATTGGGTTCAAGAAGGAGAATCGTGTTCTGAATGTGATGTGAACGTGTTCTGAACGTGATATGAACGTGATACGAACGTTCTTGCGGTAGTAAGAGGTAGCAACAGGTGGTAATAGGTAATAACAGGTAGCATGCAAGAGCTTGTGATAAGTCAGCGTGCTATTACTGCAGTTCGACCGTAGCCCAGCTGTTGCCCATCTGTAGCTGCATCTATAGCTATAGTGGCACCCTCTGTGCCTGGGTTCCTAGAAGGGGGAGGACGCTTACCTGGGGTAAGGCAGATCTGGAGACTGGCTTTTATACCGGCTTGGAGACTGATGCCAGGACTGAAGCTTTGAGTTTCAGGAAGTCTCGCTGAATCAAATAGCAATTGATTCTCAATTAATTGCCAACTAATTGCCAACCTATTACCAACCTATTGCCAACCTTTTACGTTGGCCCAAGCTCGTCCAGGGAAGAAATAAATGTCGACAAGCGGCAGGACGCAGCGTGCGCCTTAAGTACTGCTCAAAAAGCCAAGGCTCTAACTCAATACTACCTCGAGCGGAGCCATCATCCGTGAAGGCTCAGGATCGGCTTCGGTATTCTCTCGCCGCCTAGTCGCAACTGAATTTGATGTCGTCGTGCTCTAGTCGCCCGCGACTATACCCTTGGAGCCACACACATCACAGCCATCCATCTCTCCATGTCACTGACGATTAGGTATGGTGAAAGACGACAAAAGTGTTGACCGGGAGTGGATGCACTTGCGACATCGCTGTGTCGCCTAGATTGGTGGATCGCTAGTGGTGCGAGACATCCATGGATGCAGCTGCGGATCGTGAAATTGCGTGATGCAGCAACCCGAGAAGTCGTGGTGTTTAGGTTTTGTGGGAAAGACTCCAAATTTACCACGCTAATTTGGCCAACACAACCAGCAATTACTGCCTCCTGGCGCAGACGAGCGAAGATGCTCAGACATCCGTCAAGCAAAAGCATCCAATGATGGCTACGATTTATTGTGACGAAAAGATGATTTGCAATATGACATGACAGCGCACTTCCGGATACGGTTTGACCTTCGCTCGTACGTGACACGATGCAGCATGTGCCCAGACTAAGGGCTCCTGTTCAAATTAGTGTGCGGATTCAATTCCTATCTTTCTCTCGTGGCTGAGCGTGGCTGAGCGTAGCTGGCGCTGGCTTTGACCCGATAAGTTCGATTCGACGACCTGTTCTTCCTGTGGAAATCCTGCAACTTTCTGTGTCAGTGTGATTTCAGGGAAGGTGTACGAGTTGATGGCGTATGGAGAAGGTCGTTGATGAAGCAGTGTCACGAATCTGAGGGAGTGAAAGCAGTGACGCTAGGTACCGGTAAAGCCTTGGCATGCGTAGCTTCCAACATTTCGCAGAAAGAGCACGGTGAGCCAGTTTCGACATCACAACTTCACCATGGCCGACACAACTGAAGCGCAAGAGTCACCAGTGAAGATGACCGAAACAACACAAACACCGCCTGCCGAATCCGCGCCCGAACCAAGCGCATCGGCCACAACAGACCCCAAAGCCGCGCTCGCAGCCCGGATGGCGCGCTTCAAGACGCTCCAAGTGCAAAAAGAAACCGGTCGCAAAGCCACAGAAAAGGAAGTGCGCGACGCTGAAGATCGCTCCGCGCGCCTTAACCAAATCACCAAGCTCCAAGACGCCCACGACAAAGCCTCGTACAAGCTGCTCAAATCAGAAGACCCCGACTTCGAGCGCAAACGCAATTGGGATTACACCGTCGAAGAGTCCGAGCAATGGGACAAGCGCATGGCCAAGAAGGCGCGCAGCAGAGACAACGTCGCATTCGCCGACTACACTAGAGAAGCGAATAAAGTGTATAAGCGCCAGGTCGGCCAAATGGGCAAAGTCGACCTCGAGGCGTACGCCGCGCAGAAAGCAGAGAAACTCCAGCGGCAAGTGCAATCTGGCGTGCTTCAGCTCATCGAGTCGCCGTCAGGCGACTTGTACACTGTGAACCCGCTCAATAATCAGATCAACACGCCTGCCGAGGAGAGCTACACGCACGACCACAAGCCCAGTAAAGAGGCACTCGACAGGCTGGTTGGAGATCTGGAGAAGAGCGAGGCAGCGAGGTTGAAGGCCAGGGCTGCGAGAGGCATACGGGATGAGCAGGACAACGGCGATGTCACGTACATCAACCAGAAGAACAAGCAGTTCAACGATAAGTTGACGAGGTTCTACAATAAGTATACGACGGAGATAAGGGAGAGCTTTGAGAGGGGGACGGCGATATGAATTTGAAGAAAGAAAGGTTGCATATACCCTGGGTTGGATGGCGTTATTGTTTGGACAAGCATTTGGGAGGCGCATGATCATCTTGAAACGTGGATCAATGGGAAAGGAGCGCGCTAAGCTTGCAGTGATCGTAGCATAGCATGCGCAATAACGAAATCAGTATTGAACTTGGTATCCATGGTATCAAAGCGCTTCCTCCATCTCTCACATCAAGCTACCCAGCACCCTCTCCACATGCTGCCCCTCCTCCGGCTTCTTTGCCCCCTTCGTCGTGACTCCATGCTGCACAAACTCTCGTCTCGACTTCCTCCTCTCCTTCTTATCACCCACATCGCCTCTAGCATCCTCCACCTCAGCATCAGCCCTATCTTCCTTGACTTTGTTCTTCGCCTCTATGCCCTTCAGCATTTTGCCCTTCTCCAAGTTCTCTAGGAACGCCGTATTCTCCTTCTTGCCCCTTGCGATCTCAAAACGCAGCCTAGTCGCCCGCTCCGCATTCTCATTCTGTATTGTCTCGACGAGGTGGTTCCACTTCGTGCCGCTCAGGTACTTGATATTCCAGACCTCGTCGTGCCAGCGCCCGCGCTTCTTGCCACCCATGGTCTGCGCATTCAGATTCTCAGCCACAAACTTGGCGTCCCGCTTGTGCAGAAATTCGACCCAGCCGTCGAGAAAGAGCTTACGACGTGTTCCACCGTTGCGAAGGCGTTGCGTTCGTGAGTCGGACGGCTCGGGCGTGAGGAATATCTTGCCAATGGCGCCGTAGGGTGTGAGGAGGGAGCGCAAGACGGTGGGCTTCATGAAGGGTGGAACGCGCGAGAGATAGAGTACGCCACTTTTGTCCTTCTTTGGGGCGACGTAGGGTACGGGCTTGCCGAGTTTTGTGGAGGGGAGGGTGAGGTCTTTGGGGAGGGCTGCGGCAAGCTTTTCGAGCCGTGCGAGTTCGGCAGTTTTTGGTATGTTGTCGCCATCATCATTAAATGTCTCAGCTTGCTCATCGTCTGCTTCTATGTCGTCGTCGAAGTCTTCGTCTTGGTCTTCAGAATCGTGATCGGTCTTTTGGCGCTTTGCGGAGGGGAGCATGCGCGCTTTGCTTTCCTCCTCTGAGTCGTAGCCTCTCTCGTCATCTTCGCTCTCTTCGGCATCGAGCCACTCGTTTCGTTTCCGTGTCGCCATTATAGATTTGGGTGATGTGAGTTTGTCCAGCCTCGGTCCAAAATATTCTGGTCGCAACGAAATGTTCCTTCTTATCTTAGCGTGTTCGACCGATAAGGCATGCAGTCTTTTGGCTGGCGTGGTTTGTGATCTGTTCTATAGCCATTTGCAATGGCTAGTCAATACCAAGGCTTCTCTTTAAATTAGGCCCGCAAGATTCTAGATCCTAGCGCAAAAGAATATCACAGTGAGCGTCCAACACTGCGAATCCATAGTTTCACTGGCACTAAGCACGGCAGCGTCCGCCGCTAGTAAAGCTCGGACTATCACTTGCTTGGCATCTCGCATCGCACACTTTCTGCCTCTTCGATCTTCCTTCCCAACCATCCCTCCTCCACATCACCACGCCTCACACCCCTCCACAATTCAGAAACACCACAAATCGGATCGCCAAACGCCCAAACTCTCATAACTTATTTTCCCCGACTTCGAACTACCTCAGAGCACATATCCAGCCACAGCCTTCATCATGGGTGGCGATCTCAACCTCAAGAAGTCATGGCATCCCCACCTGCTCAAGAATCAAGAGCGAGTGTGGAAAGAAGAACGAGCAGCACTCGAGGAGAGAAAGACGATCGAGAAGCTGCGCAAAGAGCGTGAAGAAGAGCGGGCCATCGAAGAGCTACAGGCCCTGCAGGCAGCAAATGGCGGCAAGACGGTCACCAAGCGCGTCGACTGGATGTACTCAGGTCCTAGCGGCGACGGCGCGGGCGTCACAGAAGAGCGTGAAGGCTACCTTCTTGGCAAGCGCAGGATCGACCACCTGCTCACCGCCAACGACACACAAAGCCTGCAGAAGGGCGCTGCGGTCGGTATCGACGCCGTCGGCAACTCAAATGCGAATACGGCGCGCGACACACACAAGAAGGTTCTCGAGGATCCGCTTCTCATGATCCAGAAGCAGAAGATGGAGATGCAGCTCAAGGCGATGAAGGATGCGCAAAAGCAAGCAAAGTACGACGAGAAGCGCTCGAAAGAGAAGGAGCGTGACCGGAAGCACAGGCACCGGGAGCGAAGCCGCGATCGTCACCGGGAGCACAAGCATGGCAGCCGACGACGAGAGCGATCACGTAGTCCTGAATACCGACAAAGCTCTCGACGCCATGAACGCCGTGATCGGAGCAGCGACCGCCGCTACCGAAGTCGCTCACCGCGACGCGATCGAAAAGGGTCTCATGAAGATCGACGAAACACTCGGCCTGATGCCGCTGAGCGTCTAGCCAGCATGCAGGCAGCCGCCTCGACGTTGGAAGGGCAGCGTGCCGAGCGTGTCAAGCAGCAGGAGCTCCAGGACGCCGAGGAGGAGGCGAAGTTGAAGCGCAATATGGACGGAAGTCGCTTCATTAATAGCGTGCGCGGCCAAGCGTCAAACATCGACCTCGGTGACGCGATCTCACGGGGCCGGCAGAACTTCCGTACCGAACTCGATACTTAGCGTTGCGGTTGTTTTCATATCGTAGGCATTTAGGATTATGGAATAGCGGAGCAGAATGATACCCAGTACACTTCCTCAACGTTCCATGCTCACCTTTCAATCACCTGATGACTTATGCTAAGCTCTAAACAGCTGCGAAAAACCATCACGAAACGATACAGGACTGCAATTCAGGTCTCACCATCTCCGTGGCTCATCGGCGAGAAGCGAAGATGGAAGCAAGCTATCGGACGGCTGCGTGCAGAAGTCGTGCGACACGCAAATATCAGGGAAGAGATGTTGAAATACAAGCAAGAGGACGCAGTGTGCGACACCGCCTGTCATGCCAGTCATGTCTGGCTCTCCTCGCGACGCCGCTACCAACGGCCATGCCGGGGCTGCGAAACGTCTGCCGACACACACGGCGACAATGGTAGGCGTTGTCAAGGACGGCTCGACTGCAAATTTGGGCACTCAGTCTTTCAATGGACCAACACATTTCGGTACGCACACGAACTCACAATTTACTTTCCATGAAAAAACCTTGTCTGATGATAACATTGCCAGGCAACGTAAATTATCACAATCATGCATATTGAGAAGACCCCGGAGAAGCTTACCTCGACGCACTCACACTTTCGCTGGGTCTCGGAAAAACGTCGAAGGAGGTACGCAACGCACTTCATACGCGAAAAGGCGAAAAGACCAAGGGAACCTTAAAGTGGTCCACGACCTCTATTCCATTCCAACAATGGGCCACTGGCGACCCAAGCATCCTTTGGGTCTCTGGCGAACCGGGCAGAGGCAAGACCATGCTCGCCCTACACTTGATCAGCACGCTTGAGACAAGACATGCCGAAGACCCCGTGATATGGCACTTCTGCGAAGCTGTATCTGGAAGCGCAGCGGCAACGGCTGGAAAGCTGGTCAGGAGCCTGATACTGCAGCTTGTGCTGAAGGATGAGAGTCTAATCCGATTCCTGCTTGCCACGAAGATTTCTCATAAGTTTCTCTTCCAGGAGGAGTATTTTGAGACGCAATGGACTGTCTTCGAGGCCATGACACGCTCAAATCCTTTCGAGACAGTCACTTGCATTCTGGATGGCCTCGACGAATGTGAAGCATCGTCGTTTGAGGCCTTCATGAAGAGGCTGGTCTGCTTGTTCCCGATTACAGACGACAGCGACTCTAGCTCCTCTGAAAGTCTTTCGGATAACTGTTCTCACAGCTCTTCGGATAGCTCCTCCCAAGGTTCGACGCCGCCACCGTGCAAGCTTCGCTTCATCTCTACCAGTGAACGCAAACATCCAAGCTTCTTGCAAACGTAACTTATTTGCTACGAGCACATTGATTTGGATGAGTCGTTCACGGATCTGATTGAAGCGGACGTGCAAAGGTTTGTGGAATCGCGGATACGGAACATATCGAAATCCGCTAGCTGGTCTCGAGAACTCCGCGAGGACGCTGTATCGAAGATCGTCAGTCGAGCTGAAGGAGTCTACCTTTGGGCCGCTTTGATCATCAAACAATTACCCGACTGCGAGACTATCGAGGTTGGCAACATCATAGAGAGCTTCCCTCAGGACCTGGGGGCAGTCTATGCCCGGATGCTGCATCAAGTACGGGAGAGCAGACGTAGCGTTGCTGCTAAGTTGCTCCAATGGGTGTTGGGAGCACAAGAGCCGCTGACACTGCTACAATTGAGCGTCACAACAAGCCCAAATCCTGCCGTCGGGCAGTCAATCGAGCAAGCCGTGGCAGATCAAGTCTCTTTCTGTAACCATCTACTCGTCGCTGGCAAATCCGGTGTGGTTGCATTCTCCCATGCATCAGTCCGCGACTTCCTTCTTTCAAAAGACGAAGGCAAGTTAGCTATACCCCACGATTTCTACTTCAGCCCTGGCGGCATTCACCTTGAAATCGCAGGTGTCAGCTTGCTTGTGCTGGAAGAATTATTGTTCCGTCCTGATCTATCCGACAATCACAAGTCAGCGATCCTCCGTAATGATTGCCATGGAATTCTGCTGTCGAACAACACGAGAACGTACAACTCTCCCAAGCCCCGATCCGAGAGCAAAGCTGAAGCACTTCCTTTTCCAACAGGTTCATCTTTGGAAGCTATCTTTCTCGCCAGTCCCTTGCTTTGATATGTCCTCAGAGAGCTACCGACTCACCTTCAACTAATAGCATCGACGGACTTTCAAAGTATCTTACGACGACGCATCTGGCAAAAGTGGCATCGAGATTGTGGCATGAGAGACATACAGTCTTATCCGAGAACCTCCCGCCCGATGTTTCCAGTCTGTTTCGACTTGATCAGTGATACGTGGGATGCCGACCGACTGATGGAATTCGCCATTGTCAACGGTATTGCCGGCATGCTCATCCACCTCATGGACCGTTGCGGCAGCCTAAGTGAGAGGAGTGAGCTCGCCAATCACATCAACTCAGACGATTGCGGAACAACGCTTCTTATGATTGCGAGTGAAACGCGCCAACCTGACATGGTGAGGCTTTTGACTGAACATGGTGCTCACATCGATTGTCAAGATGACAGCGGTGAGACTGCGATAATGAAAGCTTGTGAAAACGGAGACGAAGCCGTGGTGTTACTCCTTCTAGGGGATGGTGCGGATATCAGTCTGCAATCTCACGTCGAGACACCCCCGGCGCCACGAACATCAGGAGAACGAGACACTGGCCTATCGCAGATCAGCTTATGTCGGATAGGCCCTTGGGCAGGCCTTGCAGCCACATCAGAACGGTGTTCTGCTGTTAACGCGCAACCTGACGCATTGGAAACATGGTCGACTTATATGAGCACAATGGGAGGCCATTACGCGGCGCACTGCGCACTCAGAAGTAGAAGTAAACCGTGTATACAGCTCCTCATCTAGCATGGTGCGAGATTTAGTGAGGTTGATAGTATCGGTCGAACTCCGCTACATCTCGCCATCCAGCTTCAATGGACAGTGGCTCAACAGCTCATTCTCCTGTTGATACCGAATTTGTCGCAAGTCGACAGCAAGGGGCGCACTGCAATCCACGAAATCGGCAGGAGTGGCTTATTCTCTGCCTGGAGATCTGCATACCTCTGGACACAACAAGCTACCCGGATGTCAGAGCACGTCATTCTGGTCGAGAAGCTCGTTGAAGACACGCCTGCTCCAGTAGCACCAGAGACATCGGGGATACTCCGCAATCTGGTGGAGGCGGGTCTGGATGTCGACGGGAACACTCCACTGCATCTTGCAGCTGTCAATAACTTCACCAGCGGCTTGGTGGAGGCTTTACTAGCGCTTGGCGCAAACCCCAGCGCGCAGAACGACCCTGGTGAGACGCCTTTACACTTGGCTCTATCATTTTGCACATCCGAATTCCAGGTAGAATCCACATTCGTGCAGCACATCTTCCTCTTGGATGATGTAGGATCTGATTTTATGGCAATTACGATCAACGGGGACTCACTCATGCATTATGCTGTTGCGACTTCCAATCATCATCTAGTCACGTACATGCTCGAGTCCGATGTACCGGTGGATCACTGTAACAACGACGGTATCGCCCCACTACACCTCTCCATTTATCTTGGTGCTCTAAATATTGACATCACATCGATTCTGCTGAAACGAAGTGCGCGTCTTGAAAGTTCGAAGCTATCGTCGTTTGGTCGCAGCTCTTTGGTCCGATCCGTCACGCGACAACTCAGAATCCATCCAGGCACTTCTAGATGCTGGAGCCGATATTAGCTTTCGTGATCCAGAGGGCCACTCGGTGCTCTTTTGGGCGGTTTGCTTGCACAACGTACAAGCTCTGCACCTCCTACTTCCTCTTTACAAGTTGCAACAGATGATCACAGAAGTCAACAACATCCCAGACATCGCAATATAACAAGATGCCGCTATTGAGGGCTATAGTGATAGTCTCGGACTAATGCGGTGTTTCCAAGGCGTCCCTGTCTTGTTGCGTGCGATCATTCTCGTAGTTGATAGACAATCGCTTCATCCCCAAGGATTTGAATTTGGGCTAGTGAGGCTCCCGGTATCCGCAGTTGTGTTCGCTCGATTGGCGTTGAATCTGGAGATTGATGAGGATCTGCTGAAGAGGGCTTCGGACGCAAATTTCTTGGATCTAGACGAATATGTATGGTTTTGGGCGTGAGTACGCTTGAATCATAAAATTCGGCAAGCTGTTATGTTAGAGCATGATTCGAAGCACAAGTACGAGTAGAAACTGAGCCGAACTAGATAATGTAATTTCGTGCAAGCATGCATGTTCCCAAACGCCGCGCTATGCATCTACCGAAATCAACGTGTACATAGATCGTTCAAAGCTTAACTTTCTTCACGGACTTCTGCTCCGCACCCTCCTCCTTCTTCCGCTTGAAGATGCTTTGACCCTTCATCTGTCCTAGCCCAACCTTGCCCGGCGGTGCAGCCTTCGCCTTCATGCCGAAACTGATCTTGACCGGCGCTGCCTCGATCTTTGGCTCTTCAGCAACCTTGGTAGCATCGTCCTGGGGCGAGTCAACCTTCTTATCTGCCTCCGGCGAGCCCTCAGCGGGCGGTGTTGTATTCTCTTTCTGCTGCATAGCCGCCGCTGCCGCTGCGCGCTTGGCCTCGATCGCCTTCTTCGCTTCTGCCTCTTCCTGCGCCCGCTTAGCCATCTTCTTCAGCATCTTGTCCTCGCCGGCGCCACTCCTCGCTTCTGCTGCCTCCATCTCGGCGATCTCCTCCTTCCGCTTGATCGCTGCAGCGCTAGTGTCCCTCCACGCAATCATCAGTCCGTCCTTCTCGTCCTCCTTGACGTGACAGATGCCCTCCCGACCAAGATGCTTTGTGAACTCCGTGAGTGACGGCCACTTTGTCGCGTTCATGTGTACGTGCTCTTTGTCGCGAATGTACTCGTTGTAGAAGCGGTTCGCCGAGATCCATTTCTCGTTATGCGCCGTCCGTAGAAGAGCCACGAAGTCCCGCTGGAAGTCGGTGCTGAAGTTGTTGATGGCCTTCCTGGGATCTTCGCCGATGACGGCTATGTTCCGTATGTGTGACTCGCTCTGTACGTGGCATTTGAAGCCGTTGGCGTCGCGACATTGCTTCTGGCACACTTCGCACCACCAGCGGAGCCGTTGGAGACCTCTTGACTTTTGCTGATTCGCGACCCATTTTGTACTTCCAACCTCGGCTTTGGGCATTCTTGCGGCGTACTCCCGTGAGAACAGAAGCGATGTGAGCGCGTGCGCTCGAGGGTGGTATATCGCGGAGGCGCGGTCCTTTGGTGAAGTGGGGCCAGATATGCGCTTGTATATTATTCACTGTGGTGAGTCGTATAGTTGGCTTGTATCGTGCAATGTAAGTGAGGGAGTGGTATTGCTGAGAGTCGCGAACCGGCACTCGCCACCAGACATCGGTAAAATCTTTCGCCGACCATATGCTTACTAAGCCCTGCCAACCTCCGAACCTTCGAGTGAAAGCTGCTCACGGCAATCCACACCAAAAACGAAACCTGCCTAATGCGGTAAATCGAGTAGAACACCCTTGTTGCTTCGCGCACCATCACCGTTATCCACACCTGGGGAAGCCCTCCAGATCTGGCAGTTTCGCTTACTGCATCAACCCTGTCCGCTGCTGCATTTGATCTGTGGGGGAAAATCGTCACATTTGGTTTTCCGTCGCTTTGATGCAATGCAAACATCGCATGAATTTTAATGATTGCTCATTTGACTGTTTCTTGAGATTCGTGTATATTTATTGATTCTTCATGACTTTCACGTCAGTCTCACACTCTTGTCCTTAATCCCTTGCCAGTCCTTTCTCGTCAGCGGTAGGTACCTATCACTCGTCGGCGGCAACCAATATATCTTGTCCTCACCAGTCACAAGATCCGGATCAACTCCTTCGCGCTTCAATCTTCCCTTCTGGACCTTCATCGTGCCCGTGTACTCCAGCGCAGGTGTCACCCTCAAGAACAAGGGCACCGCATAGCCCGGTAGAACAGCTCGCGCATGCGCTGCAAGGCCCTCGAAGTTTAGTTCAGTGACGCCGTCAGCCATGACTATGGATGCGGCTCCTGCGCGACCGTCATAGCCAGGTACCGATACGCCGTAGACGTTGGTCTCGGCAATTTGGGGGTATTTGCCTACCATGTCGGCTACTTCATTTGTGGACACGTTCTCGGACTTCCATCTGAACGTGTCGCCGAGTCGGTCAACGAAGAAGACGCGGCCATCGGCGTCTTGCCGCATCATATCGCCAGACTTGAAGTACCTTTTCCATGTCAGCTTACGTGTAGTCCGATCCGAGACTGGTCTCTACTTACATATCGCCTTTCTCAAAAACGCCCTCTATCAGCCTCTTCTGCAATGCTTCATCGTTCTTGAAGTAGCCAGGAACACTTGGCAGTGTTTCTGGTGTCACACGATGCAATACCTGACCTGGTTCATTCACACCACATCGAATTGCAAAGCCATTTCGGTCCCGCATGATGTCCTCAGTGTCAATATCCATCTTCACGCGGACTTCTTCGTTCTTGAAGCGCCAATTCCAGATTAGGCCTCGCAAACCGATCGAGTTGGCAGTGAATGGACCAGCATTACGGTTGAAAGTTGCACCCAGGCCATCGGTAGCAGCGTATAGCTCGTTGATGACAGGAATGTTGAATCGCTCACGGAACGCCTCCCACACATCCGGGCGCATGCCGTTGCCCCAAGCCATCTGCACCTTGTGCGCCCGTTCGTATTGGTTTGGTGGGCCGTTCAGCAAGTACCTGCAAAGCTCGCCTACATATTGCAAGATGTTGGCCTCTGATGCAGCGACTTCAGGCCAAAACGTCTTGTGCGAGAACTTCCTGCCTAGCGCAATGGTTGCACCTGCATGTATACAAGGCGTCGCGCAGAGTCCATGTGCTGCCCCGTGATAGAGCGGCATGCAAGTGAACATTTTGCTTTCCGGGCTCAATTCGAGATACCTCGCAGCCGAAAAGCCGGTCGTCAGCTCGCGCCCGGTTGATAGAGCCACCGCCTTTGGTAATCCTGTAGTGCCCGAAGTGTATATGAGGGTACGGTAGGACTCCATAGTGAGGTTCTCTCGTCGATGTTCTGGGGTTGGAGTATTGTCCGATAACGATGCGATGAAGGAAGGATCGTAATATTGTATCTTGACACCGATCTTTTCGAGCTCCGTCCTACAAGGCTCAACGTTATCTCTGACATCTGAGTCGGTGATGAGATGTTTCGTGCCACACAACTGTGTACTATTAGGACACAAGCCTAATCGAACATCATTCTGCGTGGTTTACCTTTGCACAGTGCACCAGCCCTGATCCTGTCAGGTTCCAGTTGACAAAGCTGGTTACTGCTCCGATTGCATCAAGAGCAAACCACAGCATCAGATACTCTGGACTGTTCCCTCCATCTATCGCAACCACCTCGTCAACACCAATGCCCAGATCATTTATAAGCCAATTGGCAACCCGGGTGAAGTAATCGAAGAACTCCTTATACGACCAAGTCTTGCCTTCGAATATGAGGAACGGGTGGTCCGGCTGGTTGCGTAGGGCGTGGTCTTCGAAGACATGGTAGGTAAGAACGCGCTTGCGTACTGCACGATCGGTCACGAAGTCGACGACTGCCTGGGAAGGATTGAGCCCGCCGCGAGAGTTCTTGAGGTCGTGTGCGATGTGGAATTTGGCATTGGCGTAGGCCACGAGGGCTGATGCGCCGGCTGCTCCAGCGACGAGTGGTACTGCAACGCGTTAGTATGCTCGGGAAGCCTGAATGCGATTCTAGGTACTCACACGCCATTGCGGTGGTCGTTCGAGAATGTCTATATCATCCGATCCCACATAAGACTGTACTGACACAAGCAGTGCACGTGGAACGCTCCATAGCTACGCCGCTTTATGCCGCTGGCCTCAGAATGGGGTAACTCAATGAGCACCGAGGTTGCTGTACCTTGCACGAGTCAGATTTGCCAAAGGCAGTGATTCGGCGTCTCCACCCCCGCAAATTCTTAGCGCCTCCGCTGTGGCCGATGTAGCCGAACCTGCAACCACAGCCTCACTTTGAAGCATCACCAAGCGTTTTGATAGTCTCAATACTCTTTGACCCTATAGTCTTTAGTACTGTCTGGTCTGTGTCTGCAATGTGAAGTCGATGCTAGGATTACAGTTCCAAGGAGGAATCTACTACAAATAGCTTTCCAGTCTCATGCGAATCGATCATCGTTACTAATATAACCTCAATTCCAATATCGCGTGTAGTTTGTTATTATGGAAAAAACCAGAGAGAAACGCTAGCATCAAAAGTCGTTCACGTAGTATCGTTCCGACATACAATCATTTTCTCGAACTCTGAAGTGACTACTCTGCGGTACCTTGGTACCATCCATGCAAAATCAACTGCCTACAATCCATGTGCGTTTTCCAAATCCCATCATGCCAATCCTCACCCATCAACTATTTAGCTTAACGCTCTGCCTTGAACCACTGCATGGGCCGATCCGGACCACAGTGATGCCGGTAATAGTTCAAATACCCGCCAGTCTCAGCAGCGTCGTTGACCTCCGGAAACATATCCAGAATCCTACCCTTGACATCTACGTTCTCTAGCTCCTGCTGGAAGTCCTTCTTCTGGTACTGCTGGTGCCAGGTCAGGCCGATGCCCTCTGGTCGGTAGTACGTGAGCTCGTGGCCCTCCAGAAAGTGCAGATGGATGCCGAGACCGTGACAGACTTTGGGGAACCACTTGAAAGTTGCATAGTCCTTGAAGGCCTTTGCAGATGGGATGGGGAGTACCAGCTTGGAGGTGTAGCCCTGGCATTGACCGCTGCCGTCGATTGTGGCGTTGGGGCTCTCGGTGAAGCGCGAGGTCAACATGCGGAGGCAGACGATCATAGACAGATTGTGATCGCCGCCCGTGATATAGCTGGGATGATTGCGCAACCACTCAACCGCTTGATCTTGAGCGTCTACGGCTGGCCGAGTGACAGAAGTCTCGTACGTCTCGACGTCGCGGAGATACTTGTTCATGTGCTGTAGCGTCTCGGCTGCGCGCTTCTCCAAGCGCATGAGGATCTCGAACTTCACCTGCCGGATCATGTGGAAGCGGCCAAGGTGCTCGAGATGCGTGAAGTATATCGCAGTATCATAACCGACGACGAAGGTGTTGGCCGAGTAGAAGCATGGAAGCGATTCTGCACGGATCTGCTTGGAGACACGGGTGACACCAAGCAGGTGGTCGATTCCACAGTGATCTGTCTCCATCGCATCATTGTGGAACTTAATCTTGCCATGGTTATCGCGTGTGCACAGGTGAGGCTGAATCGCATGTCCGACGTTCAGGGCGTCTTCGAAGATGCGCTCGCGCAGCTCCGGCGGCAGTTCCATGAACTTTTCGAACTTCGGTGCGACCGTGGCTTGGTGTACTATGGGTGCGATGGGCGCGGTGGCAACGAGGGCACCGAGCTGAGGGGTCAACATGCTGTTGATCAACTGGCTGCCAACGAGTTGCAGCGCAGCTCCTCCCTGCATCAGCGAGTTCTTGATGTGCCCAATGGTCGTTGAGGCCATGGAGCCGACCACACCGTTGCCATCGAGCTTAGAGGAACCTTCCATAAGGGGACCGAAGTATTCGGGGCCCGCGTCCGACGTCCACATGTCCTCGTCTGAGTCCTCGTCTGAGAAGGCAAACCGACCCGGCATTCCCGCGATGTACACCTGGAGCTTTTCGCAGTTCTCGATTGATAGCATGCTTGCCAATTGCATGACGCTCTGATTTGGCCGAGCACAGAGCGCCTTCAGCGTGTCTTCGTCTATCTCCTCGGAGCCCAGAGCCTTGACACGTGCCTCAAGCTCGGTGCTGCTCCGTTTGGTGTCGTCACGTCGCTCCTGCTCTACCAGCTTCTTGTGCTTCTTGTTCTCGGTTGCGCGGGATTTGTTCGCCATGTCGAAGTTCGGGCTCAGGTGTGGGTGTTCGAATGAGGGAGCGCGCGGGTTGAGTTGCCAGTGTGGGCTGTTGCTTGCTGGGCGGTTGAGGGCAGAAGAAAGCATAAGGGCACGAGGGTTCCTATGGTGTGAGCTAGCTTCGCGCAGCTCCAGCTGGAGAAGGTTTGGCACAGGATGATTGGTCGTAACGTGATCCTTGGTCTCGGGAATGCCGTAGAAGGGGGAGCGTTTCGGAGGCATACTACTGCCGCGCTGTCGTTGCGCCGAAGAATGTTGATGGTTGAGAGTTGAGCTACCGATGAGAGAGGAAGAAGGCACAGGGGCGTGTGTGTTCTTATAGCCTGAGGCAGTTGCGATCTGTTCGGGCGCAAGAGGTGTGAAAGCACGTGCAGGCACCAACCCACCTGCGCGAGCACGTGAATCACCTTCTGCTTCGCAAGGTGCGCTCCAAATGCAAAGGTCGATTGGCTCGTCACCGCTGTCACCTCGTTGAAGCTTATGTGCACGTGCTACATTGGCTTTCGCGCCCGCGGACTTCAGGGCGAACGAGCTGCTCGAGCCATCGGCAAAACGTTCTCGTCGAGTATCTCCCTCGCTGATAGTCTCAGACACGAGAAGGGCGTAGTCGACATCCGCTTCAGACGAGATGCTAATAGCTCCCTCATCATCATCCCTCAGCCATCTCCTAGTCTTCTTCTTCCCAGCAGGCGCGGGGAACGGGCGGTCGAGACCACCGTCGTTCAGCTCAGCCGGGCTCCTCGAGGCACGAGCACGCTCAGCATCATGCTCGGCGCGGCTGGACATGATGAAGCTTTGTTTGACTGTACCGTCTTTCGAGCTCTCGATGCTCATGGCTTTGTTGGGAGTAGCGCGTTCGATGTCCGGCGAGCGTTGTCGTTTCGAGGGCGAAGTTTCAGTGCTCGAGGGTTGAGTCTTGCGCTTAGGTCGAGGTGGGTTGCTTGCGAGAGAAAGAGCGTCCATATTTTTAAGCTGTTGATTGGAGTTCGACTTGGTACTTGCGCAGCCGCTTTGCGTTTTTTGCAGGGTTAATAAGCCTTCGAGCTCATAGAGCTAGTATTGTCGTTTGTATGCTTTTGTCGGTGCTCAGGCCGATTGTCCACGTGAGGGGAGATTGGTAGTGAAGTGAAGGCAGCGCATGTGCGTCTCTTTATTCAACCAACAGTAACTGTGACCCATCTCTTGATTCAATACGGTACCGCCCGAGGGGCAACGTGTCAGATAGAGCTGTTGACCTACTGCAATAGCGACCCAAACGTGCCCAGGGAAACCCTCGCCCCAGGGTTTCTGGACATCCTTTTGGTCCATTATTCGTCAACCAGAGGAGCACCCACCGCATAATTCTACAGTTTCTTGTTAGCGGGCGCACTCGTCCATTAGATATACGATGGTAGCCTCGCCTCATTTGAGTGCCTGTAATACGTGTATACAATGGTAGCCTCGCCCCATATAAGTGCCTGTAATCCAGGTACGTGCACACGATTGTGGCGAGGACTGAAGTTTCCGTCACCTACATTTGCATGTCAGCTCCATACAAAATGTAGTTTATTCATTTTTAGCCACAGCCTTCATGCCCTCTCAAGACATCAAGCATCGAACATCGAACCCACAGAACGCAGTACTACCTAGCTCGCCGCCATCAGCCGCTGCCTCCAAACCTGTATTACGTCCTCATTGACTCACATCGGAGATTAGACATCAGACACGCCTAGATAGTGTACATGTATGCTGTCAGCCAAGAGGTACATGAAGTCATTGTTGATACGATCTCATTACCTTTAGATCCGTTAGTCGAAATCTACAACACAATTCGCAAAAGCTTCTGATAAGTTACCTACATTGCACTTCGTCGCGCACGTCATCGACCGCACGATTATTGGCTCTTGGTAAATGATACACCTAGTTCACTATCAGCCAGCCTTCACTCAAACTTCGGATCCCCTTCACAACTCACACCCATAAAAACAAACAGAATATATACACACACCCTTTAAGTAGAAGTCAACGTCTCAAATACACAACTGCTTGCACAGCACCAACCTCATTCTCACCACTTCCTCCCACCCTCACCCTCACCCTCACCACCACTGAAATCCCTGCCCTGCCTCTCCCGCTCCATATTAGCGTCGAATTCCTGCTGCGCGCGCTCCCTCTCGCGCTTCCGCTCCTCGTCGCCCTCGAGGAACGAATACGAGTCCGAGGCCTCTTGCTTGGCGGGCTCCGCTCGTCTTGACTGCTGCTGCACAGGAGGTCGCTGACCAGGGATCGGTGCTCCGCCGCGCCGAAGTCGATCCCACGTTGATTCACCCGGTCGTCCCTGCTCTTGGTTTTGTTGCTGGGTCTGCGAGACTTCGTCCTGGAACATGCCACCTGTAGGTGATGCGTCGTCGTCAAATGGCGAGGAGGATGAGGATGTTGGTGGAGGTCGAGTAGGTTGTTGTTGGGAAGGAAGGCTTTGTGTTTGCTGCGGTGCGCTTTGCTGCTGCGGTGCGTTTTGTGCTTCTGATGAGAATGTGTCCCACGATCCAGATGAAGTAGGTTGAGTTCCCCACGGCTCGTTGCCAGCCGTTGGACTCATATCGTCTTCTGCGGCCTGCTGCGCGGACGGCGGTGGCTGCTTGCCCCATTGACCCTGTGGCGACGGACCCATGCCATTGCGATCTCGAGTCTGGCGCTCGAATTCCCGTCTTCGATTCTGGATCTCCTGTCCTCGTGCTCGTGTTTGCGTTTGCTCCGTAGCGGATGCGGCTTTCAGTTCTGTGCCGAATTGCTCGAGTTTCGGGTCCTTGGATGTGTTTACTGCTGCGATGGGCTGCGCAATCATCTGTCCGATGATGCTACCCATCTGCCCTGCGACAACAAGATACAGCGAGAATCTCCAAGCGTGTCTAGCAAACGGCGCCATGGGGCCCTTGATGAAGGCGAATTGATTCGGGTTGATGGACTCGGGCTTCGGCTGGTAGAATGGGTATCGGTTCTTTGCCATTGTGGTGTACGCCCTGTATGCACCTCCTGCAGCGCCCGCAGCTGCGTAATAGCTCTTCGTCTGCTCCAGCTTGTAGATGTGGTAGGCCAGCGCCTGCGCTTCCTCCGAGTTCAGTTGGCGGCCGAGCTTCCGTTCCGCGTACTTCAGCGTTATTTCGGTCTTAAGGCGGACGGTACTGCCAGAGAAGCCCATGAATGTGCCGAGAATAGGTATTGAATGTGGTAGTGTGCTCGAGTCGAAGCGCATCCCGGAGCCGGAGGACGACATGGAGGTGTATTGATCATTGTCGTTGGGCGCTGGGTCGTCGCCAAAGCCCTCTGGAGTAGTGTCGTTAACGTCTTGTAACACCATTGTTGCGATAGTCTACGTCAATTATGTGCCGGGGTAGGTTGGTTGGTGGTGTGACGCGTAGCTATGGATCGCAGGTCAGTTTGGTGGTGTAAACGACTACGCGACGTCATGTCCAAGAGTCCGTGCTCCATGACCTAACCGACATTCACTTCTGATGCTCGCGTCATGAGGTTCAAACATCTTGAGACAGAATGTAGTAGATGTTGTACATTATTTGAAGACTTGCATACACTACACTTGCGAAATATTAGAGGTTGTCATGACTATATCAACATGGCTTGTCCAAGAAACGAGATGAGATCAAGCGCTGAATGCGCTGAGTAGTCTATGTGCAAGTCCGCTCGAACCAATGATATATGCGCCTCCTCAACGCTGGCATAATTATACAGGAAAGAAGCAATATCGAAGAAATGCCCACCCGCGGTTCAAAACTCCTGTATGCACACGACGTCAGGCAGAACACGCCAACGCCCAAACAACATTGCCTCACTCAACTACAATGCCTCGCTGAAATGTTACGAGACAGCCCCCACTATACCAACAGAGAAACGAGGCAGTGTCTACAAAATGACACAGCGACAGCCAGCGGTGGGCTCTTCGTCGCCATCTCTCCTGTTTCCACCCTTACTAATCTTGGCGTCCTCTTCGTCGACGACGTCTTGCGGCCTGACGGTCATGTGGACTACGTTTGGCGTGTCTGTTTGAAAGCGGCATTCTATTGTTCGTCAGCTTCTATGATCACTGTGAATTTCCGGACGAGCCTCGCAGAGATTCTTGGCGGGTTCATTTCTTCGACTGCAGCAGTATGCCTAGCAATCGAACAAGTCATGCCATATAGTGGAGAAACACAAATGATGCAGACATACCTGTCAGTGGCGACTTATCGTCCAACATGCGGCCGAAATGGATCAAACGTATTGAGCTCGGAGAAGTAGGCCGAGGCTCCCATTCTGCGCCAATTTGTTAGCAAAAGTCCATATGATACTAACTTCATGGCGGTGCGCATGCCAAGCGTACCTTCTCTCCAATCTCGCCATATCAGGTCCTTGAGCTGGCTGACGCTGATATTGTACGGGTCCATGTTGTCCACCACGACATTGCGCTTCTTGAGGTACTTCTCGTCGATCTTATACGGATGTCGAGCGCCAGTGGACGGCAGAAGCAGCATGATACTGACTACCGGACCGTTCGAACTGTCTGGAATTGGGGCGGGCGAATCTGTCGACGGTCCTATTGCCTCAGTCTCGGCGCGGGTGAGGTTGGTCGGAGGCGCGGGTTTGGCGGTCGATGCCGTGGGTGCTTGCGCGGGGATCGTCTCGGAAGTATGAGTTACTGTACTTTCGGCGGGTGCGGCCGTGGTGGTGGTAACGGAGGGTTGCGCAGTACTGCTCGTAGCAGCCGGTGCAGTGCCTGACGGTGGCAGTGTCTTCATCTCGACGGGACTTGACGATAGCTCTTCCTGGGCGCTGTCCTTCTCTGTCCGCGACCCTGCTATCGGCTGTTGTGGACTCCCCTGTGCGGCTGTCTGCGGCTGGTCTGCGCCCGTGGAAGCCATGCTCGCCGTGAATCTCCCTCAACGACGACGTAAGCGGCGATAGCGATTGCGAAAAGGCCTGGCGAGTGATTAACGGGTGCAATGACGACGGGCAACGAGCACGGCGTGGGGCGACGTGGCTAAGATACACAGCGAAGGGGGTGCACGCAGAGTGGGAGACGGGTGTGAATGTCTTAGACTCTCGGGCGGTGCTCATGGATGGATGTAGAACGGGGGTCGTGCGCAGCTAGGAAGTGGCACCGCGTGCCTTGTTCTCTCCGCAAACGCGGCAAGAGCGATCCGCTGTCTCCACCAAGACCGCGCAATCGGTCGTCAACCGACTCGCCGGACAGCCGTTATTTGGTTACGCTACACATCTTTACGCAACGTCAACTCTAACCTAGTCTCGTGCTTCAGTCCAGATACCAAATGTCAGTCCCATCAGACCATGGTGTGCAGGCGGACCAGGGTTGGAGCCGCAGACTAGGTAGAATGCCCCTGCAGGCCATGGGACGACAATTACAGAACATGCGTTGCTCGCCAGCCACACCGGCTAAGGTCTGGGCCGCAAGTTTGCCGGAGGCGGGCAATTGAAACTGTTTGCTTGGAATGATTGATGTTCTGCATCGGCAAACAAGGTGAGATGATGATGGGATGAGATAGTCTCCAGCAGTGGGCACGTGGGCAAGCATATGGAACGGCGAACGAGCAACGAGTCGTTCCAGTATTTTTCACATCTCTGCAGTGGGTATGAACTACGCTTTGTATCAAGAGTTTGCAAACAGGAGATGTATGCCGAGACTGTGCTTCTTCATGGTATCATTCGTTGAGCTTCATATCTATTGAGCCTTGGACATGCTCAGAACGCTGAGTTGACCCATTTGCATTTGAACTCTGGTTCGAAAGCATGTTTTGGACTTTAGGTCGTATCGTAGGCTTGCTCTGAAGCGCCTATCTACGCTACTGCATGGAAGTAACCTCTACCAGTTCATCTTCATCTTCGACTCCAGCTCGGAGTGGAAGTCTGGCGCCTCACGGAGCTCGTTGCCTGTGACTTGTCAGTATCATCATCCATCCTACTTCAGAACACTTCTCTATCGTCCTCAGAATGAGCATATGCTTACCAGTGAACACATCCTCCCAGCCAATCTCCGTGTCCCTACCCTCCAGAATGTCCTTGTGCACGCCACTCGAGTGACCCAGCGCAGCCGGCCGCCACTCACCCTCCTTGGTGATCTTCAGCTCCATACCCCGTCGCACAGGCTCCGCAATGCCAAACTGCCGCCTCAGCATCTCCATCTTGACGCGGTCCTGGGTCTCGCGCCACTGCACCAGGCGCGCCTCGAGCGGGTGTGCTGACTGGAGTGCCACTGGCTCGCTTGATGACGACTTGGTTGGTGCTGTGGTGGTTTGGCCGAGGCGCGAGCGGAGTGTGTCGTGGACGCCGGGTGCGGAGGGTGCAGAGGTCTCGAGCTGAGCGTGCGTGGGGTGCGCCTTTTGGGGGACGATGCGGAGAGCCTGGGTATGGGATCAGTAGAATTCTAAAGCTATGTAGCTACAGAAGCTCATGAGTTACTGACCATGGTGAGTGATGTGGAAGTGGTTGGTGGTAGATGGCGAAGGTTGTTCTTAGGTCGCTGGCGTTGGCTGCTTCACTTCCGAGGTTTACAGAGTCGGCAAAGAAGAGTCGAGTGGTATCGAAGGAGTACTGAAGTTGCTGGTGTGACGGTGGATGTCGAGCTGGAGCTTGCTGAAGCTCAAGGCGGCGGAAGTGACGCGCACTTAGCGCGTCTTGGCAACAATGGTAGAAATGCAAGTCGAAGTCGTTTTGAGGTATTACGAGCAGGGCAAAAGGACATATTCATTATCTATAATCTCACTTCATGCGTCGTCTATCTTCCGGCGATGCTTGAAAGTGGCATATCCCAGGCTACGCAGTACGCAACCATAGACCCCACACTCACCAATGCCGCCATTAGAATGTTGACCGCGTTGTTGTCCAGCAAATCACTCCCAACTTCTATCCTCCGACTCTCGTGCTGTGCGTCTGCCACCTGACCTCCACTTGCTCCAGCCTTCTGCATCGTGCGTGTGGCCAGCACGGAGCCACCAACATCCGCCGCCGTAGTCTTCGCAATGCCTGACTTTCCTTCTTGATAGCTAGACATATCGCTTCGGAATTGAGCACTCTTCTTGTAGGCTTGCGGATTGCTGTGTACAAGGACCTTTCTGCCTCCTTCGCCCTCGACGACCTTTCCTGAGTGTACGTCTACCACACTGGCTTGAAAGAGGGTACCAAGGAGCGAGTCCAGAAGGGTGCCGCTAAAGCCAGCTGCTGTCATAGCAAAAGTGTATGTGAGCTTCTCGGTTATATTCCAGCTCCCGCAAAAGGGTACGATGAGCGTTGAGGTTGCTGCGAGAATGAACGCCCCGAGAGCGCCGGCAGCCAGCCCGGTGACTGTCACTCCACCATTTGTTCCGGGAGGCACGACGCGCCATGGGGCGGTTATGAGACGTGGCTTCGATTTGGAAAGGATTCCGAGCTCCGAGGAGAAGGTGTCGGCTGCTACAGCAGCGTAATTGCTACGGTTGTCAGCAATCTTGTCTTGATAGTTGGAGAGCAAGACCTACGCGACGATGCCCACAACCAGCGCATCGCTTCTCCGCTCCCAGCACAGATCCTTGCTGTAGACGTATCTCCCAGAAGACTTCAGATGCCAGTAGTGCAGCAGTATGAGAACCGAAGCGACGCCGGAATTCGCAATGACTTGAACATGATTTCGTGCTCCTTCCCCGCCTGATGCACCAGTCGCGGATTGCGTCAATTTGGCCTTGATGTCATGCTTGACCTATGTCAATGTCAGTGAGAGTCGTCAAACCGAGACAATGTGCATACTTTTGTGACCGTGGTGCCTGCCAAAAAGAAGACTGCTAACAGCGCGAAGAAGACGCTCCATGGATGTATGGCGTGAATAACCGCAACTACGAGGGCGGTCGCAGTTCCGACTGGCGTGAGAGATTTCCGAGACCAGGCTCGATACACGAGCGCTGCAATCGCAGGGACCGCTATATATGGCTTCATTGTGGTGTTGGATAGAGTGGAAGTTCCATGGTTGGTTCGAGCTTCGAGCTCGTGTGGCATGGCGTCACTGGCAGCCGGAGAGCTCATCCGTCATCAGCCCTACCTGCTTGGCCCTTATGTACCGTTGCATCAGCTACACTCCACCTCACACACTAAGTATGCACAAAGAGCAACAATCTTGAACTAAAGCTTGATTTGATAGGGAATACTTTTCGTGGAGTAGTGCTTACGTCCTCAGCATGCCGCCCTCGGAGGTCGCAATGTCAAAAAGAGCTTGGTGAAGCTTGTTCGTGGCTCAACAAGCTTGAGTACCCGGTGTATATATTCCGAGTCTATCTATTGGACTCTGCTGGTACCACATAGGAGTACCTACAAAGGTTGCGGTGATCAATTATCGCATGCAAGAACGATGGTGCGTGTTCGATTCATAGGTACCTCTGTCACGACGCGTGAGGCAAACCTTCCGCCCCTCAAGCGCGTTGAAACAGCAGGTTGATCACAACGAGACGCACGGACCGATGAACACATTTCGATCAAACTACCTTTGTACGTATGTTGACGAGATGCGATTGCACCGCCGCCACAAGAAGGATTCAGTAGGATCGGAATTCCTGAAGATACGATTGGTCCGCACAGCTGACCCGAATAGGTAAGGTCGCAGAAGGCTCAGCCTCACAGGGAAACCAGGTCTGATTGACGACATACTTTCACGGCATTGGCTGAGCCCCATGTCAGGCCGTTACATGTATCTGACTACGATCCGCTGCCACAACACTTGAAGCTCCACCGACATGTCCCAATGTAGCCACCTGGGCGAATGCAAAGATGCAGGAAGGTATAAAGGCCTGGGAGTCCTGCAGTATGGAGGCATCTTCAGTAACATCCATTGACTTGCGATCGCATTGTTCGTCATGGCTTTTTATCTCTTTAAACTCGTGCGCGAAAAGATCAGAGAGAACGAGGCTAAGAAGGCTATACCCACCACCGATGAATCCAATCTTGCGCCCGAAGTAACTGGACATCATCATCAGAAGCTCGACTCCAATGATCATACGCAAGATGGCGCAGAGCTGGAAGCGCTTGCTCGACATCGCGACGATAGCGTTGATGAGGAACGAGTGGCGCGGAAGGAGGAAGAAGCTCGCAAGAGGGCCGCTCGTCAATGGAACTTGATGCTTGGTCTTGCCTTGCCAAACTTCCTGGCCTCCGTTGATGTCACAATTGTAGCTCCAGCCATACCTCTCATCTCATCACACTTCCGTGAGTCGAACGCATCCCACAACTACCTTGTACCATTCTAATACCACCCAGACCAGCTCTCCGGAAGCTTCAATTGGATCGTCGCGGCCTACACCCTGACCTTCACAACCTTCGTCCCTGCCTCAGGCCAACTCGCCGACATCTACGGCCGCCACTTCGCACTACAGTTTCAAATGTTCTGGATCATGGTCGGCAGTGTCTTTTGTGCTGCTGCCCACACATGGGGCATGTTGCTCTTCGGACGAGCACTGCAAGGTTTGGGCGCTGCCGGTATCATGAGTCTGAGTCGCATCATCCTATCCGACGGCGCGACACTGGCGGAGAACTCGAGGAACAACTCTATTCTTTCCATTATTTCTGGTGTCAGCTATGGCGTCGGGCCAGTTATAGGAGGATACCTAGCTGATGCTAGTTGGCGGTACCTGTTCGTCCTTCCCGTCGGCGTGTCTGTCCTCTCCATCGCTCTTATCTATCTACTCATGAGCGGCGAACTTGTACGCGGACGCGCGACTTCCACTGAGTCCCGACGTATGGGCTACATGTCTGGTCTGCGCATTATAGACTGGCCTGGCTTAGCCACATTTATTCTCGGAGTCGGATGCATCATACTCGCCATCCAATGGGGCGGCACATCCTACTCCTGGAACTCTGCTGCGATCATCGCCCCCTTAATCATCGGCGCCGTCCTATGCATCGCCTTCTTCATGTACGAGTACCTGCTCGGACCCGGCCGCTATGTTGCGCGTCTCTTCCCGAACCAAGTTCCCATGATCCCGTCGACGCTATTCCGAAAGAAAGACACCGCACTGCTCATGATCATCAACTTCTCTGCTGGCATCAGCCTGGTCTCGGCGTTCTACTTCATCAGCTACTACTGGCAGCTCGCGGAAGGCTACTCACCGTCCAAGGCAGGCGTGCAACTGCTGTACTACACGCCTGGACTTGGTATTGGTGTGTACATGGCGATGAAATTGTGCAATCACTGGCCAAGACAGACGTTCTTTCCGCTGCTCTGGGGCAGTGTCGTCGAGGCCATTGGTCTCTCGCTGCTCACATACTCGGTGTCGATTCGGCATCAGACGCTCGTCAAAGTCTTTCTCGCTGTTTCTGGCGCTGGTACAGGCCTGCGATTCATGCCTGTTGTGCTTCACGCTGCTGGAACATGGAGCAAGCGCATCTCCAGCATTCAGTCCCTCCTCTCGTTCATGCTGCCCTTGGGAGAGACAATTGGCATCTCAATGATGGGCGCCGTCTTCTCCAACAAGTTCGGCCTGTCCCTCTCCGCTATCTCACGGAACTCACCCGGTTTGGGCCTCTCAGCAAGCGGCCTACCAAGCTTCGATGATCTGAACGCCCTGCCGGCAGACGCAAAGCTCGATGTCCAAGAGGCCGCTGCGCGAGCGGTTATGTGGGCGCTTATTGCCGTTTTGCCGTTCATCGGCTTGTCTATCATTGCATCTGCGCTCCTGGGCAACGTGTGGATCGGCAAGACTGGCACTGAGGCGGAAGATGGGAAGCCAGGTATTGAAGCGGAGAAGGGCAAGGTCATGTATGGTGCTTACCTGCCTGCTCTGTTCAAGGGAACTGTTGCGGATAAGAAGCAGGAGCTTGAGGTTAATCACGGGCATGAGGATGAGGCGAAGAGGGAGAGAGTGGATGATGTCGAGCTTGCTGAGGGTGGGCTGGTGAGGACACCACAGACGGCGCATGTGCATGGGAGGAATGTGTATGTGTGAGGTGTTGTAGTTGAAGCTAGAAGCGTGGTCCTGCTTTTCATTATGTAGAAATACTCATCAGTCATAACTCATCATTCGTCTTCGTCCACCACATCGTCGTCCTTGCATTCTGATATCTTCGCCCCAATCCCCAGTCCAACATCAACATATCCTCTTCTCAGGCTTCCTCCACGGCACACCCAGCACCTCAAATATCTTCCTCTCACTCCTGCCCTCCACAAGCACACCGTCGTTCAACTTCTCCCCTCTCCTGCCTCTCTTGACATCCTTGTACAACCCCTTCTGATTCAGCCTCATATTCTTCTTCCTGGCTAGCAATCTCATACTGCGGTTGAAGATATCATTGCCAGTGAAGTATATCAGCGCCGCGCCCATTTCTTCCTCAGGCACCAAGAGGAAGTCCATGCGGCGCCAGACAGTCGAACCTGGCAGGCAAGACGCGCCGTGCCATTTCGTGCCCGTTGGGTCGCTGGAGCGCGATGTAGCAAGCGATGCTTTGAGAAAATCGGCGTTGTAAAGGTGCGGGACTAGTGATTCAAAGACGACGGTGCGCAGTGTACTAAGAGTGGCACCGGGACACGTTAATATCATGTCGATGTCGCCCGAGTCTTTAGCACCGCGGCGATAGCTTCCCATGATCGTTGCTTTGAATTTTTGATCGATCTTCTTGAGAGCGCTGATGACGACCGCGCCGTGTGCCTCGACTTCTGCGCGTGGGATGCGCGAGTTGAAGTCGGAGTAGTGCTCGATGCCGATCTTGTGGCTCTCCGCGATCTTGGCTTTGGTGAGAAGGTCGTCGAGAGTGCGGTGCCCGGCTTGGATCCATTTGTTGGCTTGGACGAGGCCGGCGCCGTAGACGCCCAGGAACAGGCGTAGCACTGAGTCTAGTGGGTCGTCTTTCGTGTTGTCTAGTTTGCGAAGGCGATTGGTGAGTACAATTTCCTCAATCTTGTCAGCGAGGCGTTGGCCGATGAACGGCAGTGCTACTGCTTGTTTTGCGGTAGTGATCTTGGTAGTCTGTTTCTTGAGTATAGTCACACCCTTCCGATATGCTAGAGTACGCCACTGGTCTTGCATCTGGTCGTAGTGTCTGCCCATTTCCTCCAAGATCTTAATGGTGCGAGCGTTGGGATTGCTGGGAGAGTAGCCACCACTGCTTGGATCCATACACTGGAAGGTATTAAGATGTAAGCCTTTATCTCGCAGTGCCGAAGCTTTCGATACCATGCTGAACGGCTTGTGTGCCTTTGGGGCCGGTTCAGGCTCTTCGTCAGTGCCTTCGTCTTCTTGGTCTATTGGGGTTGGTGGTCGCGACTCCGTGTCCTCATCTTCGTCTAGAGGGAGATGTGCAGTTGCTTTTGCCTCTCTGATCGCTTGTGATAGAGCGTCATCTTGCTGATTTTTCTTAATTGTGGGCTCTTCCACCGGATCGGCGGCATCTGAAGATGGGGCTTTGAAACTGTCTTTAACAATGACTTCATCTGATGAGCTTGGGTCAGCCACTGCTGATCTCGGAGGCCGCACGCTCTCTTCGGTCGCTTGTGTGTCTGTGTTCTGCGAACCTTGCGCAGTAAGTTCTCTCCGCGAATGCTTGATCTTCAGCGATGTCTGCGAAGGAGCTGACGACTGTGGAGTGTCAGGTGCCTGGACGGTCTGAGTCCGTGATGGTGCTCCTATGATCGCGAAACGTTGCGCGGACGGATCAAGTAATGTACCAAGGTCGATGCACTCTGGGATGTACGGCTCGAACTTGACCAGGACCAATTTCCTCTTCGAATACAGTCAGCGTCTTCAAGTATGTTGGTCATTACAAGCCCTTACTGGTAGTCCTGGTTTGTTGAGGTTCCGGAGTAGCTGGCTGTAAGTATACTTCCCATCATCGAAAATGATATGAGAAACGTCATCTCTCCAGCGATTGACCCAGGCAGCCCCAAGTTGGATCACCTTGTGAATGCGCCTGCGGCGTGCCATGCTGATATCGTCGTTTGGGTAGAAGTACACAACCTTGCCCTTCAACAACTGCTTCGCTTCGAGCTCTAGCTTGATGTTGTCGGCAGGCTTGACGTTCTTCCCATTCTTGAGCTCACGCGGGATGACTCCCATCTGCTTGTAGAACGGAGTTCGACTGGCGATTGTCATGTCTGGAAGGGAGGAGACTCGTTTCAGTTTATTCGTACTCTCAGCGCCCACCAGCTGGTTACTTCGCGGTTCTGTAACAGGGAAGCTCTTAGTCAGCTCTGTGACAGGCGCAGTGGATGATCGAGCAAGCTTGAGGCCAGACGGTCGCGTATCAGCACGATGTCTCGTCGCATGAGCTTCGAACTCTGCTAGTCGCTCCTTTGGTGTTGGTCCGAGAAAGCTGCTTCTCTGTCTTTCCAAAGTTGGCGGCGGCGGCATTACTTTCGAGTCTTTCAGTGCACGATTGATGATGTCGAAGCTTTCGCCAGGGAGGTCCTGCTCGTCGTCGGAGATATTCAGCAGTGATTGCTCTTCGAAGTATGCCTCTTTGGCAGATAGGTTGATGTTTGACATGTTGTGAAAGAAACTTGTGATTGCATGGTCAATGACTTTAACGGATACGCGTTTGAATGTATATTGAGGTGAGATGCGTCTCCAAAAGTTCGTTGATTGAAGTTGATAGTCTTGGAAATGAGTTTCAAGAATGTCCAAGAGCCCAAGGTGAGTGATCGCAACGGTGTCCGGTAAGCCTCCACTTCATTTATCCTTCGCAGTTCGCAGCACCTAAATCTATTAGTTCGACCAAGAGGCGTTCGCACGGGTTTGTGGTACGTCGCCGAGGCAGCAGCGCATCGATGTAAGGTCGCATGACGCGAAAACACGGTAGCACGTGCTACTAAGAATGCATTAGCCGCATCGGCGGTAGTTCGACAACTGGCAAGCTTCACCGATTGCCGACATCTAAACTTTTTGGAGCTGAAACTTCCAAACCACCAAAGCCACACAATGTTACAACCAAGGATAGCCACGCCCCTGCGGCGCACCCTCCTCGAAGCCTCTACATCCTGCTTCGGCCACGAAAGACACACACTCCCGCGCGTCATTCGCAAACAAATCTCAAACCGAAGCTTCACATCCGCGCATGTACTCTACCGTCCCGTCCCAGACACCACACCCACCAAACCCACCGCCACACCCCCCACGCCCGATCCCAGAGATGACGGTGTCTTCGTCCCCAAACCTCTCGGCCGCCCCATTGGCTTCCGCACCGCCCCGCAACCCGGCGAAAACGCAACGAACCCAAAAACAAGTAAAGACTACAGCGGCATGACAATGTCAGAGCGCAACCTCGCGAAGCGCAAAGACCTGGTGAATGAATGGGGCACGAGTTATTTCCGCGACTTCAAGAACATAACCAAGCACCGTTCGGGCAAGACGTTCATGGCGAATCCACGTATCTTCAGGAAAGACGCGGCGTTATATTTTCCGAACTTCGTGGGAGACACGCTGGAGGGCAGGGGGAAGAGTACGACGGATGTATTGGAGGGCGTGGTCAGCGTGGTGAATGTGTATAGCAGTGATTGGGGCGCGGCGCAGGCAAGGACGTTCACGGGACTGAAGGAAAATGGTGCGCTGCATGAGTTGCTGAAGCAGAGTCCGCATGCGGTGCAGATGGTGGATGTGAATATTGAGGAGAATAAGTTCAAGGCGTGGCTTCTTGATTTGTTCCAGTTCAGACTGCGCGCGTCGAAGCCGAAGGAGGAATGGGGGAAATACTTCGTGGTGAAGAAGGGTGTGAGCACGCAGATACGGGAGACAATCGGGCTTCTGAATGGAAGGGTCGGATACATATATCTGCTCGATCAGGACTGTAAGATTCGGTGGGCTGGGAGTGGGAATGCGGAGGGGAGCGAGATGGACGATCTGAACCGCGGTGTTGGAAAGTTGGTCGCGGAAGCGAGTCGTTGATTCTCCCCTTCGACTTGGATGTGTTGTCCTTATGAGGACTTGTAAATAAGCTGTACAGTATAGTATACCCCGGCCGGAACGCCACACGAAGATCATGAAAAGTAATGCAAGGAGGATATCCAGTCCGCTCAAACGCCAGTATTAGATCAAAACCATAGAGATCACTTAAACCATAACAACATCAGGCAGCAGAACGCAATGAAGCTGCCTAATATTATACCGTCCCTCCTCTTCTTAGTCCCTATCCTGCCGATCAAACTGTTGATGCCGGGCACTTGGCTTGCAGCCCCTACTATCCTCCGATTGATGTTCGCAAGCGACTCCCTTTGCACACTGAAGTTCTCTTGGACCGCATACGCCTGGCTGAGGACTGAGTCGGCTACGTTGTTCGAATTGTCTATGCGCCGCCGCTCGTCTAGCATGTAGTCTGCTTCTGCCTGGCCAGGATTCGAGGACCGGTATGCATCGATGTCTGACCGTACGTTGGAGAGTAGGTTTGCTCGATTTCGCGCATCAGTGATGGTGGACTTGAGGCGGGCGAGTTCGCGCCGGTGGTCTGAAAGTATCTCGCGATGTCGTGAGAGGTTGTTCTGCTTTACGGCGGAGGATGAGTATGCATCTGAGTCGAGTAGGCGCGTAAGTTGGCCAACAAGACCATCTCTCTATAGACTATGGTCAGTGACAAGCAGCATGATTTGGTGCGAACGATGTACATGTTCGAGCACTTCATTCAGCTTGGTCTCCGTTCTCAGCTCCTCTTCCGATGGCTTCTGGGGTATGTTCGGTGTCGAGCTGAACTGCGAGTACGTATGGAAGAGTGTCTCTGTCTGCGTCCCTTGTTAGCATGCGCCAACTAGTACCGTTAAGTCCGCCTGGAGGTATTCGTGGTACTGACTTGTTGTTCGAGTGTGCGCGCTTGCTGGCGCAGTTGCGCCCATCCGCCTCCAGTTGCAGACATATTATAAATGTGGTAGAAGCAAGATGACGCAGCAGCAATGCGTCTTGGTGTTCTGGCATCACCGGTCGGGTCGCTCCTGCCCTCTCGCTTCCGGGGTTCGTTAGCGTCTTGGCGACCACATCGCTCCTTCGAATTCGCCAACCCCGAAACTTATCGACGACGACACGCGAGACCCCATCTACACCACCCGGACCACTAACATACAGTCAAAATGGTATGTTGGAACTCTCTTCGATGGATTCAGGCTACGGAAGTTGTCGCGCGGCTTCACAAATGTGCACAGAGGAGGGGTCAAGCAATTGCACCTGTTTGCTCGTGCTGCCGTTCGCAAAGTCCTTCCTGAATGCTTGCGATATGTCTACAACTACGGAAAAAAATGCTGACAAGTTATGACAGTCTACTCAGTCCAAAGTCGTACGTCGCACCCCGCTCTCACTGCATCCCACGCCCGATAGCCTACTCACAACCAACGCAGAAGACCGCCCAGCTGTGGAACAAGTCCAAGGAGGACCTCGCGAGCCAGCTCGTTGACCTCAAGACGTATGTCGCAGGCAGGAAAAGGCAGGAATGAACGGCATGCTGACGGATCGCAGCGAGTTGATCCAGCTCAGGACCGCAAAGGTCGCCGGCTCCTCCAACACCAAGCTCACCCGCATTCATGATGTTCGCAAGGGTATCGCCAAGGTCCTCACCGTCATCAACGCCAACCAGCGCGCCCAGTTGAGGCTGTTCTACAAGGGCAAGAAGTGCGTGGACCCCGCTACCGGCCTCGGCACGAAAATACTGACAGCGCCAGGTACACTCCCCTCGACCTCCGAAGCAAGCAGACCCGCGCCATCCGCCGAAGACTCACCAAGCACGAGTCGTCGCTCATCACCGAGAAGCAAAAGAAGAAGCAGACCCACTTCCCCCAGCGAAAGTACGCCGTCAAGGCATAAGCGTGCTCTCTGGTGGTGGTGTTCTCTTTCTTCCTTTGTCTCACGCAGCATTGCATTGCCGGGCTTTTCCAGCTAGCGACTCACCAGTCCAACATGTTACCATACCCACAAACAGGCGAATGGAGATGGTCGGTGAAGTGGCGGGTCACGGAATGATGGGACAATCTTCCATCGGAAACGGGTTGGCGTCCATGTCAAGATCAATATGAATCAAAAAGTTCAGACAAGCAATATTGGGCGTTCGTGAGCAAGTGAAGACGATTGTGAACCTGTAAAAAACGGCAGAATCAAATAGGTGAACGTGCCCTGGTACGATTGGCACTCATGAATCAGACTTGCGAGAGGTCATTTGTTCTCCAACAGGGCCACTTGGGCACTCAGAAGGTATTGTCAGCATTGCTAAGAAAATCGTCAGGCGGGTTGAATCGCACTTTTGACTGATGTAGTTCCCCGAATGCAGCTCTACGTACCCCATCCCTCATACAACGCCAGGTCCTCGGTCCTGACACCCTGCATTTCCTCCCTCACACCAATTACACCCACCCTTCCAATCTTCATACCTTCTTCTGAATCATCCGGCTTGTACGCCTTCAAGCTGCTCTTCAGCCCCTCAAGCGCATCCTCCTTGTCCTCAACAAACAGTACAATAGCATCATACCCGCCAGCTCCAGGCACCACTCCGCCTATCACGCCGTCAAGCGCGGAGCAGTAGTTTATCAGTCTCGTCTGCTGAGGTGGTTCAACGGGCACACCTGACGCGACACTCATCTGCCGAATGAGCTTGCGATTCTGCTCAATGAGCGTGCGTAATTTGTCGTACTCAGCCGCCGTCTCGGTAGTCGCCAAATGCGTGAGTTCCGCCGCCAGCCCTTCGTTCCCCTTTTGCAACTCGCCCCATATCCCATTCGCCTCCTCCTTATTCTCCTCGCGCCACTTGAGTACCTGCTTGACCATACCCGGCGTCTCGCTGCCGCAGTCCACGTCGCACATGACCAGACGCAATCCCTTGGGCATCTTGATAGCCGCTTTTTGGATCTGGGTGTCCCACGAGGAGCCTTCGACGAGGTCCTTAAGTGCTGTGCCGAAGCCTGGTGTTCCAGGTGCTGGGAGTGCAGAAAGCAGCGAGGGTGAGAAGCGCGTGTACAAACACGATCCGTACACTGCGGACGCGATGTCAAATCCTGATCCTACTTTGCCTTGGGCGTGCGAGTGCGACGCCTGCGCGAGATTATGCAATATGCGCTGGCCCTCATCTGTCTTTACATCCCATTTCGTCTTTGGTAGATAGAACCCCAGCACGGCGGCAGTGAAGCTAGTTACCAGTGCAGCGGAAGATCCGAGACCGGTCTTGTGCGCGTCTTTGAGTTCGACGTTGAAGTCGAGGAAGTGGCTGGTCGAAGAGCGCGATGTCCCGGGGTTGGAGTAGTAGGCTTGGTCGGCGAGGATGCGGATAGAAGAGGAAGCTATGCGTTGGTCGGGGAGGAGGGCCCAGATGTAGGTTAGGGCGTAGGTGACGGCTGTTTCGATGAAGGGGTTTTTGGAGGTGGATATGGACTGTTCGTGGCCGCTAGGGTTAAATCAGTATGATGGAACGAGACGTAGGCCATCTGTGAGTCTGTAGTGGCAGTGATTGAGATGTGCATGTAGCACTATGTAAGGTCACTTGCTTTGGAGACAGTTGGTAATGGTCTTGGGAAGGAGCGAATCACAGTGAGGTGCGTAAGTGGGGTAACAAGTACGGATGGGATCGTGAGTTGGAGCACCGTGATTACAGTACAACATGATGGAAACAGCACAGCAAATACTCAAAGGCGTAGCAGGTTGAGTGACGTAGTTGAGAAATGGTGTCTTGTGGTTGGACGGCAAGACAGAGGTGCTGCGAGGAGACAAGAGATGCGCAAAGAAAAGAAGGAGCAGGCAACGACAGAACAATTTTGACGTGGAGACAATTTCTGGAGACATAGAAAGCAGTAGACATGTGGAAACAGCACTTACACACTCAATTGAGTGACAGAGATGCCCGCATCTTGTCCTTGACTCCTATACCCATACTCCCAAATAGCGCCCTCAAACTGCGGACTCTTAACCGTGATCTCACTGATAGTCACGCCTGCTTTTGTGTGTATCGGTTCAACCACGGTGTGAATCCTCGCATCCAGTCCAAAGACGAGACCGGTATAGTCTCGGTCGAGTACCAAATATCCGCCCGCGAGCAGTACCTTTGCCGGACATGACGCGGACGTCGGTTTTAACGGCCCAGCCATGGATAGAAGCGGGAACGGAGACACTGGGGTAGCGAGGGCGAAGTCGTAAGATGTGAGAATTCAGTTGGGGGATGATGCGCGCGGGATGACGGGGACAATGGGTTGATGGCTGAGTGCCTGGCATGGGGCAGCTCTAGGCGAGTGTCTGAGCCCTTTCCTCATTCGAAGTCTTACACCAGCCATGCACACAGATGGCAGAACTCAAAGGGCACTTTGGTTACAATCAGGAAGTATTGGCAGAGATAACTCGCGAACGGATCACGTGCGTGCGCGATAATTGGTTTCACATGCAACCATTCTACCACGGTGAAGATCTTCACAACAAAGAACCATAGCCACGAATTTTGCCATCAGCTGCCGTTCCCAAGCCTCTCCCGCGCAAGGTCATGCGGGGTGTTGCCGTCCATTTCTCGTTGCCTGATTGACTCATCAGCGTCGTCCAGACTCAACCACGGCTTCGGTGGCAGGAATTCCACCGGCACCGAGAAGTAAGATGAGCAGCGCCTCTGATTCGCGCGGAGAGCCAATTAGGGTCCCCGGGGCCACGTTTGGCGAGCTAATCTACCCGATTTATTCCTCACATCCGAATTTCCGCGCGAACGTTAGCGTCCCGGCCTTTCTCTAACAACTTTCATGACGACGACGAACTGTGGCTCGCTCGAAGCTTCTTTTTGACATTCCGCTAACGACTCGCCTTGGAGGCTAACTCTCGATAATTCAGGCCACAGTGCGCCGTTCCTTCGTTCGATACCTTTGTACCTCCTCCACGCATAATAGACTTTCTCACCGTCTCGAGTCCTGTACATTAAAGTACGCGAAGCATTTTGAGCTTCTCATAATTCACGACCACCACACCTACCCACCTCTCAAAGCGCGTTCGTTTGGCGGCGTCGTCAAATGAACCTGCAGCATCACCGCGCCTTGAGAACACCCGTACGTACCTTCCTGTTTCCTAACCTTAATTCGTGGTGCGCCATATTGCACGCGACATTTTTGGGTTGTTCCCTAGCTATCAGATGTCCAGCGCATTATGAGCTATGGCTGTATATCTCGGCTATATCGCTCATGGTGTTCCATTTCAAGCATGCGCGGACTGCCACTGACCGCCACAGTCTCACCCTTCCCATCTGAAGGGTTCCTCCATCTCCTAAATGGTCTTCAAGAGCTTCCATCTCGCGCGTCAGAGTCTTGCCAAGGGCTTCACTCACGGCTACGCCCAATCCGTTGTTGCCGGTGTACAGACCACCAACCCCCTCGCCTCCCTCCAACATGACCGCTACCGCAAGGGTCTGAAGAACCAGCATGTATTTGCTTCGTCATCCACCACCGCTGCCGTCAAGGCCCTCAACGCCAGCTCGCAGGAGCACGCAGACTCGGGTCTAGCGGCATACTACACAGCATGGCAGAAGAGCCAGCGTAGCGAAGAGAAGGACTGGTCGCAGTTTCAGTTCCGCAAGCTCATCGAATGGGACCCCAAGAGCGCACAGAAGTCGCCTGCTGAGGTCAAGGAGAGCAGCATAGCGGTCGAGGATGTCGTGGAGGCTGTCCCAGCGCGTGCCAGCGTCAACCGTGCATACAGCACTAGCCAAGTAGAAGATTTCAAGAAAGCCGTCGGTAGCGAAGAGGCGGAGAAGATTGCCCTTGCGCGCGTCGACGAGGCTATTGCGCAAGAGGCGGCCAAGATCAAGGCAGACAGCGCAGTGGTTGAGGCAGTCGAGCAGGGGTCCGCCATCGAGGAGGATCGCTCAAAGTCGCCCGCTACCGTTGCCGACACGCTCGTAAATTCAACGACTCTAAGCCGCACCGATTCGACCTATGCCGCCAGCCCTATCGAGGCGCACGATGCGCTCGACGAATACACAGCAGAGCTTCAGCGTCTCGCTGAGAATCGCAAGTATGCTGAGGTTCCGGCCGTTTTCGAGGCGATGCTCCACTCGGGAGTCAGGCCGTCGGTCGCTGCTTACAACGTCCTACTCTCCGCCGCGATCCAGCTCCCACGCGCCCGGCATCAGGTCGTACCGAAAGCCCTCGATGTCTACTCGGACATGCTCCGCCGCCGCGTCGTCCCCGATACCGCCACATATTCTGCGCTGATCGAGCTTCTCTCGGTGCGCTCGCTGGAGGTCGTGTCGTTGAAGCAGAGCTTTGAGGAGAAGCGTTTGCGGTATGGTGGAATGGAAGAGGAGGGCCGTTTCATGCTTCAGTCGAACGAGACCGATTACGCTATTCTGGCCGAGGACGGTTCGCTTTCGGTTGCTGTGAAGCTCTTCGATGCCGCCATCAACGTAAAGTCCGGGCGTACTTTCTCCGAGAAGACCTACCGCCTGCTTGTCACTGCCTGTGCCGAGGGTGAGCGGATAGAAGACATGGTCCGAATTTACTCGCAGATGGAGTCGCGGAGCGTGACACCTGCTGCGGACATGTTCGTGCCAATGATTCACGCTTTCGGAAAGTCTGGTGATCTCAGGAGCGCCGTCGAATGCTATGACGAGTACAAGACGCTCGCAGTGTCCAACGACAACGGAGCAATCGATCTCGTTCGGAAAGATAACGACGTATACGCTGCTCTCGTCAAGGCATACGCTATCTGCGACCGCATCGAGGGTGGGCAAAAGTTTCTCACCAAGATCGAGTCTGCTCTGGTGACAGCCCAAGATCTCACGTCTTTGCGTGACATCGTCGGCTTGAAGGCTTTCCTTCCAGAGTGGCTGAAGAGCGGTTCTTTCCAGCAAGCTTTTACATTCGCCAATGAGTCCTTGAGTGTACAGGCACGGCAAATAGCCATGGCTGCTATCTGCATCAAGGCCGCCGACCGCAATGCTGTTGAAGTTGCCACAGAGGCTTTTGAGGATCTTGCCGCCGAAAGCGATCTCTCCCGGCCTGCTATGGCCATGGGAGCCATGCACATTCGAACTGGAAACATTGCAGCTGCTGATGTCTTCTGGAGGATGCTTGAGCTTTCTGCCACAAAGCCAGAATTTATTGAGCCCACTGCCATGCACACCATCGCCCTGATCGGCAGTGGTCATGCTGAGCGCGGGCTACGCCAGGGTCGTCAGATGTTTGCACGCATCCGCGACTCTCAATCCGCTGTCAGCCACAACAAAATGACCGTCGTCGAACAAATCGATGAGGCCATTGAGGTTATGGGGCATTTCATGGCAAAGCGTGGCATCTTCCTTCCACCACGGGCTAGCATGGAGCTGATGTGGACGATGATCGAGAATGGTGGCCTAGTCACCCCAGTTGCTCACCACCTACTCACTGGTATGGGACCTGAGGCCATTGCTCAGCTGAGCTTCGAAGACATCACACTCCTTATGCAAGTCCAATCTGGAATCATCCTCCAGGGTTCGGAAGTTGACGTTGCTCACGCTGCACGATTTGCCCATCTACTCGAAGTCATCACTGCGACCGGCACACCTGTCAACAAGACTACAGCTAGTCTTGTCGAGCAGGTTCTGACCAAGCTCGATCGCGGTGATCTTCAGCACCGTTGGTACAGCTACAAGCATCCCGCGCCTAAGGCAATGTACTCACCAGCCGCATTCACAAACTACCCGGTGCAAGCACCAGTTTCACCTACTGGCCCTACATTTGAGGACCAGTACGATCCGTATGCTGCGTCGACAGACAACAAAGGCTCCGTTGCCATTACCGAGTTGCTTGAGAAGACACATGGACGATCATCTTCGCATCTCAACGAAGCATTGATGAAATTCAAGAATATGCGCCGGACTGGCCGGCACCCTCGGTTCTTCACCTACGCGAAGTTGATCACCGCTGCCGCAAAGGAGGATCGCTTGAACCTAGCTCATGACATCCTCAATCTAGCTAAGCAGGACGTTCCTCTGCTGCCCCAGTACCGCATCGTCAGATACGGCTGGGTGACTATCCTCGATGCCATGATTGCTGCCTCCCTTACTTGTGGACAGCGTGATCTCGCCGCTCGCTACCACCAGGACTTGCTTGACATGGGCGCTGCACCTACCGCCAACACTTTCGGTCTCTACATCACCACACTGAAGGAGTCAACGAAGACGTTCGACGAGGCTACCGAGGCTGTCAAGATCTTCCTCCGTGCTAAGACTGAGGGTGTCGAGCCCTCCTCTTTCCTCTATAACGCTCTGATCGGAAAGCTTGGTAAGGCTCGTCGCATCGATGACTGCCTTTTCTACTTCTCGGAGATGCGCAATCTCGGAATTCGTCCTACTTCCGTCACCTACGGCACCATTGTCAATGCTCTCTGCCGTGTAAGCGACGAGAAATTTGCCGAGGAGCTGTTTGAAGAGATGGAGAGCATGCCCAACTACAAGCCGCGTCCTGCACCTTACCATAGCATGATGCAATTCTTCCTCACTACCAAGCGTGACCGTAGCAAGGTTCTATCCTACTACGAGCGGATGCGAGCGAAGCGCATTGAACCCACTACCCATACCTACAAGCTCCTCATCGACACCCACGCCACGCTCGAGCCAGTGGATATGGCAGCCGCCGAGAAGGTATTAGAGCAGGTTCGCAGTGCTGGAGCCGTCCCTGAGGCCGTGCACTACTCTTCCCTCATCCACGCCAAGGGCTGTGTCCTTCACGACATGGAAGGTGCTCGTCGGCTTTTCGACACTGTTATTGCCGACTCCCGCATTCGCCCCCAAGCTTGCTTATATCAGGCACTTTTCGAAGCAATGGTAGCCAACCACCAGATCGCCGATACCGAGGCGGTCCTGCAGGACATGCGCGCCCGTAGCGTCGAGATGACGCCATACATCGCCAACTCCCTCATCCACGGCTGGGCTCTTGCTCATGACATCACCAAGGCCAAGGCCATCTACGAGTCTGTGTCGGAGAGCAGGCGCGAGCCTAGCACCTACGAGGCCATGACGCGCGCTTACATGGCTGTTGAGGACCGTGCCGCGGCGATGACTGTTGTCAACGAGGGCCTGTCCCGTGGCTACCCTGCTGCTGTTGCTGGCAAGATTCTCGAACTTGTTGGTGGCGGACGCGCGCACGGTGCTGAAGTCGCTGCATGATTTCGCAGCGTACAACTTCACTTCTCCACCCCCCTTCGGTTTACCGAAGGATTCGAAGCATACACCGTTTATTTCTTGCACTTTTTCCGCGACGGCCGAATCAAAGAATCATCAAAAGCCCCTGCATAACACGGAGGTTCTTCTCCGATAGCGTAGCTGGGCTTCTTACATGTTTTTTGTTTATTATCGCCTTTTGGCGATGGCGTTTATATCCAGGTTGCATCGTTTTTGCGAACAATGATATCCCGCACGAGCGAGGAGCTGGCTGGTAGGTTCGGCGTTTTGTCCAGTTAGTATGGGATTGGATGTGTTTGCATGGTGTTTCCTGTGGCATTGCTTGCGCGGTCTCGAACTTTGGCGACTGTACGATTATACCCTGGATATACCATCTCCACTCTAGACGGTCGATTGGGCGGCGGTGTTTTCCGCATGATGGCATCGCGATAGGTAGCATCAGCTGTGCAATCAGAATCGTAAATATTCAAACTAGCTCTTTCTAGTGAACGGTGAAGTTTTCAGACGTGGAGTGTGTCATGCGGACGTCCAATGCATTAAAGAAAAGCTGTGCCGCAGTCTTGCTAGAGCGGTGAGAGATCGCAAATCTTGTTCACATTGACTGATTGTTGGTAGCATCGTGAAGTTGTGCATGTGGATGCCTTCCTCCTTGTTGCTGGGCGCCTATTAGCGCGAACCCGAGATGCTGGTTATGGTCCGTGCCTCCATGGTCAATTCCAACCCCTTGTCACTGCTGCACTCATCAACACCATGACAGTTGGCTCACAGTCTCGCTCCCGGCGGCCGCCAGCGAAAATAATGCCCTGCAGACGCTGCACAACTGTGACTTGCATGCAGAGCCGCTGGAAGGTGTGCAATCACAGACGCCACGATTTATGGAAAGCAAGGCAGCGGCTATCTTCTGCGTGAATTCGTTCGACATCTCGCGACATCGCTTCACTTTCACAGATCACGATACCGACGGTCTAGTTCTGTGGATGGCTACCGTCCCATCCATTCTCGGTCTGGCTCAGGCAGACTTTGAGCAGAGACATGAGGCGCACCCCCGCCATTCCACATCCGACATCGAAGCAAGCCAACGTAATGTCCACATCTCCCATCTTACTTAGCGCAGGTGGCTGTGCTTGCCTTGAACCTCAAACCTGAATCCTGGACCCCTCCGCACTTGTCATCATTTGCAGCAGCGGAATTCCGATCGAGCCGCTCGGGCGATATCTGACAGCCGCGAAAGCAAGATGCTCAGCGATCAGGCTGTTGTTCGTGGAGCGATCGCATTCCTTACGAGCAAATTCGAAGCTGAAAGTTCAAGATTCAGCTCCACTATTTAAATGGACAAAAGCACACAAGACGTGGCTCGCATGCGGAGGAACAACAAGCTTCTACTGGTTTGGCCGCATACTGGGCTATAGAATGACACGCGAACTCGCATGTCTTAGGTTTCCCATTCCACAAATGCGTGCCACCACCGCCCCTAGGCAACATATTTCTGATGCTGCGGTACTGCGGGAGTCCAAGCTTATATCACTGCTCTTGAATGTGCAATTGGTTGGATCATGTGGCAGCTCGTCTGTGCACTCAAAGCATTTCCTCAGGGGCCAAAATAGCGACCCGTGAGTGGGTGATCATTCTTCCCCTCACAACGGGAGGAGAGTACTCAGCCTCAGGATCCTCCTCAAGATGAATGTGATCTATATTTGAACCCCACGAGGAGGATTCGGCGGTCAGGCCTGAGCACCGGACGTCATTTCACGATGTGTTATATGTACACTCTGGTGCTGTCACTAGTGTTGTGTCTTCAAGAACTTGCATTGCCCAACTCCAGCCTGGTATGAGCAAAGTGTTTCAGCTTCGAATAGCGTAGTTCTTTTTCCCGTATCGCACAAGTCAATTCTTCAGCCCGTCGTTCCTCAGGCGCCCACAATCTGCTGCAGCCAGCATACATAAGTTCGACAAGCCAAATCACCGCGCCGCAGCTATCTCTCTTCACAACATCCTAGCCATGGCCCCCATACCTGATGACGACAACAACCTACTCGTCCCGGAGGCAACATCAACGCCGAAACCAGATGAGGGCTACTGGACAAAGAACAACATCGCTCTCACCGTCGTCTTTGCCATCCTCGCCCTCGGCTTCGCTCTCCTCTTACTTGCCTTCTTCCTCCGCAAACGCCTTGAACGCAAGAAGAAAGCGAACCGCAAATCTGACAAAGCCCGCCTCCTCGACCACGAAGACAAAACCAGCATGTTCAGCAGAGAACGGCACAGCAGCGTCACATTATACGTCGACTCGGAGCACGACGCCCAAGCCAGAAGACTCAGCTCAGAGACCATGCCCCTCGTACCACTACACATCACGCCTCTCGAGGAAGTTCACGATCCGATGAATAACACGACTGTAAGTAATGGCAGTGGAATCAGCGGCATCAGTCGGCTGAGCACGAATACCACGAGTACACTGATGCTGAGCCCCTTGTCGCCGAGTCCGGAGGAGGGCGATTTGAGCATGGGCACGTCGACGTCGGGACGGCCACGGAGCGCGTCTACTGCGAGTCAGAAGGCTCGGTACTATGAGAGTACGCCAATGAATGTTGATATGCCGCCGATTCCTAAGATTATTCGGACGCCTTCGGACTAGAAAGCGAAATGGAGTGCTGTGGGAGTACATACCCCTTGTGTATAGACAACATTTGCGTCTTACGGTTTCTTGCTCTTATTCGTGTCTTCTTCCTGTCGTTAAATGGTTCATTATACCCACTTTCGCATCGCTCACAGGTCGAGCAAGAAAAGTTTTAGCAATTAAAACGCTTGTCAATACAGTCTTTGCCTTGATATCTGAAGGACCTCTTGCGTGATGCTTTTGCGGCGCAGTGCCAGCTTACTCACACTCATTGCGCCACGCGACCCCCCCAGCGGACCAACATATGACTGCGAATGTGATCCCAACTTATGTTTCGCGGCTTCTCAAACAAAAAATGAGCTGCCACAGTACATGGTACCTAAATCGAAAGTACCGGAAGATATGTCTCCAAGATACCCGCGGAATGATAATTGTTTACATACCTCCCGCCATGCTTCCAGATCGGGTATATACCCCAGACTGCCAGCTGACAAATTTTGGTGAGTCATATGCGAGTAAGTTCTGTCATCGTTGACGTGAGGCTATGCGACGATGGATCTGAAACACTTGTTAAGGCGTGCTGGGGCCGCAATGGGGACCCTTAAGACACTGTGACGTTGATGAATTATGGTATCGATAGTCTATGGTGTTGGTGATGTTGTCGAAGTGAATAACCGACTTTCTGGGAGGGATGCTTGAGGATGGGGACGTGCAATGGATTCCATTGCACGATAAATACCGTCATCAAGGCGTCCAGAATAAGCTCGACATTGGGCCTGTGCTCTTATTGTTTGGAAAGTGAGTTCTGCCTATCCTCACGGTAGGTCTCTCACGGTCGCGAGGTCACACAGATGTGTCCAGAGCTTGAGCTTGAGCTTGAGCTTGAGCTTGAGCTTGATCACAATCGCAAGGAACGGCACGGTCCACCCATTCCCCCTCCGGCATGTTGATGTGCCATGGTCATCTTTATACGCGTATCTTGAAGGAGGATTGCGAGCACATTGCAAGGAACTTTCTTTTTCTTCGATTCGTAAGCTCTCTACAAACGAGGAAATAATGCACATTATGTTCTCCCGCTCTTATACATGCTCCTGATACACTTCCGGCTAAAACTTTGATTTCGAAACAACGAATGATACATCTAGGCAGGAAAGGAAATGATTTTAGGTGAGATCTGAAAGTCTGGAATCGGACAGGATAGGTATGCTGGTGTTTGCCAGCCAATGCAATGAACTAGATCGCTCGAAAAGCGCAGACTGATGTTGTGGGTATTGAAGTCATGGTAGCAAGATCTTGAACACTCGTTGCAAATATGTCAAGCCTCGGTGGATTTGCGAGCCACCAGACATGCCCTGAACGTGTTCATCTATTCGCGTAGTCACTGTAACCAGGTGGGTCACATGATGTACATAGTGAACCTTCGTTGTTCCACTCAGAGAGATAAAGTGCCCTTCCCGCGGTCCTTGTAGATTCATCGGCGATGTGCTCGCTAGCTTTGCGTCTCGAATCGTGCGACAGTAGATTATAGTAGACTTCGTCATCTTGTTGAGTATGAGTCCAAGACGCACGACCAGCATTCATGCTGTGCGCGATCTTCGATCAGGTACTGCTGAGTCCAGAGCATCGTCGACAATGATTTGTGGACCTTGATGTGTAAAGATCGACGACGGTAGCGGCAAAGATCTGTCTCAATAGCAGTAAGACCATATACAATCAAGGTAGGATGTCCAACTCACCTCCACAGTGATGAAGTCGGCTCGTCTTGGCATATATGCCAAATTCATGCATGAGAAGTGCTTTTGAACGAACGCCCCAAGTTACCTTTCGAGATGAGGATGGAGGTTACCGAAACTATGTTGCAGTGCCTCAATCCACGTAGGCGATCGGACGAGGAAACAGGCAGATCCTGGGTAACAGAATGCATAAACGCATGAGCGCACAACAACCACGAAGTTCCCTACCAAGATTAAAGCCACCCGCAGCCACAACGTTGCTGAAGGTGGTGTTTTCCAAATCGTAGTCAGTCGCGTATTGTTGCACGACGTGAGAAGTGGATCGCCTGAGGTAGCATTTCAAACTGTTTTCTCATGCGCACTGGATGCGAGGGATGCGATTAGCTTTTGGCGTGGAATAAATCGATGTAGTATAAGATCGTTTAGTCGTTTGAGGCTCGACCCTTACCGTACATCGTGTATGTCGCACAACAGCAGACACTGGCATTGCGCCTATAGGACAGCATGATGATGTTCTCCAGGATTGTCGTCTCGCCAAGCAGGCCAGTGATGAATGAGATCGACCTCGAAAGCTAAATATTGATCCAGCAACGGGTCTAACGGGAGCCGCCGACGGGGTAATTACCCGCAATGATCGCAGAAGCCAGAGATTTCGGATGGTGAAGACAGTATTGCGAATTCGCTGTACAACTGCCATGTCAGATGGAAAGTCTGTGAGATGCTCGGATAGAGACATGAATATGACATTGGCGAGACGTAGAAGTGAGACGGTTGACGGCTACTCGCGTGGTTCTGGCCGTGCACCCGTGCACAAGGTTTGGCCTGTACTCCGTTGCACGAGCATCGCCAAATACTGGGAACAGGCCTCGTATATACAGTGTACAACAAGAAGTCGCATACCGGTACAGTTTGACGAGAGGCGGCGGAGTTTTGTACCCCGCACTGTCTCGAGATGGATGTGCTATTATGCGCAAGAGAGATAGCAGCGGACTTGTGTAGGTGGTGCAGTAGCTGAACAAGGCAGGTGCATTCGTGCATGGGGACAGGCGTTCGTCCACTTTAGCTGCATCGGTTGCGCTGTGTAGCGATGCATCGGCAAGGCCAGCTGCGAGCGCCCGTCGCAGTGTTGTACGTACCCGTTATACTGTGGACCATCTTTGCAGTCGCAGTGAGCTGGCAATGTTGACTCCGCATGCAAACAGAGCCGCATAGACGGACGGCAGTCCGAAACACCCGCGACGAGAGACGGGTCTGAGGGTCTGAGGCTTCTCGGAGAGATAATTTTAGTTAGCAACCTCATCTTACTAGTCAGGGTCCGTCCAATCAGACTTCAGACGACCAGGTCCTTGCACCATCCTTCCCACGTTAGCCTCTGGCCGTCTCCCGTTGCCGAAGAGCGTGTTGCTGTCGCCCCCAGGTCTTCCATTCACCCAAGCCTGTCGCAGCTTCCCACCCTGTACACTCTTTCTGCATTGCGACTGCGCCTGCGTCCTAATCAGAACCGAACCCTAATCGATAGGGACGCGGTTCTCTCCATCTCTCTTGCTATATACAGGACTGCTCGCTCTGTCGCGGATGGCCTTGTGAAGCTTCGCGCCGTCTGTTGCTGTCCTCGACGACCTGCTCCCATCGGCCTCGAATTCACCAGCGCTTATCGACAAGGACTCTGACATTTGACGGGCAATGTCCTCCTACTTACGCGTCGACCCTCTTTGCGACCATCAACAACCCGACCAGGAGTTCCGACCGGAACGTGCTTCTCGTCGCCAAAAGCAAAGCAGCGCCATGACGAAGAGCGCCCTCTTCGCCTCCCTCCTTGCTGCTTCGCTCCCTCTATCAATGGCTCAGGAACAGTGCATCTCGTTGCGTGGGTCGAGCAATTGTACTGCCTTCGCCTCGGCTTCAATCAGTACGAACGTCAACCTGACCGGGGCATTGTACGTGTAACCTCACGTAAGACCGCAGTTTCTCGCTAACACCCTTCTCCAGCCCGTTCTTGCAATTTGTAAGCGACGCACAGTCCTTTGATACGCGGTTACAGGCCTACATAGCGACAACATATGCAGAGCAAAAGTCAGTACCTGATTCTCTTCGATCCAAATATCGTATGGATGCAGCCCGTTCGATGTACTAAATCTGTGAAGGTATCGCAACGTTCTAGGCTGCTCGAGCCCCGACTTGACCAATACCACTGCACTCTACGCGCGCTATACAACCACAGTGGTCTGCAATGCCATCGTACAGGCTTCGAGAGACCCATGTAGACTGAGCAATGCGGCCGCGACACCCCTTTGCGCCGGTGCTTGTGTATGTGGACCCCCATGTTGACATTGTCCAGCTTGTCGGACCTCAAGCTAACTCATCAAAGGCTGATTTCGCCATCAGCGAGCAGACAATAGTGTCGAGCCCTCAATTGTGTGGTACCCCCGGAAACAATGCCATCCCTGAGATAAGATCCGACTTTGCGCGCTGCTCGAATCCAGCAGAAGCACTCAGTGGAAGCTGCATCGCCGCAGTGCAGAATGAGCCCAATGAATGTGGGTATCAAGGCAATTTGCAGGGACTATGCATGTTCTGTGGAGATAGCACTGTCAACTCGACAGACTCGTGCTGCGTCAACGCCAACGTAGAAAGAAGATGCTCAGGTCTCACATTGCCAACCACCGTTTCGATGCCGCCCGTCTTCCCCACGGGTACCTCTTCAACCTTGCCATCTGGGACCGGCAGTGCAGCGGGTGCTACCGGAGGATCTGGATCTGGAATCTCTGGCGGTGCCATTGCTGGCATCGTGATTGGGTCGCTCGTTGGCGCTGCTTTGATTCTTGCTGCCGTTATTTTCTGTTGCATCCAAATGAGGAAACGGAAGCACAGCCAGGCTGGTAGCATCTTTAACACACCCTCTCCGACACGGCAGTCTCTCAAGGCACAACCTATGGCCTACGCAGGCGATCAACACAACGCTCCTACCATCATACCTGGTGCACGTGTGCAGCGCATGGCAGCCCTTGAAGGATCATCCTCATCTGGACCCAATAGCGACAGTGCGGGCGGTGTCATGTCAGCGTTTGGCAGCTCTCGCGCTGGTACCTACGATTCACCAGAGACGATGCGCGGACATGGCGTCGGTGCGCTGCCTAGACGTGGGGGCTCATTATCGAGCCACTCCATCCTCAATTCGAGTACAAACTCACCGCTCTCGGGGTCTGACCAAGGACGCAACTTCTCTAGTCCAGATGGTGTCGCTTCCGGCCAGTCCGAGCAGCTACAGTTCTTCAAGGACTACTATTCGCAAGACGACATCCATCCGAACGATACGGTCGCCACACTATGGGCTTATCAACCACGCGCTGGTGATGAGTTCGAGCTGGAGCGCGGCGATATGCTGAAAGTCGTCGGCATCTGGGACGATGGCTGGGCGACAGGCGTCAGGATTTCCGAATCGGCCGAGCAATGGGAAGCACGAAAATCCGACCAACGCGACTCAGGCATCAGCAACAGCAGCAAACGCTCGCGAACCGAAGCCGACAGCGACATCAAGGCCTTCCCGCTCGTCTGCGTGTGCTTACCACAGCATTGGCGAAAAACTATTGAAGGGGACAGCACAGGGAGTGGAGGTGGTCCACCTCCTAGCCCCTAAAATGTCTGCTGTGTCCAGTGTGTTGACTTCTTCTAGTGGTCGTATCTACGACCTCAGAATCGCCAGACACCTTGCCTACCCGAACGCGCATACCTCGCGCCGTGCGACGGGACACGGCTCATGCGGTCCCTCACTCGATAGGGTCCAGCACCCTCATCGACTTACCATTCAAGTTCTAACGCCGATACGATGATTGACACATTTCCTTGCCGACCCTGCTTGTTCGCCCTCTTACGGCCTCGACGTATTACAGCCCCCTACATCGACCCCGAACGTAATTGAATAATTCCACGAAAACCTCCCGACCTCATCTCACGGCCGAAAGATCCTCATCTACGTAATACGTAATACGCTCCTTCACCGCCCGTTGCACGGTCCACCACGCAACCACACTCCTTTAACCAATAATCACGCCATGCCTCCTCCAGGTACATAGCTTGGACACCTTTTTCTGTTCTATACCCCCGGACGTTTTTCACTTCTCGACGCTTAGTGCGTGGAGACGGTGCGCGACGACATTTGTATATACCATGTTTCGTGCTGGCGCGTCGGCTCCGAGGAGAGGACAATCTTTTTATCTCGATATTGTTTTTACGATAGCCCGTGTTCCTTTGGAATGGGATTTGTAGGTGGTGGGGACGGGCTTGTTGTATGATGTGAGGTTTGGATGTGGGGATGTGGGAGATGATGGTGATGGGTGTGTTGGATATGGATAGCCATAGGCAATGGAAAGGAATGATGAAATTTGATCGAGTCTTCCCCTCGCTGTGTCGTTGATTTGTTGACTACAATGGGTACATACGGTCTCATATTTCGTGCATGCAGAGCTAGATCCCGCTTCCATCATACGCAGCATTGCAATCGATGGCAGCTTCATCACGTGGCTACCTTGGTGGCTTTGCTTGACTGTAAACACTTGCCACGGTACGATAGCTGTACCAGAAGCACGGCTGCCGTGAGGCGCAGCACGGGCATCGTTCGCATGATATGAACGTTCCAATAATCTCCGAACGAAGAGCACGGACGAACCAGAGTTTGACATCACGCTGGATCATCAATGGTTAGCACACCCTGAATGTACATGCGTAAGGAGAGCGAAGACAAGCACACGGTAGCACAGAAGAGTCATTAAATGATTTCATATCATGCCTCGTTATCTCAGCATGATTCATAGCAGCATCGTGCTATAGCTCACTGCAGAGCTGTAAGCGCACATCCGAACCACCTTCAAAGTGGTTCGGCTCTCACTGAATACCTGCTGTCGTCGTTCCGACGATGCCAGTACTTGATCTCGTGCCTCATGCACGCAAATGATCAAGACCAAACCACCTTCCAAGACACACGGTCCTCACTCAAGCTCTGTCCCTGTAGTAACAATGCCGCTCCTCAACTCACTCCCTCTCTCAACCCCTCCCTTTCCTCCGTCCCTTACCAGCGCCAACATCTCCGTTCCGACGATGCCACTCCTCGATCTCACGCCTCACGCCCTCCCTATAGCTCGTGTACTCCTCGCTCGCCTCCTCCAGCAGCTCAGGGCAATGGCTCGAGCGGCGTAGATGCCGCTTCAAGTTCTCCCATCGACAATCCGGCTTGAATGTACATCCTGCATGCGGGCAGCGGTAAGGCCGCAGCGTCTGGTGCGTTCGCTCGTGCTTGGATAGATTCGACGAGTCGGCGCAGGTGAAGTCGCAAAACCGACACTTATGCGGCTTTTTGCCCTCGTGGAGTGCCGAGATATGGGTCTGGAGCTGCGTATGGGTCGTGGTGGTGTAGCCGCAGCGATCGCAGACGTATGGGCGTTCACCGGTGTGAGTGCGCTCGTGGTTGTCTTTGGCCTGGTTGGTCGCGAAGGTCTTGGTGCAGCTTGGAAAGCTGCATGCGTAGGGGCGGTGGCCGCAGTGGCCGAGGAGGTGGCGGCTGAGCTTGGAGCGCTGCTTGAAGTCTTTGGAGCACGCGTCGCACGATTCCCAGTGGCAGTAGCACGAGGCGCAGTTGTCGACGTGGGTCGCTTTGGTGTGGGCGTGGAGTGCGGAGGGGTTGGGGAAGGTCGCGAGGCATAGGGCACCTGGAGCGTGTTGCCTGTCATGGTCAGTATGAAGGAGGGCTGAAAAATTCCGTAGCAAATCGGGAACAAGTTTGATAGCTAAAACTACTGTGAGGCTTATCAGGCGTACATACCATCTACACACGTGCTGCTGTCCATCTGCGGCTTCGGCAGTGCTTGCTGTGTTCCTCAGAGCTGATGTGGGCTGGAATATGTCTTGTTGTGCGGCAGCAGTAAGGATGTAGAGCTTGTTACCGCTCAGTATGTCCGGCTGGTAGGCACCAGACAGTGTTGGGTCGAACATCCACGAATTGTCGTTGTTGAAACCAAGCATGGATTGCTCAAGACTGTTGCTGAAGGGACTCGGATCGGTAGAGACTGGACTGGTTGGATGACTAGCGAGACCGAAGTTCATGAAGTTGTTAGTCAGACTGTTGCTCCGAGCCATCGATGAGTTCCAGAGGTCAAGCTCATGTGGAGTTGCGGACGAGATGTCTCCACATGCTCGCTTTTGACCATGGCAGCATGAGTCGTCGATGTGGCAGTGGTCCCCTGAGATACCCAAGAAACAGTTTGGGAAGTGTGATGGTCCTGGCGACAGTTCGCCGCTAAATATGGAGTCGAGAGAAGTGAAATTGCTATGGGACAGCGCCGGTGTTTGTGCACTTGAAGCTTGTGTTGCGCCATCGCCAACGTTCATGTAGCCACCGTGTGTGTTCGAGAAGCAGGGATATGTCTCGAAAGACGCCAGACCATCGTGTTGGCCATGAAGACCCTCTTGAAAGTGACATGGCGCATTGTCGTAACAGTAGATGGTGCCAGTGGTTGTAGGACCCGTGTGAGCGTAATGGCACTCATTGTCCGGGTCGCCTAAAGGACAAGGTGGAGCGTCGCACTTCTGGCAGAAGCATGGCTGTTCAGGACATGACAGCTTCGTGCACTTCGGATCTACACAGCCATCTGCGCAACCTTTGTCCTTCGGGTCACAATGAGGATCCCAGCAAGCGTCTTCTGGCGTGCTACACTCGACATCGGCAGCACAAGGCACAGGAAGTGAGCAATCTGGAGGGCAGGGAACGTCTAGATTGCACTCCTGGCAGAACTTCTCGAAACAGTCATCTGGGAACTGACAGTCCGAGTCGATGGGATGTTCGTGGCTACCGGCGGTGAATTTGTGATATGCGCTCACCCTCTCTGCGGACGCCCTGCGTTTATGTGGACGGCCACGGACCTCCGGGCAGGCCTCGCAGCAGACATCTGGGTGCTTGGGTTCTGACACCGCTACCGATCCACCCGCCTCGCGCTTTGTTCCCGCGATGACAGGCGTGGAGAACATTGGATCGGAGACCCAGAAGAAGTCGTCGTCGCCAAAGGCCGAATCGTGATCTAGCAAGTCGTCAGCCATCGTGTTGCGCGTACGACCTGGTGGCAGAATTTGGACACCACTGTAACCTCGATACCTCGAACTTTGGAACTTTGTGTTTGCGCACACCTTGATGGCCCATCTCTTGGCATTGTGAATTGGAAAGGCAAGAGTGTGACGGTGGTAACTTACCGTTGACCAATTTACCTTCGGCTGGCAGCTACTCCAAACGAGCACGACATACAAACAGCAAACTCGAAGGTAAGTCTAGAGGTGCAGCAATGAGTGAAGCGAGAGAATGAAGAGTCGGCCGCCGTAACGATTTGAGAGAGGGAGCCAAAGCGGGACCTGGAAAACTCCACCGCTGTGATTGGTGGATAGAATTGTCACACGCGCAGACATGTCTGTAGTGATAGCTGAGTGTGTTCGATTTTGGTTGTTAGATCTCTCAGTCGAACTTTGCAAAGTACCCTGAAGATAGACGAGGTCGTGTCAAATCGAGTCGCCGCATCCCTTTACCGTACCGAACCATTTCTTCGCTCTTCGTTCTAGCCCCGCATTGATGCTTGCGGCCAGCAAGAAGCATGACTTTAGCTAACTGTACTCGAGATCATAATCAAATCAGAGACGATGACTTACCACCTATCGAATATGGTTCTTCCATTACCAATTAACATCGTGTCTGTCAAATTTCAAGAACCAGGCCTTTGGCGCACTTCAAGACAGGCGTCATCCCACGCGGACGGCAAGCCGGCAACTCAGCCTCAACGCGTGCCATCTCCGCAACCCCATCGCATCACCTCCGCTCCGCTCTTCAGCCACACTTACCCTACCAAACTCCCAAACCAACAGCAAACCTCGCTCATATACACTACACACCTGCCATCGGCATGGGCAATCTCTGCGGCAAGCAGTCGAAAGACAACTTTGATGGTCAGGGTCGAACATTGGGCTCTGCGCCGGCGCCAGCGACGAAAGCATCCGTACCGAGCAATGTCGCGAGCGCACCGAAACGCACAGTTGGAGGGCCACCACGGACACTAGGAGAGGGCAGTTCGACAAATGATCCAAAGGCTGCAGCCGCTGCGGCAGCAGAGGTGCGTATTCCCGTCTCATTGTCTACTATCAAAGAGACGAAGCACCGGCGCTTATCAAGGCGCATGTGCGCATGTGAAGTGCAAGCGTTTGGCTTTAGTGGGACGAAGGCGTGGCATAATTGTGCAAAGCGTCACCAAGGCGCTGTCTCTGTGAAGCCTTTCACCGGATGTCGCAACTTTCAAATGAAGCGCGTAACTTACCAGTATGCTAGGCACGAAACAGTAAGACCGCGTCCGGCGATCTCCAGAAGAAGCTCGACGCACAGAAGCGACAGACGAATACGCAGACGCTACAACAAGCTGCCGAGGAGAATCGCAGAGCGCGAGACACCGACCAAGCGACCGAGACGCGGAACTACAATTGAGTATCAGTTGGCGTTGTGCAGGCAGCGAGACTGTCTGGTGAGAGGACAGGCACGTTGTCATATATTGGCGGTATCACATTGACGATTGACGATTGAATGCATTTGGAGCGACGGCTTGGAGACTTTTTGAATAAGTATGGAGCTTGGCGTTCTACCGATGAGGCTTCTGGATCTTCTTCACGGGTCCTGTACCTATTCTTTCTCTGGCGTACATCATTTACCTGCGGCATCATGCTGTAAGCAAGCGGATATGCGCTACATACTTCAAGCACACTGGTTTCGTGAAGACGAGCAAGCATATTCACCATTCTCCTTCGATCAGCATAGCAATTGCCCACTGCGTAACTCATATGACTAACGAGCGAGAGTCAGAAGGAGCTATCGTAGGCCGAAGGAATCTGAATCCTGTCTCGGTTCGTCGCGAGGCTGGCTCGCAACATCCCATCCCATGCTTAATCTGCAGTATCTGAGTAAATATCCTGCACCGCGAGCAAGTAACATCTGAGCTCTAAGGCAATGTCTGCATGATCCTCGTCATTGTCTCAGATTTTTCTTTGTCGGGCTCGACGTGGCACAACAATCCTTCCGAGTGAGGTACTATGAGTGGCTATGCCGTCCAGCATGACATGGATTTGCATCCGTGGATAACACACCAAGAGCCATGTCGCTGACAATTCAGTCAGTATCGAATCAGAAATGGCGCGTTCTCTATTTCTCTCAAAACATCGCTTGCGTAGTCTGTGGAAATGCAGTTGGTGGTTCGGAGACTTTGTCGGTGACTTTCCCAGCCAATCACAATTCGTCTTAGTTCGCATGTAGTTCTCGACCATGGACCATGGGAAACTTTACAGCGCATTGTCAGCGAAATGTCGTGTTCGGAAAGATAGAAGTCTCCAGTCCCGCGGAGTACATAAGATGGTCATTAGGTATAAAGTCAGGGCTGGCACCTCCACATGAAGGTTATCAACTCAACATCTACCAATCGACATTATTCCACCAGAGATCACTCCAAAAATATACTACATCTCGCAAATTTCCAAGACGGCCTCATCACTCAGATTTCTACGGCAGAGCATCATGACCACGCGACCCCAAATCGTGGACGCACTCATTATTGGCGCCGGCCCAGCTGGTCTCAACGCCGCCCTAGTCTTTGCCCGGGGTCGCTCCACAGCACTCGTCTTCGATTCACAAGAGTATCGCAATGAGGGTATTAAGCATATGCACACGGTCGCATCACGAGACCACCACGATCCCTCCGTCTTCCGCAGCACAGCACGAGAGCAAATCGAGTCTCGATACGAGACCGTCTGGTACCAGCAAGCCAACATCACCCACGCAGCCAAGAAATCCATAGACAAGGAGCGATACGATGGCTTCGAAGTCAAGGACAGTGAAGGCAAGACATACCAAGGTCGAAAGCTCATCCTTGCCACTGGCTCTAAGGACATCTTGCCAGACATTGCGGGCTACAAAGAAAATTGGCCGGAACACATCTACCAATGCCTAGCGTGCGACGGCTACGAACAAAGCGGCACACCCATTGGCATTTTGAGCTTCGACGGCCCAATGTACGCACACATGACTTCAATGGCCGCTGCATTCGACAAGCGCATCACCATCTTCAGCAATGGGCCCATCTCAAAAGAAGAACCCATTCAGAAAGCTCTCAAGATCGCATACGCATACGGCGCGAAACTCGACGAGCGGAAGATCGTGCGCCTCGTCAACAATGGCCTGTCACATACAGATGGCGTGACCATCGAGTTCGAGTCCGGCGAGCCAGCGACCCTTGGCTTCCTCGTGCACAAGCCGGTTACTGTCAATCGCGCTCAACACCTCATCGAGCAACTCGGCATCGAGACCGTGGACCCAGCCATGGGTGGACACATCAAGATCGTGAACCCTATGTTCAACTCCACGTCTGTAAAGGGCGCGTTCGCTGGCGGAGATACTATGGTTATGATGAAGCAGGTTGCAATTGCACTGGGCGAGGGACTCAAGGCTGGGGTTGGAGCTGGAATAGAACTCGGGCAGGAGAACACGGAAAGGATCGTCGCTGAATTCGAGGTCAGCGAGGCGGAGAAGGTTAAGGGGAATGCGATTACGTCGCAGGGATAGAGTGGTGGATTGGAGCACATGACGGAAGTCACATAGATTTTGCAAAATAAATAAGCAGCTAGGAGCTATTCCGGGAATTTCAGTAAGCTTTCTTACAGTGCATAGTGACTTATTGTCTCCTGAACAACCCTATAAGGTTCCGTCGTATACACTAACATGCAGTAAGCGCATTGGTTATCCAGTCTTCCTTTCACTTCACCGTACATCTTCATAGCGTTTGCAGCCGTAGCGAAATTCAACGCCACACACAGCAAACAGATTTTCCACCCTCCAAGTCCGCTATCGCACCGCCAAACAAACAGCCATTCTCTGCCCTCGATCCTCAAATGCTCCCGCCCAGTACCCCATCCATTCACGATGCACAAGCTCTCCACCATGATGTTCAAATTCCGCCAAATCTCGGTCGCAAAACCCTCCTCGCACCCCACTGTCACCGACTCCTTGCGCATCGAGCCCGAACTCTTCGAAGAGGACGAGCCGCAAGCGAAGAAGGCGTATGTCCCCGTCGTTACCAATGTGGTCGTCAAGCACAGCGCTGTGTTCAATTCACAGCGCTTGGGCGGCATGAGTAGCTTGGAGCAATTGCAGTTCGTGCAGATGCTAAAGGGCGTGATCGTTGGTGAGTAGGGATACGATTTACGAAGGAGCTCATAGCTACTTTGTCAACCTTCAGGACACACTGAATGCGAAAAGACGCTGATGAAATGTAGAAGAAGCACCCATGATCTTCGGCGGAACCAAGGACTTCAAGATCACCGCCATGCGTAGGGCGAAGCAGAAGCCTGAAGGTGCGCCGCGTAGTCTGGGCGAGGAGATGGAGCATGTTGCGACTCTGGTCACCGGATCACCGAGCGAGTGGACGGTTCTGCTCATGGGTGATGGGACGGAGTATCTGGTGGATGCGGTTGAGAACCTATGGGAGAAGGTGCTGTTGATGGCGGGCGGGCAGCGAACCAAGCTCAATGTTGGCGATGAGCTGTCGTTCGTGGAGACTGGGAGGACTGGAACTGGTACTACGCTGGCGGCGAAGGTGTAGGGGAAACGCTACACATCGGCCTTCTTCTTGAAGAGCCCGGATGGTTACCAGTCACTGGAAACTGCTGTGAATGTGTCGAGTCTCTGTTTTGTCGAACTTTAGGACACACTGAACGCTAATATTGATACTGGGAGAAAAGGCTCGCGCCTTGCGTGAGTAGGTCGAATAGACAATGTTCATCGACATTCAAATCAACTCAGACTCGTACTTCTTAAACAAATACCAATGCTTCATGCACCATGCTCACATCGCCTACACCTTCCAATGTTTCACTCATTCTTCTTATTGATCCTCGGCAAACACAGCCACAGCACCGTAATCACAGCCAGCAGCGCCAGAATGATAGGCTGTAGAACCTGCACACCCTTGGCCTGCGCAATCGCACCAACCGCAAACGGGAAGATTGCAGCTCCAGAGCCACCAAATGCGGCGGCAAACCCAATAGCGCCGACATGCAGATGTCGCGGAAGCAGCTTGGTAGCAGCGACAACGGCGGCGGGGAAGAGCGGTCCGAGAAAGAAGCCTTGGAGACCGACGGCAACAGCTGAGACGTAGAATTGTGGTACGAGCCAGAAGATGAGCTCAAGGGCCATTGTGAGGGGGAGGTAGATCTGCGGGTCAATTTAGTAGAGAAATCAACGTGGTTCGTGGAGAACGTGACTTACAGCAATAGCCAACTTCTCACCCAACCTCGGTGTCACGAAGCCGAGTACAATGCGCCCAATAGTAACTCCCAACCAAAAGCCGGTAGCCACCATGCCACTCGCAAATTCCTCGCCATCGCGTGCTTCCAGCATGAACTTGACGATCCAGCCTCCAAGTGCAACTTCAATGCCAACGTAGCCAAGCAGGAAGATAGCGCAGAGCCACGTGACGCGTGCATGAGGAAGGCGGATGAGTGCCTCTTTCATGCGGTTGTCCTTGGTGCCGGGCTCGCGGGGGTTGAGGGCGCGGAAAACGGCGCCGGTTGCGTGCCAGAAGGCGGTTGTGGAGGTTGCGAGTTCGATGACGGCCATGCCAATCTGTATTCATTAGTTTGAGGTGGACGTTGGTTTCGGAGAGGATGAGGCGTACCATAACGTAGTAGAAGTAGAACCACGGCAACTTTGATCCCCTGGTGATCATCGTTGTGGCAATGAGTGGGGCTAGCACTGCTCCGACGCCGTAGAAAGCGTGTAGGAAGCCGAGAACTTCATTTGGGTTCGCCATGTTGCCGATCCATGCATTCCTGCCATGCATATTAGACACTGTCCTCTGAAGTTCGAGGCTCATTGCTACTTACCACGCAGCATCAGCAAGGCCGTTGCCGAATCCAGCCAGCATGAAGATGACCACCAAAACCGGATAGGGTGGATGTACAGCGATGACAATGTACGCGATCAAGTGACATGTCGGCGCAATGACCGCGACACCTCTCTGCCCAAACTTGATATGAATACTGTTATTAAGGAGAGCACTCGCCGTGTAACCAACTAGAGGTGACAGGAAGACGAGCGATATAACCACAAAGGTGAGGTTGTAGTATGTTTGCAGCTTGATACATTGTTAGCTCTTTTCATCGATGTCTTCACACCATGACTTACATATGGAATCAAGGCCCCGTACGCCGCATCGTTACTTCCCATTACAACAAAGCTCCAGAATGCAGCCATGGTCTTGAAAAGGTTCGACCTCGGATGGTTCCATCGTTCCGGCTGCATTGCAGACTGCGTTGTGGGCGAGGGTAGATCGGTCGGTGAGTCGTCATCGCGGACACCTTTGTCTGCGTCAGAGAGGCGCAGACCGGTATGGGAGCTGGTTATTCTCGCATCTTGCGATTTGGTGATGGACTTGAGCTCGACGGGTGGTGAGATGACACAAGTGGATGAGCCGGTGTTGTTATTGTGGTGGAGCGACATCGTGGAGATGAGGTGTGTCGTGGTAAGAGGTGACAATGCGTAGGAGGAGATCCTATCTTTGAACTCGAGAGGTTGGTCGAAATGGTCGTGGAATTCCAAAAAATGCCTTCGCTCTTTCCAGTTCTTGGGCGGAATACCGGCGGAAAACTCGATGCTGATAGTTTCTTTCCTCTGTCGTGACAACCAGTACTCTTTATATCCCGCAATATTCTCACAGCTGCACCACGTCACGCTCATGAACTTCGCATTCAGCAGTCCTGTTAGAAAATGCGAGATATAGCATCTCTCGTGGCGACCGCCGCCCCTCCACGAGCTGAAGACCTCGCATCGATCTCCACATCAAGGTTTAGCAGCGCCAATCACTCATTGCGGGTCAAAGAAACTGGGGTTCGGCAGCGGCAAAGCTTCGGCGTGTCAGTTGGGTTAGGCGGGCCGTTCTTCCTACGAAGATGCCGGCCCGACATTGAGCTGCTCAGTGCTCACAACGTGAATTGTTCGTGTTGGCGATGGTCAGATGAGCAGTTGATGTTGGCATGACTGACAAGTCGGTTGCGGTTTTGCGTGTTGTAGTTTCGAAACGAGTCAAACATTTCGACATGTTGGTGTCGTTCTGCAGCGTTGCTGAGACCTGAGCTATTTCGGGTCAAGCGTGTGTCTAACCCAGATGGGCGACCAAATGCGAGACATGCTGAAACGCTTGTGGTGCGAAGCATCTGGAGGCAGAAGTCGCGTCACTTGATCATCACTATCCACATGTCACTGTCTGCAAATGGTTTGAAATGATATCCATGAATTCATGCTATACATACAATTAATTGCCTCTCTGCCTGGACGATTCCTGAATCTCCATCTCTCGGGGCCCTCTATGCTGGGGGTATCTGTGGCCCATACCTGCACATTCATACTATTCTCTCTGACTAAAAACCAAGCGAACAAGAAATGAAAAAAGGAATACTTGAGATCAACGCTTGTATAGTTTATCAACGACTGTAGAAGAATGGCAATGACTCCTTCGGTCCTGTACAGAAACACGTATCACCTTGTGCTTAATCCGCCCTGGCTCCAGCCTTTTTGTGTCTATATGTCTTTGAGGTGGTGTGAATATTAGGAAAGACATTGCGTCTTCTTCTACTCTCATAGGTGGTTCTCTATGAGGGCTGGATGACGGAAGGACCGGCGAGAACTTCGGAGTCGGTGATGGCTTGCGACTTGGTGATCATCATGTAGACTTCGCCACCGAGGCCGTCTGGAACCTTGCAGTTGCCGTCGGTGATAGGAGAGAATTGGTTGCCACCACTAAAGTGTGTTAGTGCTGTGTGATGATGAGCATAATCGCAGGCAGACTTACGGAGCGACAAAGGCGCAGAAAGAGGCACCTGCGGGTTGAGCGGGGTCTGCAAGCTTGAGATTCTGTCCAACGGTCGCCTGCTCGGGATTCTGGAGCGCAATGGCAGGGAAAGCCTGGATGTTGAGGTTGGAGCCTTCTGGGCAGGACTTGATGAACTGAGCGGCGAGGGTGAAGACAGCGCGGGGGCCGAGGGCGACATCGAACGCAGCTGGGACAGGCTCAGCGCCGGAAGCGACACGGATGAAAGCCTGGTGGCGAGCCTCAACGGTGACGATGGAACCGGCGGCGGCAAGAACATCGGAAGAGTTGATCAGGGGAGCGGCTCCAAGGTAGGCAGAGACACCGACAGCCTCGAGGACACGTGCGGTCTTGACCATGGAGTCGGCGCTTTGCAGGGCAGCGTCGAAGTTGTACTGGCATGGCTCGACTGGCTTGGCTCCGGCTGAAGCGATAGCACCCATGAGTGTCGTGACATGGACGGCCTCTGTCTTGCCGACACCCATCAGGGACTTGACCTGCCCCTCGCTCAGACCAAGAGACATGAAGTCGCTCATGGCGAACTTCGCAAAGCCCTGCTTGTAGTATTCCGACTCGAGATGCTCAAGAGTAAGAGCGCTAAGTCTGTCAGAGGTTGCTCGTCATGATTGATCTCATGAATGAACTCACAAGTTGAGGATGTCAGTATCGCTCAATCCACCAGCTGGTGCTGCGGGTGCTGCGGATGCTGAGGGTGCTGGCTCTTGGCGGGCATTGATCTTAGTAGGCGCAGCAGCCACGAAGGGCGCGAGGGCAACGAGGCCCTTGAGGATGGTTGATAGGCTAGGCATCTTGGTGATTAAGTTGTTTGTTTGTGTCGGTAAGGTGTAATGATGGACTCCAGCAAAGGCTCGCTTTGTATTCAAATATTAAATGTCTTTCGTAAGGTCCAGCCAGGGACAGAAGAAGTAAACCGTAAAGAGTGTGGTTCGAAGTTATTAGTATAGAGAAGAGATGATGCTCGCTGATGGTCCAACAGAAAACAGTGATGTAAACAGAGATGGGCGGCCAATGGACCTTATAGAAGCCACTGCAACTCCTGGCTCAGTACCTGAGACGCCATAGCAGATTCGGAGGACGGATGCGAGCTTGTGGCAAGTTGGGCGGCTTGACAGATCCCGCCCACGTACTGGTTTCCTTACCGCATTCGTGACTACTCAAGCTTTGCGGCTTGGTCCATCGACCCATTGATCTTCTAGGAACTACCTGCGCACGGTGTCCGCAACCGCTGCACTTGGTCGGGACGTTGCGATGGGGCTGGTGTTGGGAGCGTGCGGTGTTGCAGGTCTGGGGACCTGCGACGCGAGACGACACCTTGAAACCGTGCGAGTGGCAGCATCGCGCAACTGTCTGCACGGAGACGACAGAGCCGCCGATGGCCAAATCTGATCCCACGCAATAGCGCATGGCTGTTAATGGCGGTCCTCACTCTTCCGGTACGGTACATTGCGTGGTTCACGAATTTGCGCGTGAAGCAGCGGGCATCTCATGTGGGTGGTCCCAGAAAGGTTTCTACCCAGGCGTCCTTGTTGAGTCGAGAGAACGTTTCAACACCAACAGTACAACAATGTTGGTTAGAAACTCTTCCATCTCGCAACGGGAAACAAAGAACGGTGTGAGCGCTTGATGATGCTGCGCCGAGCATCTCTTGTTGGTTGGGGGTGGAGGATGGTCGAGGGGAAAGATGGCTGAGGCATCCAAAACACCTCGACGTTGCCAAGTCTTTTGGTGAACCACTGCCATTTCCGCACGCGAGCCTCAGGCCCGTACTCGCTGGAGGAAACACATGCAGGTCCAACTGTCTTGGCTAGGTATGAAGCAGGGATAGTACATGGTGGAAGTCGCAGATCCGCTCGCATGGAGTCAAAGCTGGTGCGGTTGCCGGCCGGTTGTCACTCCAAAACCAGGCGGGTAAACATTGGCCGGATCTCCACGACCTAGGCGTGTGTTTTACATGTGCGCGACCAATGGTTTAAAGCCCAAATTTTCCGGGGCAGTACTTCAGGTATCAGCCGCACGCTTCCAAGGCCTTAAACGAAATTTGTGGGACACCGCGAATGCGCGAGAGTCAGACTCGAGAGCGAAAAACATGAATTGCAACAATGTCGACTATTCTTATGGCACTTTTGCCGTCTACAACCCCTTTGGAATATCATCAACTTCCTTTCCTACGACTATTCCTGTTGCTGATATCGCACAAGAACAATACACATGCCTCTCCTCCCATCTTACCTAGTATATATCCTATGCAATCCTGTGTACACAAATTTTCGCCAACGCAAAAGCATTCGTATGCTGTCGTCAAGAAGACCACACCGTGCAAGCGTGTCCGCTCGAAAGACGGCTCAAGACAGCCTGCATGATGTATGTCGCCCCAGCTAGGGTCGCTCAAAGAGCATATGGGTTGAGCGATCGGATGGTCAAGCAACTACGAAATACGTTAGTGTATGCAGTGACGGAAGAATGTTGTCAAACTTACGGAGGGCTCTTGGTCAGATCCGTCTTAAGGATGACTGGCACCCGGGTCATCTCTCGCACGTCCTGGATATAGTTGCCATCTTCCTCACGCAGAGAAAACCAGCTCAGGTATTTCTCCTTGTTGGTCATCTTCGCCTCAGGAGCTTCGCTGGCGCTCTGTGCAAGCTTCGAGTCTGAGTTCACGCGGTGAGGACCCTGGCTTCCGTGGTCGCGGCGAGTAGGCGAGGGAGGCATGCTCTGAGTGGGCCGATCGGGATTCAGGGACACGCCTGCCATGGTCGAGTTGAGGTTGTTGGAGTCATCGTCGGTGTCATCGTCATCGAAGAGAGCATCGACATCGGCGGTGGAAATGGTGCCAGTGTCCATCTGTCTGCGCTGGGCCTCCTCGTGCTCCTTGGCGCGCTGCTTCGCCGCCTCAACATCCCGCGCGGCTGCTGCAGCGTTGGCAGCTCGGACTGAACCGTGCTTTGGCCTCTCATCCTCAGGAACGTATGCGGACGATGGAACGCCCTTCTCCCAGAATAGCTCGAGGAGGCGCTTGTTCTTGTCGAACTCTGCCTTCTTGAGTGGAAGCTGATCGCAGTGAACACGCTTCTCGAAACCCCATTCAGGAATGAGAACATCGAAAGCGGATTCGTAGACGCAGAGAACGATACCTTCACTAATCAGCTCGCCTCCCATATCTTTGGCAACCTTGTCCATCTTGCGGCAGGCTTCGATGTGAACGCTCTGTTCCTGGGCAGCATGTGCAGAGTCCTTCTTGGTGTTGCACATCTCGGCGGTCTTTGCAAGAACCTCGATGTCTTCGGTGAACTCAATTGCGCCGTCCGAGAGAGCTGCCTCCAGCTGGCGATGCACGATGATGTCTGCATAGCGGCGAGATGGGTTCGTGAAATGGGTATACAACGGAAGGTTCAAGGCGTAGTGTGGGTACTGCTCCTCCGGCAGCCTGCCCGCAACGAAGTACTTGGCGCGAGGCATCGACTTGATCACCAGAGTCTCCATACCCTTACGAATGTCACCGTCTTCGACCTGGAACAAGCTGTTCTGCAAAGTTCCACTGCTCTCAGCATCGATCTCGTAGCCGATAGCACCCATGCGCTCGGCGATGGTGGTCAGGCGACGAGGATTGGGGAACTGCTGGCGGCGCAGGAGGGCCTTGTCTGGAAAGGCGGCTGCGAGTTTCTTTGCCACATAAGCGTTTGCGAGGTGGCTGAGTTCCTCGATGCACTCATGAGCTGGAGATGAGTCGAAGATGTTCTGCTCCACTGGGACGTTCTCATCGTCAAGCTGATACAGAAGACGCAGAGGTGGGGCGTCGCATGTGCGACCTCCAAAGCGTACTTGGCGGAGCTTCTGCGCGATGTGATGCAGCGTTTTGATGTCCTTAGCACGAGCTGCCGTGACTGCATTGTCGCCTCCGCTAATAACGGAGTCGACCTCGTCGTAGGTCAGCATTCCGGCGCTCTTGATCACAGCTTTGCCGACCCAGGTGTCCTCATCGAAGACTCGGCCTGACTGTGGGTCGACCTTGAAGACAACGCTGACGGTGTATCGCTCCTGTCCAGGGTTGAGACAGCAGATATCGTTGGACAGCCGAGCAGGGAGCATGTTGACGGTGCGGTTCATCAGGTAAACTGCGGTGCCACGCTTCTTTGCCTCGCGATCCACAAGCGAGTTGGCCTTGATGAAATGAGCAACATCGGCAACGTGAATTCCGATCTCGACACGACCGTCTTCCAGGTACTTGAAGTGGATGGCATCATCAAGCTCTTTGCTGCCGTTGGGGTCGATGGTAAAAGTCTCCTCGCTGCGGAAGTCGCGGCGGTTCTCGAGCGCTGCCTCACCGTCATTCTCGACAGACCAGTCCTCAAAACCAATGTTCTTGATGACCGCATCGGAAAAGTCGTCCGGACCGAAGTTGTTGTCGCGCAGGAGTGCATCGGTTTCCACCTTAAGTTCACCCATGACTCCAAGCTGCTCCACAAGAGTACCGAAAGGATGCAGCGATGTGATGGGCCATCGCTTGATGCATGCGACGAAGATGCGATCGGCGTAGTCCTGGTGCTTCTCAACAAAGTCACGGGGTGCCTGCTCGGTTGGAATGGCAATCAATGGCACGCGCTTGTCCGTTGGCTTGAACCACACGATCTTCGGCTTGTCCTGACGCTCCGGCTGTTGACGGCCAGAGTTGCCCTCGCGAGCTTGTCGCTCAGCCTCCTGCTTCTCCTTTGTAGCCTGGCTGCTAGGACGAAGGAGTCCAAGTGAACTGTATAAAAAGTCAGTGCATGTCGTATGATGGCAGGACTGGCGATGGCAGAAACATACCCAGAGAACATCTGTCCTGCAACTCGCTCAATGACAGCAACGATGTGACCGGCGTATAAAGGCTTCTGCTCATCGTTGATCTCCTCTTCCTCCATGAGAAGCAGGCTCTGGCCTTCGACCTCAACATCGTCATTCTTCTTCTGCGTAGGTCGCTGGCGCAGACTGCCGCGTCGACGGATGCCGCCCTCGTTCGACGACTCTGGTTGAGTGGTGGCGTCGTTCACAGCAATGCTACCGCCGCGAGGATCAGCGTTGTCCTTCCTCTTCTTCTTCTCTTCCTTCTCGCGCTTCTGTCCCCACACCTCATCCACATCGAGGAGCTCGACAGCGACCAAGTCTCCTTCCAAAGCTCGGTTCCTGTCCTTGCTACCACAAATGAAGATGTCGGCATCCAGATCAGTGGTGGTGACGTAAGCATCGCTTCGGTTCTTCTTGTTGACGCGCAGAATACCGGCTACAAGCTGGCCGTCGCCAAGAAGAGCAGGCAGGGTCGCTTGAGGGAGGTACGGAGTGAACAACGTCTTGCGCTGCTGCTGCTGCTGTTGCATGCCCATCTGAGGCTGAGCGTGCTGGCTAGAGCCAAGACCTCCCATGCCACCACCACCCATCTGAGCGGCCTGGAGAGCTTGGAGGTGCGCGATCTGCATAGGGTTGAGACCCTGCGCGCCAAACATCTGCTGCTGGAGCAGCATCTGCGCCTGCTGATTCTGCATCAGCTGAGGCTGTTGCTGGCCACCTGGGTACTGGAAGTTGCCAAGAGAGCCAACGGACTGGTTGACCGAGCCGCGAGTGCGGTGACCAGGTTGGAAAGGAGCGGCATTGGCAGTCTGGTTCATATTGAAGTTGCCCATGTTCTGGGACTGGGCGTCCTGATTAGGTTGTTGCTGCGGCTGGTTGTTTTGAGGCTGCCTCCAGTTGCCCTCGAAGTTGCGAGACGCCGAACGGCCATGACCCTGGCTGCCGCGGCGCTGGAAGTCGGACTGGCCAGACTGAGCGTTGGTGTTGTTGCTTGTGGTGCTCGCAGGAGTGCTCGTGTCGCTAGCTGCAGGGAACGAGAAAGCAGGGCCGCCACGACCAGCGCTACCACCACCACGTCCAACAGCCATACTCTGGCTGCGGCCATGGCCACCTCGACCGCCGCGGGCGGAGGCAGATGTGTCGTTGGAAGCGCCGCTGGGGCTTGCATCGCGGTTGCTGCTGTCGCTGGCACCTGGGATGGGGAACTGGAAGCCAGAAGTCTTTCTCTTCTGTTCAGCCAGCTCGGCCGCCTTCTTGGCGTCAGCGAGTGCTAATGAGTGACGGCGCGTGTGTCCGGAGCCAGCGCCGCCGCCGCCTCTACCGCGAGGGTTGACGTTCTCTCTGCCTTGCTGCTGTGCACCGAAGTCACCGAAGCCAGACGCACCGGAGGACGGCGCTGGGGGCGGGCCCATGCCGACATTGGGTAGGGCGGACTGGTTGCGACGGTGGGCCGACGGCTGGGCAGGAGCGTTCATCGGAACGGCCAGGTGGGGCTGGCCCATGGGCTGGGGAAACTGGAAGTTGTTGGGAGTGACGTTGGGCATTTGGCCCTGCTGCATCTGGAAGTTGCCGAGATGCTGCTGCGGCTGGATCATGCCCATGTTAACATACTGCTGGTGTGTTGCAGCGATCTGTTGCTGCTGCTGTTGTAAGACCTCGATCTGCTGTGCAATCGCGAGTTGCTCCACTGCGGGCGCGGTGTTAGTGGCGCACTTTCAGAGTGAGAAGGCGGATACGTACTCATCAGCGGCGTCAGCTCAGACGGACTCCGGCGATGCGCAATGTGCAGGCGACGACCTGCCGGGCCCATGGGGCCCTGCTGCTGCTGCTGCTGGTCCATTGTGAGGAAGCGTAGTGCGGTTGGCGGCCCGCGTGCAGTGGATATATGCTGTGCGCAGAGTCGAGAAGCAAGCGGTAATGCGCGTGAAGATTGGTGTGTTCAAGATATCTGGTGCGTGTTAGTTTAGTCTCCGCCTGAGAAAAATTCAAGCAGTGCAAATGTCGTGATGGCTTTGCTGTGTAGGTGAACGGTGGAACGGTGACGGGGTTTATGGGGTTGCTGCAGCGGAAGCTTGGGTGCTACTGGCGGGGGTGACGCGGGAAACTTACGCTATCGCGGCCGTTTGCACGGGTGAAGACAATGTTCTCAGAAATCGATGCTGAGGAACGTGATGCTCTGCAAGTGATTGACAGATGCGCTGTTGGTGGTGGACTCGATGGATGTCTGGGACTCGGGAGGGGATAAGGATCGGGGATGCAGGTTCAAGGAGTGCAGTTTCCCTGGACGGGCTGTGTTGCTGAGGCAGCAAAAAGCGGACGGAGAGAGCGCGGTGAAGGAGGAGCGATCGCAGCCAGGAGGCAGGAGAGAATGATGTGGTGAGAAAGACCGGGAAAGTGAAGTCAGCGTGCGTAGAATGGGGTCGCTGAAGGCGTACGCTAGATCGTGTATGGAAAGGATCCGCTCGTGCAAGGTGCAAGCTTCCAGTGTCCGCAAACGATTCCCAAGACGTACGTCACCAGCGCCGTCTGCCCAGCAGCTGAATATTGGAAGGATGGGATGAGGAGAGAAGCACAGCTCTTGCCTGGCAGAACACCGAGGCATGCAGATTACATAAATACAGAAACATCAGACAGCTCAGGCAGCCTGGGTCGCGTCTCAGTGGCCGAAGGTGAAGCACATGTATTTGGTGTTCACGTTTCATCCGATGATCCACCGCGACTTCGCGAACCCCAAGCCACTGTGCTACCCACGGACACGAGCGCGGATGCCATAGGCCTCTAGCGCCAAAGCGTCCCTCCCGTCGTGCTCGAGCCCCTGCTGGCTCCGAGATTGCAAGCAGCTAGCCCAGAGCGTTGGGCTGGCAACACCATCGTGACTTTGGCCTCACAATGGCTCAAAAAATACATTCCATGTAAAGCCCATCTTGGAAGGGTTATTGGTAGACAGTCTCAACTCCCTTTGTATGAGCCTTGTTCCTTTGCCGAGACGCCGTCTTCAGCCACTGCGCTCCTGACAATGTCCATGACAGGAGTAGTCGCAGCATGTTTACTGCACGCTATATCTACTTGCTAGCCTGTGGCAGAAGTCGATGTACGTATATGAATTCTACTTTATGTTGCTTCCCGAGTCAGGTAGCTGGAGGAGCTGTTTCACCTGGACCTCATTTGGCGAGCGCTACGCGCCCTCGACGCGCTTCTTCGACTGATGCACAAAAGTTTTCGGGTCTTTGTTCGATGATTCTGGGTGCGAGTCGATAATGCTAGGAGTTAGCGGGAGGTTGCATTGAAAGACCTGAATACATGGACATTGTACACCCCAAGTCTCGCTCGACTATACATAATGAGAGCCGAGACGATGCGAGGCGGAATAGGAGACAGCGGTGGACAGGGGTATGCGTGAGCACGTGATGTGCAGATCGCAGGCCGTGCATCTGGGCTTTCTTCGGCACTATCTTTAGTTCTGAACGCGCTCACCAGCCATGCCAATTCCACAACCACCACCACTTCTGGCCACACTCACCTTTGGCGCCTAACATGCCTGCCAGATCAGGCACGTCGTCCTCCAGCATGAACACGTCGGCGTCTTTCAGCTCCAGCTTCATGGACGGCTCACCATCACGACAGTCGCCCAGCAGAAGCGCCATTCGCACGCCCCGAGGCTCCATTGTTCGAGATCCATACGACAGTCCTTCACGCCAGATCGCAATCGATTTCAACCTAAAACTCAGCCTTTCCGACCGCGACTTCAATGACAAGTTAGACCAAGCGGCCGCCGAGCGTGCCAGACTCCACGAGCAACAATTAGCCAGGGCTGCAGAAGAGCATAGAAAGGTCCTTCGCGGGGCCGAATTGGAGGTGCAAAGAATCACACTAGAGGAGGAGCAGGTGCGGTTACGGAGGGAAGAAGAGCAGAGCCGAGAGATCGAGCGGCTGCAGCGCGCAAAGGCACAACAAGAAGCCGACGCACAACGGAGGGCACTAGAGGCCAGGCAGCGCGAAGAGGAGGCAGCGCGCCAAGCCGCAGAGCACCAGCGACAACTGCAAGAGTCCGAGGCGCGTGTCAAGGCCCAGAAGGAGCAGGACGCGGCCGCAGAACGGCAGAAGAAGGACAAAGAAGAAGCAGACCGGAAAGCGAAGGAGGCAGCGGACGCTGCAGAAAAGTCTCGCGCACAGCAGATACCACCACCCCAAGCACCACTGGCACCCTCAACAAGCACGCCAGCTGCATCATTCACAGCTGTGACAACCGCTCCGCAAGCAACAAATGCATCGGCGGCATCGGCGCACGCCAACGAGATCCATGCCAAATACCTGGAGCTGCACGCACGAATGAAGCAGTTCCGCAACGCCTTCGCGGACGAACACAAGCAGAAGACGAGTCCTCTCAAAGCAGCCGTGGGCGACACACGACGCAACATCCGCCTAAGGCTCGGCCAGATCAACACCGACCGCAA